>OGRL01002829.1_pt1 | contig 10984 bp, 9 predicted proteins | sample 1553481 | NCBI WGS metagenome assembly OGRL01 (sample SAMEA2580036, study PRJEB22360) | human gut metagenome
CAATAACAGCGGTTGCACTCTTATTTTGTTGTGTAAAATAGTATATAATTGCCTTAAATTATTGTTGTTAGTGGAAGTTGGAATGGATATATTTGTGATAATATTAATAGCTATTTATGTTAAATTTAAAACAAGAGTCATGAGAAAGAGTTTGTTGTATGTATTTGCCGTGATTTGCACGATGGGTTTTTTTACGGCATGTGGTGATGATGACGATTCAAGTTCTTCCGGTAACTGGCAAGATCTGTCGAAAACGTACGAGGGTAAGAGCGTTAATCTGGTAATGGGTGAAGTGACAGTCCCTGTTGACGGTAAATCGGTCGTGATTGCCGCTTCCTCTGCGGAGAAGGCATCCGTAACCTTGAACAATATCATCCCCGAAAATAAGTCGGTCGCTATCGATGCCGCGTTGAAGGAAGCGGATGGCACTTATACGTTTACCGGCGAGAGTACGGTTGGCGATTGCGTGGTATCAGTAAATGGTACGGTGAAAGGGGGCGTAGCTTCTGTTGTTTATACTCGTAAATTAACTTCTTCTATCGTAGGTAATTGGAGTTTGAAAGTGGGCGTGGAAGCTATCTATGCGAATATCGTTACCGGAAATTCTACGATCGATGATCTCGTGCGTATGATAAAGCCTGCTATCAGTAACTTGATTTGGGGCAAAGTAAGCGCTGTAAATGTTAACTTACCGGAAGATGGAATCTTCGATGTTTCTTGGAGACCTATAGGGGCTTCTGAGGATAAAGGAATCGGTGAGATCACAAAAATGGCAAGTATCCAATATTGTGTGGTAGACGGGAAATTTATGGTGGCTGTGGATAAAAATTATGTGACAGTCTTGACTACTTTATTACAACAGGCTGCTGGTGACAAATTGGAGGCCGCTGGTATCTCTATTGACGAGATCATGAAGCTTTTGGTTGATTTAGGAGGTTATTATGGTCTACCTCTTAACATGAAGGTGGATGGAAGTGAGGCTACTTTTTATGCGGATAAGGATTTAATCGTACCGGTTTTGACCATGATAGCTCCTATCTTGAAACCGATGGTTCCGGAGAATTATCAGCAAATGGTAGATATGGTATTGCAACTACTTCCGAACGCAAAAACGTTAGAGTTTGGACTTAATTTCACGAAATAATTGAAAATCCTAGGTTGTAGAGACGGAGTACACACCGTCTCTACAACTGGATGAAATTTGGCAGGGTTATACCAATATAGGAGTTAATCAATTACCTTGGTGCTTTCTGATATAAGAATATCGCTATAAATGTATAAACTATATTCGGTATCCAAGCTGCTACGGCAGGACTCACATAACCATTAATAGCGAAGGTGGAAGTAACCGTCATAAACAGGATGTAAGAAAAACTCAACGCCAATCCGATACCAATATTCATACCCATACCTCCCTTTATTTTCCGGGAAGACAACGACGCTCCGATAGAAGTCAAGATAAACGCCGCCATGATCGTGGCGAAGCGCTTATGATACTCGATCTGGAAGGTCTGTATATTCCCGATACCTCTTTTTTTCTGCCGGTTGATATACGTATTTAGCTCGGGCGTTGTCATCGTCTCGCAATCATTCACGGAAATCAGGAAGTCCGAGGGCACGATGGTCAAGGTCGTATCCTTACGGGAGCCTTGGGAAATATGTTCCCGCATGCCATCGAAATCACGGATCATATAATCGATAACGGTCCATTGATAAAGCGAGTCGTATTTGATCGACTTGGCGGTCAGACGGGAGATCAATTTTTTATCCTCGAAATGCTCCAGAGAGAAACGGTATCCCATGTTCGAGCGAGCGTCATAGCTATCGAAATAAGCGATAACACCCGGCTCGATCTCCAATTGGGCGTTCTTCACGTAATCCACCTTCTTGTTACGGATATATTTGTTCTGGAAATCGATACGAGTCTCATTCGCCGGGGGAATGATGTAAGCGTTCAGGATAAACGTCACGATAGCGATAATCGTAGCCGAGACCGCATAAGGAAGCATTAACCTACGGAAACTCATACCGCTGGCAAGCATCGCTATGATCTCCGAACGATCCGCTAGCTTCGACGTGAAAAAGATCACGGCGATAAATGTGAACAACGGACTGAACAAATTGGCGAAATAGGGGATAAAGTTCAAGTAATAATCCACGATGATCGCTTTTAAGGGGACATCCGGATTCAAGAACTTATCGATCTTCTCGTTTATATCGAAAACGACGGAGATAGAGATAATCAAGGCGATAGCGAACACGTACGTGCCCAGAAACTGCTTGATGATATACCAATCGATCCGTTTTAGTTTAAATTTCATCTGTCTCGTTTTTTATAACCGGTTCGCTAATTGACGGACCATACCACTTTTCCATGTAGTAAAATCGCCAGCGATGATATGTGCCCTCGCTTCTTTCACCAACCATAGGTAGAAGGCGAGGTTATGGATAGAAGCGATCTGTAAGCCAAGCATTTCTTTCGCCTTGATCAAGTGGTGCAGATAAGCCTTGCTATATAAGGTATCCACGTAGGAATGTCCGTCCGGATCGACCGGCGAGAAATCGTTCTCCCATTTCTTGTTACGCATATTGATAGTACCGAAACGCGTGAAAAGTTGGCCGTTGCGCCCGTTGCGGGTTGGCATGATACAGTCGAACATATCGATGCCTCGTTCGATCCCTTCCAGTAAATTGATCGGGGTACCTACGCCCATCAAGTAACGAGGTTTATCTTTCGGTAAGATATCGTTTACGACCTCGATCATCTCATACATCTTATCGGTAGGCTCGCCAACGGCCAGTCCCCCGATAGCGTTTCCATCGGCGCCTTTTCGGGCCACGTTCTCCGCCGCCCTCTGCCGCAAGTCCGTATAGACGCATCCCTGTACGATCGGGAAGAGACTTTGCCGGTAGCCGTATTTCGGCTCCGTGCTGTTGAAGCGGGCGAAACAACGATCCAGCCAACGCTCGGTCAGGCCCAGTGATTGCTTGGCGTAATTGTAGTCGGCATCTCCCGGGCAACACTCATCGAAGGCCATGATGATATCCGCACCGATAGAGCGTTCGATATCCATCACCTTCTCCGGCGTGAACATATGCTTGGAGCCGTCGAGATGCGAGCGGAACTCGGCTCCCTCTTCATGCAGCTTACGATTGTCGGAAAGAGAGAATACCTGAAACCCCCCGCTATCGGTCAATATCGGGCGATCCCATGTATTAAACTTATGCAAGCCTCCGGCCTGCTCCAAGATCTGGATACCGGGACGAAGATACAGATGGTACGTATTCCCCAAAATGATTTGTGCCTTGGTATCTTCCTTTAGCTCGGTCATATGTACACCCTTTACCGTACCTTGCGTACCCACGGGCATAAAAATAGGCGTCTCGATTACCCCGTGATCGGTGGTAATCAAGCCCGCCCTAGCGTTCGATTTCGTATCGTTATACTGTAATTCAAATGTCATGTATCAAAAATTTGTGACAAAGGTAGCATTTTTCTCTTAGAATCCGAAGTCATCTATTTCTACCTTTTTCACCTCTTCCTCTTTAGGCTTCTCCACGAACTTGTGTACTTCGTTCGCCTTGATGATGATCGCTCTCATCGGGCGTACGGGACAGATCGATTCGCAGCCGCCACAACCGATGCAAAGATCGGGGTTTACTTGCGGGATGGTCAGCGTGCCCTCGTAAGGAACCATATGCACGGCTTGGGTAGGGCAGTGCTCCGAACAAGCCCCGCAATCCGTCCCCTCCGTCTTTACGATACAACGGTTGATGAAGAAGGTGGCGATGCCCACTTGTGTAGTCGCTTTCTCTTCCTTGGTAAGCGGCTTTATAGCGTGCGTGGGGCAAACCTCCGAGCAGACCGTGCATTCGTAATTGCAATAACTGTCGATGTAAGCGATACGGGGTTTCAACATATAATCAAAGCCATACTCCAATCCCGTGGGACGTAGTACATGACTCGGGCATTGAGTCACGCAAATCTGGCATCCGGTACATACATCCTTGAAACGTTCTAAGCTGATCGCTCCCGGCGGTACGATAGGGGGCCATTTATTGCCGTGCTTACCTTGCCCGTGCTGCCCTTTGCCATGCCCTTTTTCCATTCCTTGGGCAATGGTGGATACGATCGGGAGGGAGACCGCGACGGTAGCCCCTGCCGAGAGAAATGTACGGCTGCTTAGCCTGTTGGATCACGTCCGTTTGTGCGCGAGCTGTTTCGGCTTCTTTCTTGAAGGAAGGCTTGAAACGGTATTGCAATCCTCCTTTAGCGCACGAGGACACGCAGTTGAAGCAATCTACGCAACGGGAGGTATCTACGGTGAGGTTCTTGCTGTCGATCGCCTCCGCCTTACAAGTATGCTCGCAATTACCACAATGCGTACAAGCTTCTTTGTCAAAGGAGATCCGGAAAAACGAATACCGGGAGATCAGGCTCAACAGCGTTCCTACCGGGCAAAGCGTATTGCAGAACAACCTTCCCCGGAATACGACCATGAGGATGAATACGAGCAACGCGACCAAAGCGGATATCACGCCGAATACCGTCACGTTGCTAATCGTGACGTGATAAAGCGTATAGTTATCCATCCGTGCCAATCCGTCGGCCAGCAGGTTATTGACCCACATGACGACCGGACGGAACAGGTTGTTCGCTATACGGCCGAAGTTACTGTACGGATCTAGCAACGTACATAATTCGATCATCCCGAAAACAGCCAATACGAATGTAAGCCCGAGAATTGAGTACCGTAAGATATTCATGGGCTTATGATAGCTGAACCTGCGTACTCCTTTCTTTTTCTTCTTCCCGATACAGAAAACCCGGTTGATAATATCTTGCAATACGCCCGCCGGGCAAATAACCGAGCAATAGATCCGGCCGAACAATAAAGCCAATACGAATTGGAAGACTACCAACCCCGCCATCCCCCCTAAAATAGCGGGCATGATCTGGAGATGCAACAACGTGTGCAGGTTGTCCGGCAATACATCGGCGAAATCAACGAAGAATAAAAGTATGGGTACGAAAATGAGGATCGCGAGTACGACCCGCAATCCTTTTAAGTAATTAGGCTTCTTCATCCTCGATTATATCTTAATACGTTTGATCGTGACATTATCCAGATTCGTCGTACCTAGCTTTAAAGCCTCGCCTTTACCGATATGACCTACGGCGGCCATATCCAGCTTCTTCACTTGGTTGAACAGGCGAAGGGCAGCGGTGTCGATAGCGACGATATTCGGGGAAGCGATCAAGGATTTCAAGGTAGCCACATCGGCAGCGCTCTTTCCTTGTGGGCCGTTTTGGTGCATGATACGATAAGCGTCCACGATGTTCAATACCGGTTTCTTTTGCCAAGTGCAAATATCGGCGATGCATTGTTGCAAATCATTTTGATGGAAGAAACGGCGATCCCATACGATTCCCATATAGTTCTTCATGGCGCAAGTCATCTTCGCCCCACCATGGTTCTTCAATACGGGGACGTTGATCCATGCGTCCGCCTCGATCAGGGCCTCATGGATCTTGGCGCTTTTCAGGTTCACGCCACCCGGAATGGATACTTCCTTAAAATATTTCTCATCGTTGGCAGGCATGATGATACCTCCGGCCTCTTTTACGGCCTCGGCGATCCCGCTTGTCTCGTAGCATTTCTGCCAGTTATCGCAGGTGTGGTCGAATACGGTCACTTTAGAGGCGCCGGCCTCCAAGCATTTTTTGACCAAGGCTTTCACTAATTTGGGGTTCGTATTACCTGCCAATTCAGGAGAGCGGTCCCAGCCGATATTCGGCTTGATCACGATCTTTTGTCCTTTCTTCACGAAGTTTCCGATACCGCCAAGGGCTTCCAAGGCTTTATCTAGCATCACCTCCGGCTCTCCACCCATAACTGCTACCATATCGGGAGCCTTCTCTACGGCTACGGTGTTCGTGGAAAGGGCCGCTTGCAGACCTTCAAAATTTAAGGATAGAGCCGCACTAGCGATGACACTGGTCTTTAAAAAATCACGACGTTTCATAATTGTATACTATATTGGTTTATATTTGATTTACGGTACGGTCTTTTTTATTCGCTTGTTATTCCGAACAAAGATAATGATTATTTTGATATGCGAGTCAACTCCTTTTACAAAGTAGAACTGCTTTTTACTGCAACCCGGGTTGCAGTGATCTTGCGTAATAAGATAATTTCTTGTCGGAAGGCATATCGGTTCTGATAATATTTTTCTACCTTGCGAGGCAAAAAACAGATTGTATGGTTTTATATTGTAGAGTATCATTGAACGCTTTTGTCGAAAGCTTTCGGAATACCTCGGGGCCTGATTCCTTTTTCACGCTTCCGGCGAAGGGGTTGATGCATATCGTGCCGCAGGAGGAGATCGAGTATGGGCTTTCCTTGCTTAGGGAGTCTATCGGCTTGTATGAGGAACGCAAAGGGATACCTGTGGAAAAGAGCAAGAAGGCGATGCCCTTTTTCAGACAGGACAGCCGGATGCTGGTGGGGCCGGAGATAGGCATGTACGTGATCCCTTTGTATGAGAAACCCGGTGAGCCGGCCCGGTCTGCCGAGCCTTCTCTGGTCCTTGAGCTGGACTATCAGTCGTTGGGCGAGCTTTGCCTGTTCGAGAATTATTCCCTGTTGTCCTGCAAGTATGAGAAGGAGCCTATCTTGAACCATTTTACGGCACAATTGGAAAAGGAATACGATACCTTCTTTTTTGATGAGGAGCACACGGGCTTTACGCCTGATTCCCGCTTTTTCTCGATGCTGTGTAACGCCTGTCTGGAGGTGAAGCAGCCTTCCTCGGTGGGGGATAAGGAATGGCGGTTGGCCTCGCTGCAAGCTACGGATGAGGTGCTCTATCGTTATGAGCATGGAAACTTGATCCCATACGTTCCGATATCGATGCCGGTAGACTGCCTGAAACGGGTTTATCTGGAAGATTTCCGGCGACAGCCCTTATTATTCGGTACTTTGAACGGTTTCTTGAAAAGCAAGGGACTTCCCGCCGAACAATTACTAAACTTATCATAAGGAATGAAGACAGTATCAAATCAAGAACTAACGATCCGTGTCTCCGAACATGGAGCGGAGTTGAGTAGTATCGTAGCGAACGCTACGGGAAAGGAGTATCTCTGGCAAGCGGACCCCGCTTTCTGGAAACGTCATTCCCCGGTATTGTTCCCGATCGTCGGGAGCGTATGGAAGGCCGAGTATCGGAACGAGGGAACCGTGTATCCGCTGTCGCAGCACGGCTTTGCGCGGGATATGGATTTTACGTTGATCGATGAGGCGGAGAACGAGTTGCGTTTTGCGCTGGAAAGTACCCCGGACACGCTGAGAGCCTATCCGTTCCCTTTCCTTCTGGAGATCGGGTATCGTTTGGAGGGCAATAAGGTGGAGGTGCTTTGGCGTGTGAAGAATACGGGAGATAAGACGATGCATTTCCAGATCGGCGCTCATCCGGCTTTCCTGTACCCGAATTATGAGGTGGATCAACCGGATCGAGGGTATTTCGCTTTCGATGTGAAAAAAGATCTCGTATACCGTGCGCTGGTGGAGAAAGGGTGCGTAGGGGATGTGGTTCGTCCGGTACCTTTGGATGCGGACGGCTTGCTGCCGTTGAATATCCATACGTTCGATATCGATACGTTTATCTTGGAGGACAGCCAGATTAAGCGGGTGGACTTATTGGATGTGGAGAAACGCCCGTACCTTTCGCTCACCTTTACGGCTCCGGTGGTCGGTTTATGGTCTCCGCCTACGAGAAACGCTCCGTTTGTCTGTATCGAACCTTGGTATGGACGTTGCGACCGGGTGGATTATACGGGTGAGTATAAAGACCGGGATTGGGTATGGCATTTGGAACCGGGAGAGCTCTTCGATGCCTCCTATACGATAGAGATAGCGGGGGCTTGATCGCTTCGTTGATATTTGCCGTAGGCAGACGACGCTGATTATATCGTGATCGTCTGCCTATGTTTTGTTTTAGATGTTGGCTATTTTATTCAATAGCTCCATCTTCCCGAATAAGATCAGCAGATCATCCGCCTCGATCATCAATTCCTCGGTGATACGGCTGATAACCTTGTATTCTGTCTGTGTGAGCCCGATCAGGTTCTTTTTCTCGTAAGGACGTTCGATCGCTACCAGATGGATGCCGAAATTCTCCTCGAAATCGATGTTCTTGATGGTTTGCCCGACAAGAGTGGCCGGTGTCTTGATCTTATAGAGATGTTCAGTGTCGGTTACTTTATACCAATGCCGGAACAGGCCGCCTAAAGACGCTTGGGAGGTGTACATCGTAGAGAAATCCTTTTCCGGGGTAATAATCTCGCTTACCCCGATCGCACGGATCACCGTCTCATGGATCGAGGAGATCGCCCGCACGATCAGTTTGCCCGCATCCTGACTTTTCAATAAAGCGACGGTCTGAACGGAAGTCCCGAAATCCTTACCGAATGTTACGATAATGGCATCCATTTCACTCAATGGCAGGGTGCTCAATGCCTCTTTGTCCGTAGAGTCCAAGGCGACCGCCCCCGCTATGTCGTTCTTCAGCATATCGACACGATGCAGATCCATGTCTACGCCGATCACCTCATTGCCGACACGTGTCAAGTCTTTCGCTATCGCACGTCCTAAATTCCCTAATCCGATTACTAAATATTTCATGCTATCTTATTTTTACATTAATATATTTTCTTGTGGATATGTATAGTCCTTTTTCGTGTATTCCTTGCAGAAACTTACGAGGAAGGCCAATACCCCGATACGCCCGACCAGCATCGTGCTGATAATGATGATTTTCCCGATAGGGGTGAGGTGAGGGGTATAATCGATGCTCAAGCCTACGGTACTCAAGGCGGAAACAACCTCGAACAATAGGGAGAACAGCGGCGCCCCTTTTTCCGTATAGGATAATACCCACGTAGCGATCGCCACCCACATGAAATACATCATGATGATAGCGAATGCCCGGCGGATGGCGAATGGGGCGATCTCCCGTTTTCTCACTTCCACTTTATCTTTCTCGCGTGCGGCGTTCAGGGTCGTAACCAAAGCTACGAAAACGGTGGTCACTTTCAATCCGCCGCCGGTGGACATAGGGGCGGCTCCGATTACCATAAGAATCAACGTCAGCATTAAGGTCGGAGGGGCCAATGTAGCCATATCCGCTACGTTGAATCCTGCCGTTCTAGGCGTGACGGCGCCTAGGAACGCATTTGCCAGTTTCCCCCGCAGGGGAAGGTCGCCCAAGGTATTGTCATACTCGAAAAAGAGGTAGAAAGCCGTTCCGGTAATTAACAGGATCAAGGTAGATATAACAACAATGTACGTATGTACATTAATAATACGGGGCGTATGGATATAATGCTTTTGCTTACCGATCAATATCTTGATACCATTCATCAGCAAGTGATGCAAGAGTTTCAGGTAATTGAAGACGATCGGGAAGCCCAAGCCTCCGAATATAATCAGCATGGCTATCCAGAAATGGAGGTTGTACTTATCCGCCACTAACGGATCGTACATATTGCCGCTCAAGGTAGAGATCCCTGCGTTACAAAAAGCGGACACGGCATGAAACATTGCGTAGAATAATTCCTGCTGCGTACCTCCCGGCAGGCTTCCCCGTACGTCCATATAAATAAAATAGGCGCCGATCCCCTCGATAAACAAGGTCACGAAAAGAATGTTTAAGATGACCCGGAACAACCCTCCCGTCCGATCTTCGTTCAACATATCTTTCAGCATCATCTTGCTCGTAAAAGAGGATTTCCCCATGAAGGAGAGAGCGAAGAAAGAGGTAAATGTCATGACCCCGATACCGCCGATCTGTATTAAAATCATGATGATAATATGCCCGATATGCGTGAAACTAGTGGCTACGTCGACGGTGGTTAGTCCGGTTACGCATACCGAGGTCGTGGAGATAAACAAAGCGTCGATAAACGGGATCCGGTGCGTAGTGGCGTTCGGCAACGATAGCAACCCGGCCCCGACCAATATCACGAACACGAAACTGAGCAAGAAAAGCAACGAGGGCTTGATCCGTGTCTGCATCAGCGTGAACGTCTGCCGGGATAAGTGAATCGTGCTAAGCAGCAATAATAAGACATATACGAAGAGAGGTTTCGTAAGGAAAGACAAATAAGGCAAAGAGTGCGCTATGGCATCCTTGAAAAATATCTTGCTGGATAATACGGCGAATAAAAGGAAATAGATGCTGATATCGAGATACAACATTTTCTCCTGTATGATTTCTTGGAACCTCACCACGTACCGGAGTGTTATGCCCGTGAAAAAAGCTAGCAGGATGAATGGGCGGGAGCGCTCTAGGATATGGACGGAATCGGGTGTCTGTACAAAGCCGAATTGGTAGATCAATACGAAGAAAGAGGCTAAGGAGGCGAGTAGGATGATCGCTTCCGCTATCCCGTTCAGCAATCCCTTCATTTTACCCCAATAAATCAGCCAAGAGAAGTATATGTTTTTTAGATTCATGTCCGATGTTTTATAAATATAACAAATGTAGGAAATAAAAGTTAGAGGTACGTGAAAGCGCCTTCATTATTTGTTCTCGTACTAATTGTTTTACTTACATTATGTGTTGTATAGCATATTGTATGATGTACGATACTGAAATATCAGAAAAATAATCAATTAGGATGTGCAAAAAAGACCTTTTGTAATTGCTTTGTTTAGAAAAATACTTATATTTGCGCAAATCTAATTACTGATATCATGGATACACAAAACGAGAATAGAGAGATGCTTTCCCCCTATGTTTCCGTAGACTGCGTTCTTCTCGGCATCAATGATGACAAGCTCACCGTGCTGTTGGCGGAGCGGAAAAGTGAGGAAGGCGAGTTGATCGGCTATAAATTACCCGGCAGCCTGATCTATGAGAACGAGGATTTAGATGACGCCGCCTATCGGATACTGAATGATTCGACCGGCTTGAAGCGTGT
>OGRL01002831.1_pt1 | contig 10979 bp, 6 predicted proteins | sample 1553481 | NCBI WGS metagenome assembly OGRL01 (sample SAMEA2580036, study PRJEB22360) | human gut metagenome
AATTATTTTATATATAAAATTTTTATATATAATTATTTTACATATATAGTATCATATTTTCCCCTGTTGTCAAGCCCAATTTCACAATTGCTTTTTCCTATCTCCTTATTTATAATATTTACAAATGCAAACACCCACCAAGAAAGGACGTATTTTTATGGAAAAAAAGCCCCATCTGATGGCGATCGTCCTGTTTTTAACGGGTCTTATCTGTATTGGATTACTTTTTGGACTCAGCTATAAAACTTACCGGAAGATCGATGCCGTTGACCAGAAAATGGCCTCCGTGATCAAACCGGTCCAGAAAAAGCAGAAATCCATGAAAGAGGATATCGAACTTTATACAGCTAAGATCGAAAAGAAACAGGCAGCCAACAAATACCTGCAGCAGCGGGCACAGACAGAAAAAGCTGTCAAAAACAACACTGGTGAACATGAACGGGCACCGGAAGCCGAAAACAGCCAGAAAACGACCAAGCCCTCTGTTTTCAGTGAAGCCGGTGGTGAAGGATTCACCGATGGCAGTAATGACACCTCTTCTGCTTCCAACAACGGCCATATCGTCGGAATCGATCCCGGACATCAGAGTGAAAATGTTGATATGAGCGCCACAGAACCGAACGGCCCCGGTTCCTCCACCATGAAGGCCAAGGCTTCCACCGGAACCAGAGGTTCCTTCAGCGGTCTCCCGGAGTATCAGCTGAATCTGGACGTTTCTCTTCTGCTTAGGGATATCCTGGAACAGCGTGGATACCAGGTAATAATGACAAGGACAGACAATGATACCGCTATCAGCAACAAGGAGCGTGCAGAGCTGGTCGCTTCCCAGGGTGCGGAGATCTGTGTCCGTATCCATGCAAACGGGGATGATTCTGCAGATGTCTCCGGTGCTCTGACCATGTGTCCGTCCCAGCAGAATCCTTATGTTTCCAGTCTCTATGACAGTTCCAACAAACTATCCAAATGCATTGTGGATTCCTACTGCGCAGCTACCGGCTTCCAGAACCGCGGGATCATCTACACAGATTCCATGACAGGTATTAACTGGAGCACGATCCCGGTGACGATTGTGGAAATGGGATTTATGACCAACCAGAGCGATGATCTGAAAATGGCGGATTCCTCCTTCCAGCAGACTATGGCAGAAGGGATCGCCAATGGAATCGATGCTTATTTCCAATAATAAAAAGGAGTTTGTTTATATATGAAAAAAAATACATTTCTATATATTGTGATCGCAGTGCTTGTCATCGCACTGGCAGGACTTGGGGCACTGAATGTCCGCTCCCTGGACAAGCTTGCATCTCTCCAGACAAAAGTTAACAAGCTGCAGAAAAGTGTGCAGGAGGTTTCTGATTCTGCCGCTGAGCTCAGCAGCAAAGCCGATCAGCTGGATGCTCTTTATCCTGATGATCCTACCGTTTCCAGCGCTGCTGCCGCAGCATCTTCAGCTGAGGTCCAGGGTCCTTCCGCACAGGAAGAATCCACAGATACATCTGCAGCCTCCGATTCTTCCGAAGCTTCTGGCAGCAAGGACAGTTCTTCTTCCACTCAGGAAGAAGGAACTCTTTCTCCATCCAGCGGAAGCACTTTCACAGACAATTCGGATTCCAGCATGGACAACCTTCTGAATCAGGTACAGTCTCTTCTTCCCACCGATAACGGAACCTGGTCCGTATATGTATGCAATCTTGCAAAAAATACCGAAGGTACCATCAATGATCAGCAGATGCAGGCTGCCAGCCTGATCAAGCTCTATATCATGGGTGCTGTATATGAGGATTATGACAGTCTTTCCTCCAAATACAGCAAGGATCAGCTGGACAATGCACTGAACTCCATGATCACAGTCAGCGACAATGATGCTGCCAATACACTTGTCAATTATCTTGGCGGCGGGGATGACGCAGCCGGAATGGCCCGTGTGAATAAATTCTGTCAGGATCACGGATACACCAGCACTTCCATGGGACGTCTTCTTCTTGCAGATAATTCCAAAGGGGATAACTACACTTCCGCAAAGGATTGTGGAAAATTTCTGAAGACCATCTATCAGATCGACAAGGGTACTGCTACCGATAACAACGATACTCTGGCAGGAGCCGAATATATGTATCGTCTTCTGAAAATGCAGACCAGGAAAAACAAGATCCCGGCTCAGATGCCTTCCGAGGTAAAGGTTGCCAACAAAACCGGTGAACTGGATCACGTAGAAAACGATGCCGGCATCATCTATGACACAGCAAAGGGGATCGACCTGGTAGTCTGTTTTATGTCACAGGATCTTAACGATACCTCTGATGCACAGAACACCATCGCACAGGACAGCCGTGCGATCTATGGATACTACAACGAATAACAAAAGAAAATATCTTTATATTATATTGGTAAGGAAAACATCATGAATCAGACAAAAGAGAAAAAAACAAGATACTTATTATGGCCTGCGCTGCTGCTTCTGCTTCTTCTGCTGGCGCCGGGCAACATTGTCCGTGTGCAGGCTGCTTCTGACCAGACTGCTGTCCAGCTGAAACTCAGTCAGGGTATCCGCCGCTATGATTATGCTTACCAGGTCCTTGATCTGGTAAATCAGGAACGTGCCAAAAAGAACCGGAATCCTGTCACTATGGATAAGAACCTTCTGGAATGCGCCATGACCAGAGCAGAAGAACTGACCGTTTACGCCAGTCATACCCGTCCCAATGGTTCCATCTGTTTTTCAGCCTTTCCTTATTTTGAGGATCCAAGTGAAAATCTTGCGATCAACCAGGGAACTCCTGAAGAAGTTATGGAATCATGGATCGAATCTTCCGGACATTACACGAACATCATGAATTCCAAAAATGTTTCTGCCGGAATCGGCTGCTACTCACAGAACGGTCATCTCTACTGGATCCAGTGCTTTTCTTCTCACGCAACAGAAGCCTGCACACAGCCTGCCAATCAGACTGTGTCACCTGTTATTTCCGTGCTTCCAAAGCTAATAAATATCCATTTCAACGAAGCTTCTCCGATCACATTCACAGAAGAACAGAAAACACTCGCTATCTATATAACCTGTAACGGATTCAGCCCTATGAGTTCCAGCCTTGACCCAGCTTCTTTCACATGGTCAACCGGAGATCCTTCCATTGCCACTGTGGATCAGAGCGGTGTTATCCGACTGAAAAGCAGAGGAACCACTACGGTTTCTGCCACACTGAAATCCTGCCCGGACAAAACACTGTCTGCAGATCTCAATGCATACTATGATCTGGAAAATTCCAGAGAGACTTCTCTGCGCTATACAAGTTCCTGGAACTATACCGGAAGTCCCATTACTTTTTCTCCTGAACTAAAATTCCATGGTCGTACGCTGACTGAGGGAAAAGATTATACGATTTCTTTCTCCCACAATCAGAACAGCGGTGTGGGAACTTTCACGATCACAGGTCTTGGCCTTTATTCCGGAACTCTGACGAATAATTTCGGTATCTGGCAGATCAATCTCTCTCAGGCAGAGATTGATTTTTCCCAGTCCTCCTATCTGTATACCGGAACTCCACTAACTCCGAAGCCCACTGTCACCTGGAATGGTATAACCCTGACAGAAAATGTAGATTATACACTCTCCTGGCATAACAATGCCCAGCAGGGAAACGCTTATGTTACTGTTTCCGGTAAGGGAAATTTCACCGGTGAAAATAATAAATATTTCTACATCGACCTTACCCCGATCACGGAAGCTGAGATTGGTGATATCCCGGATTATGAATATGCTCCTGGCAAAGAATTCAAGCCGGAGCCAACGGTCACATTAAATGGTGTTACTTTAAAGAAAGATGTTGATTATACCCTTTCTTATTATGATAACACCATGGCAAGTTCCAGAACCAACAGACCTCGTGTCCATATAACCGGTATCGGCATTTACAGAAGCGGTTTTTCCAAATACTTCACCATCAATCCACTGAAGCTCTCCGGTGAGACCATCCAACTGGCAGATCCAAACTGCAAAAGTGAAAGTGTAACCTCTTATCTGCGAAATAACCTGGTCATCACCTATAATGGCACACAACTGACCTCTGATGATTTTCGCATTACTTCTGTATACTATTCCTCCAGCAATGAGATCCTGGATTTTTCACTTTCCTATAAGCAGAATTATTCCGGTTCAAGGCATATGACATCTGTAAAGCTTTGCGATCTTTCGGATATTCCGGAACAGATCTTCAACGGCAATGCAGTAACTCCGAAGCCTACTGTAAAATACGGCTCGGACACGCTTCAGGAAGGCACGGATTATATCCTTACCTGGAAAGATAACGCCAAAACCGGCACTGGCTCCGTAACGGTTACAGGAATCAACAATTATTTTTCAAGTCAGTCCCTGACCTTTAAAATATCTGCTCCGGCACCAACGAGCACTCCAACGCCGAAGCCTACTGCTACCCCGACTCCGAAGCCTACTGCCACTCCAACGCCGAAGCCTACTGCTACTCCAACGCCGAAGCCTACTGCTACCCCGACTCCGAAGCCTACTGCCACTCCAAAACCGAAGCCTACTGCTACTCCAACTCCGAAGCCTACTGCCACTCCAGTTCCGAAGCCATCCACTCCCCCGGCTCCAATGCCATCTGGCACTCCGGCTCCTGTGATCACGAAATTAACTGCACCGTCAATTAAGGCCTCTGCCTCCTGGAACAGCTGTACGCTCCGCTGGAACCGTATAAGCAATGCCCGGAACTATATTCTCTACAGAAAAACAAATTCCGGAAAATACACAAAGATCAAAACTTTAAACGCAAATACTACTTCATACAAAGACACAAAGATCACTATCGGAAATAAATATTCTTACGTGATCCGTGCAAGCAAAAAAACATCCTCCGGTTATATCTACAGTCCAGCTTCCAAAGCAGTGACTGTGAAACCGAATCTGCTCCGTCCGTCCACAAAGCTTAAAACCCTCAAAGGAAAACAGACACTTTCCTGGAAAAAGATTTCCGGAGCAACCGGCTATGTCATCTATCAGAAAAAAGAAAATGGTTCCTTCAAAAAAGTAAAAACTATTTCTTACAAAAATACCAGCTATACATTTAAGACAGCAAAAAATGTTACATATAGCTACAGACTGGTTCCATACCGCACAGTAAACAGGAAGGTAAAAACCGGACCTGCAAGTGCGGTAAAAACCGGAAAAGCAAAATAACAGACTTACCGGATCGGACAAAAAAAGGATGATGCGTCACCGAAACGCATCATCCTTTTTTCAGTTCTTTTCTTCTCCCTCTTCATAGGATTTTTCCCAGATCTCGGAAAATACTGCCAGCGGACAGTCTGTCAGCAGGCACATCAGAAGAAAGCACTCATATGGATTCACTATGTAGATCTCACTCATTTCGCAGCGGGCCAGGATCTCCTGGATCTCCTCCAGAAAATGACGGTATCTCGTATACGGATCATCCTCTGCCATCTCCTGAGAGATCACAAAAAACTCCAGCGTGATCAGATCGAACCGCTCCACCGGAAATTTATGGTTCAGGATATTGTTGATCCTCTGGCGGCTGAAGCGCTTCTGGCTGAAATGCTTTGCCAGAATGGATGCGGACATCTTTTTGAGATTTCCCATTTTATTAATAGGGATCCCGCTGCAGATAACCTTTTCCAGATCCGAAGCACTGATATTCTCAGGCTTCCAGATCTTTTTGCCACCGTTTTCTTCCTCATCTTCCTGATACATGGCTGCAATGATCTTCCTTGCCCGCTCCAGAAGGATCATAAATTCCTGAAAAGCCTGGCTCTTCTCTGATTTCGGATCATCATGTCTTCCTTTCAGAAAAGCCAGATATTCCAGAAGCTTTTCTTCACTGTCCAGACAAAGCCCTGTGCCATACACGATCTCTCCGGTCTTTTTTTCCACCGGAGTCATCTGTTTGTAGGTTTCTTTATATTCCTCCGCTTTATAATAGCCAAGATGATTCCGGTAACAATACCAGTAGATCACTTCTTCCGGATTATGAAAATCAAAATCCTGCTCACGAAGCACCCGGGTCAGAAAATCTGAAACATCCTCTGTACTCATCCGAAGTCCGAACCCCAGCAGAAAAACTGTTTCACGCTTCACAGATGCCTGAGTCAGCCAATTATTCACCAGAGAACTCAGCTTGGCTGATGTAGGTGACATGGATTTCGGTGTGTAGGTTTCCTTGAAGGATTCCACAACGATCTCTCTGTAGACTTCCTGCGGCACCTGGGAAAAAGGCTCCTCAAGCTCTGCACGCTCATACACATATCGTTTCAGATAGTCACCAAAGGAAACCAGTTCCATCTCCTTGTAAAGATAATGAAAAATAACATCTGCATCCTCATCCTCAAAGGAATCCAGACTGACAACCTGGCGGAACTTCTGTGCCGCCTTTCTTGTAAATTCAAAGTCCTTCACTGAATCGAAGGCAACTGTCTGTTCAAAATCAAGATCCTGCATTCGATTTCTCATCGCAAATTTTCTCCTTATCCCTTTTCTTACTCCCCGGGTTTATTACCGTCCGGTACTGTGGCGCTCTGCCCAGCGTTTGAGAATATTTTTTTCTTCATAGCCGCTGATCTGTGCAAGGACCAGTGTCACATTATCTCTGCCGCCTCTTTCCAATGCCTGTTCCAGGATCTTACCTACTTTTTCTTCTGCGGTTTCTGTCCCGTCAAGGATCTTCTGAAGCTCCTGATCAGAAAGCATGTCTGTCACTCCATCTGAACAGATCAGATACGAGCTTCCCGGCTGATAACCGATCTCCACGATAGAAGGCTCCAGTGCCATGTTTTCTTCCTGGAAGCCCAGATACTGCGTCAGCGGAGCTTTTCCCAGCATTTTTCCGCCGATCACATGGTCCGTGGAAATCTGCTGGAACTTCCCCTGAAAATGACGGTAGATACGGCTATCCCCAAGGTTGCAGGCATAGATTGCCTTTTCGCTGAAAGACAAAAGTGCCATGGTTGTTCCCATGCTTCTGATACGGTTTTCATTGCTGTAGCGACATACTGCCTCATTCATATTTTCGCAGGCTCCTGTCAGAAAAACCACAGGCTCTTTTTTCAGGGTCTTTTTGTTTTCTTCATAGAAGCCTCCCAGCGCTTCCACAGCTGCAGAAGCTGCCATTTCACCGCAGCTTTCTCCGCCCATGCCGTCAAAAACAGCCAGCATTGGAAGCTGCCAGTGCTGTGTATGACCTGCCAGGATTCCGTCAACCCCCTGGTTGTGCACCGGCAGGCGCACTCCGCAGCACCAGAAATTATCCTCATTATTTGTCCTCACCTTTCCGGTGTGACATGTATACGCATAATCAATCTGATAGGCCATTCTTTTTCCTTTCGTAAAAACCCTTCGACATTACTGCTGAAGCTCCACTACAGAATTACTCCAGTATTTGTCTCCCAGTTCTACATATTTGTCGTTATCGCTCTCTTTATCATGAACCTTACCATCTGCATCGATCCATCGGATCAGAAGGCCGTCCTGATAATAAAAATACTGCTTCTCATCTCCGTCCCATACATAAGTATAAAACATCTGCTCGCCCCAGTAAAAATATTCCTCATAAACGCCATCTGCGGAACTGCCGGGATATACAAGTACTTTGGCGATCTCTCCTGATCCATTATAAAAGCGCAGGCGATCCCCCTCTGTACCTTCACGTCTATAGCTGTCCAGAGCATTTTCTATGGTTGTCGCATGGTCACGTATCGTTTCCATTGCCTGTGCGAAACTTTTATCCGAATTGTCTGCAGTACCGAAATTTCCTTTGTTCAGAGCATCAGAATCATCGGAATCTGTATACGAAGGTTCCCCGTTATCCGCAGGTTTCCGTATCGTTCGTACCGCAAGGATCCCGCCGATCAGCACAACAAGGATCCCGGCTGTTATAAGCATTCTGAAAATATCTTTCCGTTTCCTTCTGTCATCGTCATTTCCGTCATTCTCTGGCACGGATCCTTCCCACTCCTGGAGATTCTGGTCACGGTCGTCTTCCAGATCTGTGATAGAGGTAACTCTGGGCTTTACAGCTCCGGTTTTTCTTATACCGGGATCTGATTGACGGGAACGTCCTGACGGATAACCGGACAGGCTATCCTTTTCGGATGCTATTTTTCCGGATGCAGATTTCTGAGGCTTCTGTATTGTGCTCTGAGCCTTTGGCGTATTCCAGGCTGCATTTTTTGCTATTTCTCCGGCTGTCGGTTTCTCCGGCTGTATGGATACCGGCACAGGATTTTTACGTGCCTGACGGATCGCATCCGTATTCAGCTGACTCGTTCTTGCCAGCTGTCTGGCTGCACCCTCCTGGAGAAACTTCGGCATGGACTCCGGAACAGGTCTTTCCTCCACTGGTTTCGGTTTCTCATGAACTCCCTGTTCTCTGTTTGCCGCTCCATACCGGATTTCTTCCAGTGCTTCCCGAAACTTCTCAGGAGTCTGATATCGTTCTTTTGCATCATAAGCACAGGCTTTTAAGATAACGGAGCCGAAAGCCTCTCCTGCATCCACAGGGGGTGGCGGTGTTTCGCCTGACATCCTTCTCGTGAGTGCGTTTTCCTTATCTCTGTATGTGATCAGCTGTTTTTCAAGATTCAGAAACGGAAGCCTGTTATGATTCATCAGTTTATATAACACCAGGCCAAGTGCATAAATGTCCACTCTGCTGTCGTACTGTTCTCCCCTGTACATCTCCGGCGCCATATAGGAATAAGTTCCCTTTTTGGAAAGGGTACTCATGGTTTTTTCCAGTTCTCTGGCGATTCCAAAGTCCCCCAGCTTGAAATCCCCGAACCTGGATACAAAAATATTCTCAGGTTTGATATCCCTGTGGATGATGTGAAGCTGCCCACAGTATTCCAGTGATCTGCAAAGATCGATACCCAGCTTCATCACTTCTTTTTCTGTGAGATTTTTTCCCGCATAATATTCCATGAAGCTTGTGAGATATTCCATGCGGATAAAAATATCCCATCCGATCTCGTCCAGATATTCCATCACCTTGTAATCTTCTACAGATACAATATGGGAATTTCCCCGGAAATACTCCATGGTGCTTACTTCCTGAATGCACTCCTCCACCAGATTTTCAAAATAACCGCGGACAGATTTTTCATCACCGGATTCTGAGCGCACACTGTCCAACTCCCCTTTACTGGCGGGGATTGTGATTATCTTAATTGCCGAGTAAAAAGAACGTCCCTTCTCAGTTCTCTGAGCTTTATACACTCTTCCAAAAGAGCCTTCCCCGATCTTGCTTACGATCTTCCATTCCGGCCACGGGGAAATTGGCAGTTCCTTGTCCATCGCAATCCCTCCTCTCTCAGAAAATCCCTGCTTATAAACAGAAATCTCCCTCCGGATTTCCGGGGGGAGATTTATTTATATTAGCAAGGTATATCGACTTATTCTTCTACCGGTGCAGTTTCCTCTGCTGTCTCTTCAACAGCAATGGTCTCTTCCTCCGGAGCAGTCTCAGTCTTCTCTTCCTCTACGGAAATTTCCTCTGTATCCTCAGGCTCCTCGGAAGCTGTTTTTACCTCCGGCATTCCTGTGTCAAGACTGATCTCACTGTAACGCTTCATACCTGTACCTGCAGGAATCAGCTTACCGATGATAACGTTCTCTTTCAGACCGATCAGCGGATCGATCTTACCTTTGATAGCAGCCTCTGTCAGGACTTTTGTTGTTTCCTGGAAGGATGCTGCTGACAGGAAGGAGTTTGTAGCAAGGGATGCTTTGGTAATACCAAGCATAACCTGTTTTCCCTCTGCTGGCTGTTTGCCCTCTGCCTCAAGTTTCTCGTTAACTTCCTCAACATCAAGGACATCAACAAGTGTTCCTGGCAGGAACTCTGTATCTCCGTTATCCTCGATACGGATCTTCTTCAGCATCTGATGAACGATAACCTCGATATGCTTATCGTTGATCTCAACACCCTGCAGACGATATACACGCTGAACCTCACGGATCATGTAATCCTGAACTGCACGCACACCCTTGATTCTCAGGATATCATGCGGATTTACACTACCTTCTGTCAGCTCATCGCCGGCCTCAAGAACCTGTCCGTCAAGGACTTTGATACGAGAACCGTATGGGATCAGGTAAGTCTTGGAATCGCCTGTCTCCGGATCGTTTACGATGATCTCACGTTTCTTCTTAGTGTCGTTGATCGTGGCAACACCTGGGATCTCTGTGATGATCGCAAGACCCTTCGGCTTTCTTGCCTCAAAAAGCTCCTCGACACGAGGAAGACCCTGTGTGATATCTCCACCGGCAACACCACCGGTATGGAAAGTACGCATGGTCAGCTGTGTACCTGGCTCACCGATAGACTGTGCTGCGATGATACCAACAGACTCACCAACCTGTACCGGCTCACCGGTAGCCATGTTCGCACCATAACATTTTGCGCAGACACCAACCTTGCACTTACAGGAAAGGATGGTACGGATCTTCAGTTTGTCGATCGGTCCGCCTGTCTGGTTGCTTACGCCCTCTTTCATGATACGGGCTGCACGCTTCGGTGTGATCATGTGGTTTGCTTTAACAAGGATTTCTCCGTCTTTATTCTTAACTGTCTCACAGGAGAAACGTCCTGTGATACGCTCCTGAAGGCTCTCGATCTCTTCTTTTCCGTCCATGAATCCACGAACGACCATACCGGAGATCTCTGCTCTGTTCTCACAGCAGTCCGCCTCACGAACGATCAGATCCTGGGATACGTCAACAAGTCGTCTTGTCAGGTATCCGGAATCGGCTGTACGAAGAGCGGTATCAGAAAGACCTTTACGGGCTCCATGAGCGGACATGAAGTACTCCAGTACGTCAAGACCTTCACGGAAATTTGACTTGATCGGGAGCTCGATGGTATGACCGGTTGTATCAGCCATCAGTCCTCGCATTCCGGCAAGCTGTTTGATCTGCTTATCGGAACCACGGGCTCCGGAGTCAGCCATCATGAAGA
>OGRL01002833.1_pt1 | contig 10976 bp, 7 predicted proteins | sample 1553481 | NCBI WGS metagenome assembly OGRL01 (sample SAMEA2580036, study PRJEB22360) | human gut metagenome
CTACTGACCAATATTTATGTGCTTTCATGTAATTCCTCCATTTTTCCAGTGTATTTAATTATAATTATACTCCGTCATATAGCAATTATCAATCAGATATTTTTTATATTTATACAGTTTGCACAACAAAAAGAAACGTTGCTGTCACATTTTATTGCAACAGCAACGAATTACATCCTTCGATATGAAACAAATTGGTATACTTGCCAAGAAAATATAGGCAAGAAATTCTCATTTTACATCGATTTTTTAGTTGTAATATCCAATTCTCATTTTTGAACTATTCTGCACATTCTTTGTCTTATTTTCCTTGATAAGTAGTATGTAAGAGTTTTTCTGAAAGTATGCTTAATGGCTCTTTAAAAAATTCGTGATATATTGTTCCAATTTCCGGATTATCCATAGAATTTCTGTATTGCGCCCGTTCATCAGCCTGGTATAATGATGCGATTCTCTTTTTTCTTACCGCATCCGATACTGGAACACTTCCACAATCCGGCTGTCCTGCTCCACTAATACAGCCTCCCGGACATGTCATAACTTCTACAAAATGATATCCACTCATATCTTCTGCCAGAAATTCTTCCGCAGCCGCTGTTCCATACAGAATACAAACTCTGAGATTCTTTCCTGCAATCGTCACTTCCGCTTCTTTTCGGTTATTTAATCCTCTTACCGGACGAAGCTGATAAAAATCTGCCGGTGCCTCTTTCCCTTCTAAAACTCTGTAAACCGTTCGAAGTGCTGCTTCCATTACACCGCCGGTATTTCCGAAAATCATTCCGGCTCCAGTTCCTTCTCCTAATACACTGTCATACTTTGAAGGAGTGATTTTCCCTAAATCCATTCCTTCTTCTTTACACCACTGTACCAGCTCCTTTGTTGTAATAACATAATCATTGTCACGCATTTCTTCTATATTAAGAAGCTTTCCTGCATCACATAACTCCTCTCTTGCGATTTCTGCCTTTTTGGCAGTACAAGGGGTAACTGCCACAGAAATAATCTTTTCCGGGTCAATGTGTTTTTTATGTGCAAAATAAGTCTTAATCACTGCCCCCTGCATTCCAATCGGACTTTTTGCAGAAGAAAGATGTGCCGTTTTATCTGGATGGAAGTTCTCCATATATTTTACCCATGCTGGACAGCAGCTTGTAAACTGTGGAAGTGGTCCTGTTCCTTTTAAAATACGGGACAGTAACTCTGAGCCTTCTTCCATAATCGTAAGGTCAGCAGAAAAAGTAACATCAAATACATAATCCGCACCTAATGCTCTCAATGCACCAACCATTTCATCCTGTGCAAAGGTTCCCGGTTCTTTTCCAAATCCGTCTGCAAATCCAACTCTTACGGATGGGGATGTAGAAAAAACAACGATTTTATCTGGATCTTTGATAAGTTCTTTTACAATCTTATAATGTGGCTTGCCAATAATCGCTTTTTCCGGACAGTTTGCGCTGCACTGTCCACAGCCGATACATTGATAGGTTTCGCGAGGATTCAAAAGATACTTTGCTGCCACACCAATTTCTTCTTCGCAAATAGCAAAGCAATGTCCGCACTGGCTGCATAACGCTTCATCCTTGATAATCGCAGGATTTTCCTCATCTACCGGAACCATAAAAGGAGTTGTTCGGTTCATTAACATACGGCATCTCCCCCTTTATCAATTCCAAGACCGATTCTTTTTTCTTTGATAATTTCCTCAAATTTCTGTGCCGCATCTTCAACTTCCGTCTCAATGATAAGCTGGCCTCCGGTTAAATCCTTTAACCCTTCTGTGAGAACATTCACTGCTACCTGACTTCCTGTTACAAATGGTGATAATGCCAGATGCAGAGGGAAGCCAAGTGCAAGTGCATATGCTCCATCTGCCAACGCCTGTTCCTCAAGCCACTGCGGTGCACTGATAACAACCGGAAGCTGTGGCAGATCCACATTCAGTTCTTTTGCTAATGCACAGGCAGCCATCTCAATTCGTCCAATCGCAAGACATGGACCAAAGTTAAGTACTGGTGGAACACCAAGTGCTGTACATATTTCTTTCAATCCTTCTCCACAAAGCTCTACGGCTTCCATTGTCATAAGTCCGCAGTTTTCTAATCCACCACAGGTACAGCCGGCGGATAATACAAGAATATCTTTCTTAATTAATTCTTTTGCAAGCTCTACCGTAAATACATCATGTCCTTTCGCTCTTAAGTTTGAACATCCAACAATGGCCGCAATTCCCTTTATCTTTCCGGAAACAATCGCATCAATGAGTGGCTGTAAAGTACCACCTAAAGCAGCTACTAAAGTATCTTCTGATAAACCGGTAATGGACTTGTCAAAACCATGCTGTGCCATGACATTGACACGCTTCTCTCCTTTGGCCGGAGCTGTTCCATATAATTTTTCTTTTCTGTTCTTAAACCCACATAGAGCATCTGCGATAATCTGACTTGTAATCTTTTCTTTTTCCTCTGCTGTGTATGGCAATAACTGCGCATTAGCCTTCTTTGCCACATCATCAAGACAAAGCATCTTAATATCTAACTGTTCACAAATTGGCTCGATTCCCGGAATCGTACAGTTAAATTCAGAAACAACCAAATCCACACAGCCAGTCATTAATACCGCTTCACTTGTATAGTTATTACCCGCATGTCCGCAGTATACATCTTTATAGCAGCCAGAACGAGCCTGATAATCCTGCCCCACACAAGTACATCCTACAATGCGGATTCCCTTTGCACCGACAAGCTGTGCTGACTTCTGCACAATCTCTGACTCCAGCTTTTCTTCTAAATCGGCAAACATGGACTGCTGATGTCCTGTAATCATAATATTAATATACTCTGGATCAATGATACGGAAACCAACCGGATCCATACTAATCTGTGGTGGCCCCATAATAATATCGTTCATGAGATTTGTAAGAATCAGCCCATAATTACCTGTAGAAATGCCTAAACGTAAGCACTGTAACAACATGTCCATCGGATCTGAATTCAAGTTTGTCGATGTCTTTACAACCGCATTAAAAATCTCGTCTTTTGCTCCGCCTGGTAAAATTCCAAGTTTCTCCCACAGTTCATAACGCTTTGGAAGAGCAATATTTTTCATGAGTGTCATCTTCTCATCATATGGCTTTCTGATGTCTGCAAGAACTGCATCTGCAATCATCTCTGCTGTTTTCGCACAACTGTTATGGCAGTCCGGTCCGCAGTTACCACAACAGTTAATCTGTAAAATCTTTGCAAGTTTCGCAACGGAATCCTTATACTTTGGTTTCTTGCCTTCTGCCTGTAATTCCTGCGCCAGCTCTTTTAATCTTCTTGCGGTATTTTCAACAACATGCGTGTAACATCCTGAGCCAGCAGCCACCTGTCTTAAGAAATTTCTGCACGCAATCGTATCCGCATCTGCTCCACACACTCCTTTTGGTTTTGACGGAGACAGTCGGCATGGACCATTAGAGCACAATCTACAACATACTCCCTGTAATCCATAACCACATTTGTTCTGCTGTTTCACCATCCGATGATGGGAAGTATCCATCGGTGCATTCTCAAGAAATACCTCCAGCACCTTGTCCGCACTACTGCAAATTTTGTCTGCCATTACATAACCTCCTCCTGATTTTCCTTTCATTCCTTCATCACAACTCACCACAGCTACTTCACGCTAGAGCGTGTTTGAAAAAACATTCCTGTAAATACTGCCATCTACAATGAGTTTTTTAATGAAATTTTCCTAACAAGTTTTCCTATTCATCGTAATTATCCCAATTCGCAGTACTCCTGCTCCAGAGTATGTTAAAAAAACATTCCATCACAGTTTTCTACAATATCAATAATTATTCTCATTATAGCAAACCAGTTCCATTCACTCTTGGATAATCCTTTCATAAAATAGGGAAATATGACACTGATTTTTTGTCTTTCCATGATTCACAATAGAATCTGTAATATTTCTATAAATAAATGGTATTATTCCTATATTGTCTGTAAAATTTATCTTATAATAAAAGATAAAATTATAGATACAAATAAAAAGGGAGGAAAATAAATGAGCAAGATAGCAAAAAGAAATAGAATGGTAAAAATATTTTGCGGAATATTAGTTGCAAGTATATTACTATTTACAGCAAATACAGTATTTGCTAATCCAACAGGACCAATAAATCCAAGTGAATTAAATGGTACATATGAAGGAACTGGTGGTATAAAAACATTAGGAAACCAAATTATAGGAATCATAACAACAATTGGTATAGTAGTTTCTGTTGTAGTATTAGTTATACTTGGTATTAAATATATGATTGGTAGTGCAGAAGAAAAAGCTGAATACAAAAAGACAATGATACCATATATAATTGGTGCTATTTTAGTTTTTGCTGCTTCAACAATTGCTTCAATTGTTATGAGCATATCAAAAAATATTAAAACAACACAAACACCATAATATATTACAACAAGATTACAAATATATTAAAAGTGCATGACAATGCACTTTTTTTTATTTTTTATCTACCTTTTTTCTACATAATTTGCTATAATTAATATTAAGTATAATTAGGTATACGAAGGAGGAATTTATGGGAACATATAATTTACCCAGAAATGTAAAGGGCGAAGGTAGAATTTTATTTGTATTCACAGGAAAGAGTTTTATATATGCAATTGTAGGCGGAGGAATAGGATTAATATTTTATGGTATATTTTCTCTTGCTGGTTTGAAATTTGTAGGAATAGTAATAACAGTATTATTTGCTTTAATTGGATTTGCCATAGGAACATTTAAAATGCCAGAAATATCAGGGTTAGGTTTTACTAAAAAAGTTGGTGGAGAAAATTTAGATGATATTATAAAAAGAGCAATAATGTTTAAGACAAAAGGAAGCAAAATATACGTTTATAAGGAGGGAAAAAACGATGCTAAATGATATTAATACAATTACAATAATATTAGCAGTTGCTTTAGGAATTTTTTTACTATTATTAATAATATTAGTAGCCGTATATTTTTCTTCTAAGTCAAAAGAAAAAAAGGAAGAACAAGCAACAAAAACATCATCAAGCAACGACGTTAAGAAAGATTTAAAAAAGACTTATACTGTAGAATCTGTATTTGACTTTATGGACTTTGACAAAATTGAAGATAACATGATTTCACAAAAAAATGGAGAAAGATACATAATGGTCGTAGAGTGCCAAGGTGTGAATTATGACTTAATGTCAGAAGTAGAGAAAAATGCTGTAGAAGAAGGATTTATTCAATTTTTAAATACATTAAGACATCCAATACAAATATATACACAAACAAGAACAATAAACTTGGAAAATAGTATACAAACGTATAGAGATAAGGTTAAAGAATTAGACGATAAATTAGAAAGACAGAGAATGCAATATCAAAATATGGTTGATTCTGGAAAATATTCAAAACAACAATTAGACCAAGCCTATTATGAGTTGACTAAACAAACAAACTTATGTGAATATGGAAAAGACATAATTTATACAACAGAAAGAATGAGTTTAAATAAAAATGTACTTAATAAAAAATATTATATTGTTATTCCATATTATACATCAGAATTAGGACAAAACGATTTTGACAAAGGCGAAAAGAAAAATTTAGCATTTTCAGAATTATATACAAGAGCGCAATCTATTATAAGAACATTATCTGTTTGTGGTATAAATGCAGGAATATTAGATTCAAATGGATTAGTAGATTTGCTATATGTAGCATATAATAGAGACGACGCAGAAGTTTATGGACTAGATAAAGCTTTAAAAGCAGGTTATGATGAATTATACTCAACAGCTCCAGATGTATTAGACAAGAAAATGAGAGCATTAGATGCAAAAATAACGCAGGAGGCTTTTATCAAGGCAAATAACGCGGTTGTAGAGGCAAAATCAAAAAAACAAAAAGCACTTGAAAGAAAAGAAAATAGGATGGACGACTTAATAGAACAAATGGCACAACTTATTATAGATGAAAATAGAGCTGCAATTGGAAATAAAGTTGCAGATGAGGCACAAGATGTTATAAAAGAAGAACGTGCAAGAAGAAAAGGTAGACCAAGAAAAGAAGAAGGAGGTACAAAAGAAAATGAGCAAAAAGAACAAACTTCAAAAAAATGAGTTAAAAGAACAACGTAATGATTATACAAAACCAGATGAATACGAAATTTTAAAGAAGAAAACTATAAAAGAACTTATTGCTCCATCTGGAATAGATGCTAGCAACATAGATCACTTAGAAATTATATCTAATGTTACTAGATATGCTAGAAGTTTCTTTGTATCTGCATTACCAAGAATGTGTACATTCCCAGAATTGTTTAGAGATATGTACATGTTTGGAGATATTAATACATCTATATACATAACCCCAATTTTAGAGTCAAAATCACAAAATGACCTAAACAGAACAATAAACGAATTAGAAACAGAAAGAATTGTAGCAGCAGATAGAGGAAACATAAACAGAGAAAGTAGCTTAGCACAAAAAAGAATGGAAGCTGAACAATTAAGAGATGAAATTGCAGCAGGATATAATAAATTATATGAAGCATCTATTATATCAACTTTATTTGCATATAGCTTAGACGATTTAAATAAATACACAAAATTATTATCAACAGAAGTTGCAAAATCTTTAGTAGGAATAAAAACAGCATGGGGTATGCAAGAAGATGCATTTAAATCTAACCTTCCTTTAATGGAAGATAGGATAAAGAAAACACATACTTTTGACCGTAGGTCTATGGGAACAGTTTTTCCATTTACTACATCGGAAGTAGGACATCCAACAGGAATACCTTTAGGTATAAATAAGCAAACTGGGGTACCAATTTTATTTGATAATTTTCATAGTAGTTTAACAAACTACAATATGGTTATATTTGCTAAATCTGGTGCTGGTAAGTCTGTTACTATGAAGACTTTAATTTCAAGGTCAGCAGTACTTATGGGAATACAAAGTTTAGCATTAGATGCTGAAGGTGAATATAGTATAGTTGCAGAAAGCTTAGGAGGAATAAATGTTGTACTTTCTCCAACATCTTCAACAGTTATAAACATATTCGACTTAGAAACAGAAATTGTAAAAGATGAAATAACAGGAAGAGAGAGACTAGTTTTAAATGTTGAAAACAAGGTGGAAGACGTAACACAAGCATTACTTACAATGGCAAGAGGTAGTACAAGAAGCCAAGAAGTTAACGAACTTACAAAGCAAATTATTGCAGAATCTGTTTCAGAAGAATATGCAAGTTTAGGAATAAATGGAGACCCAAACAGCTTATACAAAACATCGAATGGAAGCATGGGTGGAAATATGCTTGGAAAAGAAAAGAAAGAAATGCCAACTATAGGTTCTTGGTATAGAAGAATACAAAGAAAAGCAGAAGAAAATAAAAACCAAGATTATAGTTTCCATTACAGCTATTTACTAAAAGTTATGAAACAATATATAAGAGAATATGACGGACAAATGGCATATTTTGATGGACAATCTACATTTGACTTACTAGATGGAACATTATTTATAAATTTAGATATATCTCAACTAGAGGAAAGGTTTGCAAGACCACTTGCACAACAAATATTACTTGCATGGATATGGGAAAAATATGTTAAGAAAAACAGTGAGGATAGAGAAAGAGCATCAAAGAAAAGGGTAATTGTAGATGAGGCATGGATGTTACTTCCATACCCAGAAGCCGTAGATTTCTTAAATACAATGGCAAGACGTGCAAGAAAAAGAAATGTTTCTTTAGCAATTATTTCTCAAAGATTCCAAGACTTTTATGAGAAACCAGAAGCTCAGGCAGTACTTACATCTTCAGATACTAAGCTATTTTTAGCACAAGACAAGTCAGAAATACAATATTTAAAAGAAGTATTTAAGCTAAGTGAAGGAGAAGCAGGTTTCTTGGTAACATGCTTCAAAGGAGAAGGACTATTGAAAGTAGGCGCAGATAGTGCTATAATACAAATAAACCCAACAAGCAAAGAATTCGAGTTTGTGGATACAAACTTAAATACATTAGTGGAAAGGAACAAAAGAAAGAGGACAACAGGATATGGTTATTAGGAGGATGTATGGGAAAAATATTTTCTAACAAGAATTTAATAATAAAAATAGCAACTATCTTAGTAATTGTTATATTATTTAACTTTATAAATCCAGGAATAAGTTTTGGGGCAGTATCTGGTGGTATTGGAGGAGTATTATTTGAGCCAATAAAAGACTTGGTTTTAGCTATTGGCGACGGTATTGTTAATATTATGCAAAATGTTATATTTGGCACAGATGTATCATTACTGAAATTAGAGCACAGTACTTCGAATGTTCCTGTAATACTTGGAGCAATTGGAGGAGCAATTGCAGGCACTATTTCTATTATTGTTGGTGTTGCAGGAGCACCATTTACTGGAGGACTTAGCTTGGGAGCTGTTGCAGCAGGACTTAGTATTTTTGGAACTACAGTTGTAGCAGCGGGAGCAACAGCTTTTGTAGTTTCATATGTTGCAGAACAAGCATTACCACAGGACTTTTATCTACCAATGTATGCAATAAGCCCATATGAAATATTTGCAAATAAAGTTGCAATGTTAGATGTAAATTTTTTTCAACCAAATAAATATGACGAAGTAGATACTATGGTTGGAGAAGAAGGAAAAGAACAAAAATCTTCAGCAGCTGAATTACAAGGCACAATTGCAAAATGGTATGTATCTATTAGAAATTTTGCAGTTGTAGTTATGATGATTATATTGGTTTATGTCGGAATAAGAATAGTAATGAGTAGTGCAGCTGAAGATAGAGCGAAATATAAACAAAGGTTGATGGACTGGATTATTGCAATGTGTTTATTATTCTTTATGCATTATTTAATGACATTAGCAGTAACAATAACAGAATCTTTGCTAGACTCAATTGATACAGCAAACGAACCTTATTATGTTAGAGTGGGGTCATCAGATGGAAAACTTGGAGATTATAGATACAATGTTGTTATCCCACCAAAAGATGGAGAAGAAAATAGTGAACCTCAAAAGGAACAAAGTAAAGTTTTTGATACAGATGAAGGGTCTTTAGCACAAGCATTTAGAGAGCAGGGGGTTATTGTACCAAATGATGATACAGGGTCTGGTGAATACTTTGTATGGCCAACTAATTTAATGGGAAAAGCAAGAGTAGAATTACAGTTAGAACCTACAGATCGAATGTCAGATGATGACATTTTGGCAAGAAAATTTGGTTTTACAATTATATTTATAGCATTAGTTATATATACAATAATGTTTTTATTTAGATATTTAAAAAGATTGATAATGCTAGCGTTTTTAACAATTATTGCACCATTTGTGGCTATGACATATCCATTAGATAAAATAAGCGATGGAAGTGCACAGGCATTTAATATGTGGGTAAAAGAATATGTATTTAATTTATTAATACAACCGGTACACTTAATTTTATATACAATTCTTATAGGTTCAGCAATTGATTTCGCAGCAGATAACTTACTATATGCATTAGCAGCATTAGGATTTATGCTGCCAGCAGAAAAAATTATGAGAAAGTTCTTCGGATTTGAAAAAGCTTCTACATTAGATAATGGCTCAGCTTTAGGCGGTGCTTTAGCAATGCAAGGTATTAACCAGTTGAGAAGAATTGGATTTGGAGGTTCAAAAAAAGGAGCAAAAGGTGGTACAGGAGGAAATGCAACACCAACTTCAAAAATTAATAAATTTAATAATAGGCCTCCAGATAAAGGAAAAAGTCCGTCAGAATTATTAGCTAGTGGAGAAGGACAAGGTTTAGATGCAAAATCAGTAGGCATTGCAGCAGGAGGACAAGCTGTAAGTGATAATGGAATACAAGCTTCATTAAATGGATCTGAAGGAGAGCCGATGTACAGAACATCCGCAGAAGGAATGAGAATAAAAGAAGATATGGCAGCAGCAAGACAGTTAATGGATGAAGCAAAGACAGATGAAGAAAGAAACATAGCAAGACAGATGATGAATGATGTAAGAGAAAGTGACTCTAGAGGAGTTGGACAGTATTTGCATGATAAAATGCAAGAAAGTGCATTTGGAAGAGCCATAACTAGTGCTGCTGGTGCGCCTGTTAGATTTACTAGTAATGCAGTTAATGGTGCAAGAGAAATGGCCGGAAAAGCAGTACGAAGGGCAGTCCCAAAACCAATTAGAACTTCAGTTAGAGGAGCTTCTGCGGTACTGGGTGCAGGCGCAAAATATGTAGCACCTAGAGCAGCAAAATTAGCAGTTAGAGGAACAGTAGCTGGTGCTGCTGCAATGGGAGGAATTGCAGCAGGATTGGTATCAGAAGACTATGCTAATGTGGCTAAATGGGGAGCTGCTGGAGCAGGAGCTGGTTGGATAGCTGGTGGAGGACTTGGACAAGTACCAGGTAAATTAGAAGAAACTAGGGATTCAATAGTAGATGCTGCGCAAAAAGGTGATACAATTTATACGTTAGCAGCAAAGGGAGATAAAGCAGAGAAGGAAAGACAGAAGAAGATATCAGATGCAATGGCAATGAAAGATAAAGGCAGAAGGGATTTATATTCAAGAAAACTTAATGTTAGAGGAGAAAAGTTAAATGAAGTTTTAAAAGATTCTCAAAAGTTCAGAGAGAGTGGAGTTACAAATGACGATATAATTATAAAAGCAATGAAACTTGATGGATTTGGAGATGGTAGAGTTTCTAAAGAAAAAATTATATTAGCAGGATTAGCAGAACAAGTTAATGGAGAACGTAAAGCTTTAGAGTATATAAAGAAGGGACTAAAAGAAAAAGGACTATCAGATAATGATATTAAGAAATATGCAGATGGAATTAGTGACATATATGACTGGAATGCATAAAATTTAAGTAAATATACCTCAAATATTAGAGGAATAGATTTATTATATATTAAACGAGATTCGTCTAATATT
>OGRL01002834.1_pt1 | contig 10972 bp, 8 predicted proteins | sample 1553481 | NCBI WGS metagenome assembly OGRL01 (sample SAMEA2580036, study PRJEB22360) | human gut metagenome
CAGCGAATTGACAATTCCGGAGGGTGCTGTAAACTGTGCAGTCTATATTCAGACGGGTTACGTTCCCACGGCAGCAGAACAAGACCTGATGGATTTCTATGTTGACGACTGCACCGGAAAGCAGCTGCCAGACCCTGCGATTCAGGACGATTTGACCCCGTTGAAAGATGCTTATGCAGATGAATTTAAGCTGGGCTGTGCATCAACCGATTCCGAACTGACACAGAAAGCCTCTCAGGATTTAATTTTGAAGCATTATAACAGCTTAACGCTGGGCAACGAACTGAAACCGGACAGCGTTCTGAATCAGGCAGAAAGCATTGCCTATCTCAAGCAGACTGGCGATGATACAAACCCGCAGATTTCTTTGAAGAGTGCAGACAAGCTGCTGAAATTTGCAGCAAAGAATCACATTCCGGTTCGTGGTCATGTGTTGGTATGGCACAGCCAGACACCAGACTGGTTCTTCAAGGAAAATTACGAAGCAGACGGTGCATGGGTGGACAAGGACACCATGAACAAGCGTCTGGAAAACTACATCAAAAACGTGATGACAACGCTTGCAGAAGAATATCCGGATGTGGAATTTTATGCATGGGACGTTGTAAACGAAGCGGCATCCGATGCCGGAACGATTCGGGAGGCTGGCTCGAACAATGTCAAGGACGGACAGTCTGCATGGGTGCAGGTTTACGGCGACCAGTCCTATATTCTCAAGGCATTTGAATATGCAAGAAAATATGCACCGGCTGGCTGCAAGCTGTTCTATAATGACTATAACGAATACAACACCGCCAAGATGAACTACATCGTCAGCGACATTTTAAAGCCGCTGATTGCTGCCGGAACGATTGACGGCATGGGCATGCAGTCGCATATCTCTATGAGTACGCCGACCATAGAACAGTATAAAAAGGCAATGCAGACCTATTCAGATTTGGGGCTGGAAATTCAGGTAACCGAATTGGATGTTTCCCAGAAGTCCAACGCCGCAGCTGACCAATTGGAACTGGCACAGCGGTATCAGGATTGCTTTAAGATGTACAAGGAAATGAAAGCATCCGGTGTGAACCTGTCCGCAGTTGTCATCTGGGGCATTACCGATTCCACCAGCTGGATTGGCGGCTATCCGCTGCTGTTCGACAAGGATTATCAGGCAAAGCCGTCCTATTATGCCGTTGTTGATACGGATTCCGAAGTGGAAAAGATTCAGACGATGAACGCTTATCAGTACGCATCTGATGCAGATTTAGAGCAGGCATTTGCGATTCAGACACCGCAGACCCTGCAAAGATTGAGTACAGACGGAAACACCTCTACAAGTGATATGACATTCAAGGCTGCTTGGAATGCAGATGGCTTGGTGATTCGGGTTTCCAACCTTGACCCAGGATTGAGTAGTCTTTCCGTATATGGCAGCACGACCGACCAGCAAGGCGAACTGTTGAAAACGGTAACGGATTTTGATGGCAAGGATAGCATGGACATTTCTGTTCCGCTGACCGGAAAAGCGGGCAGTACCGTTTATCTGGATTTGGTTGCAGAAAGCAATGTGACTGCTTATGTACAAAAAACGGATGGCACTTATGAAGATGTTCATTTTCATTCTTTATATGCATGGAACGACATGGACTTCATTAAACAGTTCATGGTAAATGGAATTATAACGAAAATGGTTCCAACCTGCGGTATTGTGACACTGAAAGCACAGCCGAAGTCTGCAACGGCTGCCTATGGCACACCGACCATTGATGGAACGATTGATTCCGTTTGGGACGATGCTCCGACCATTGATGTCAACACCTTCAGCGTGGGCAATGGTGCAACCGGAACGGCAAAGATGCTCTGGGATGAAAACAACCTCTATGTTCTGACAGAAGTCACCGACCCAGTTCTGAGCAAGTCCAGTGCAAACGCTTACGAACAGGATACGGTAGAAGTATTCTTCGATGAAAACAACCACAAGACGGACTATTACGAAACCGATGATTTACAGGCTCGTGTCAACTACGACAACGAAAAGACGATTACCGATGGACTTTCCACAGACCGTTTCGTATCTGCAACCACAAAGACCGACAAGGGCTATCTGGTAGAAATGGCAATTCCGTTCGGAATCGCTCCGTTCAAAAATGGACAGGTGCTCGGCTTTGATGTACAGGTAAACGATGACGGAACAGGCGATGGAAAGCGGACTGCAATCAGCAACTGGAACGACTTGACCGGTATGGGCTACACCAGCACCGCAGGCTATGGCGTTTTGACGTTGACAGGCGGCAGCAGCGAAACCACAACTTCTGCAACCACCACCACCGGAACATCTACCACAACCACAACAACCGTTACAACCACCTCCACACTGGAAAATATCAATTATGGCGATGTCAACTTGGATGGTGTTGTAGACTTGGCAGACAGCATTGTACTGAATAAGTATCTCGCACAGGTTCTGACACTTTCAGATATGGCTCTGAAAAATGCAGATGTCAATACAGATCAGAATTTGACAGAGAAAGACACGACAATTTTGATGCGGTTTATCTTGCAGGATAAAGACTACCCAGAATTACCGCATGTAGATGCTGAATAATTCGTGTTTTTTCGGGAATCCTATATGGAGAAGAAGCCTTTAAAATGCAGCTGATTGTGTCGTTCTGAGGAACGGACAAGGCGAATGGCGTATAATTCCACACGAGATTTCATAAGATGGAATAACGAGTGATAGGGAGGAACGCCATATGAAATCATTGACAAAGTTGGTTCTCCGAAAATCCGTCATTGTAGTGCTTGCCTGTGTCTGTGGGGTGACAGCGGTCTATTTTGGCGGACAGAAAGCAGAAGAAGCTGTACAAACGCTTGCAACCCGTCCCCCTTATGAACCGCCCACCATTGTATTAGATGCCGGACACGGCGGGATGGATGGCGGATGCACCTCCGTGAATGGCGTATCCGAAAAGGGCATCAATCTGGAAATCCTGCTCCATCTGCGGGCAATGCTGCAAATGGAAGGCTACACGGTTGTTGTTACCCGAGATACGGATCGTTCTATTCACGAAGAGGGCGTTGAGGGAATCGCCAATCAGAAAAGTTCCGACATGGATCATCGGCTGGCACTGTTCAATGAGTACGACCCGGCGGTCTGTGTTTCCATTCACCAGAATCAATTCACAGATGCCGCTTACAGCGGTGCACAGATGTTCTATTCCAGCACCAATCGGGACAACAGTACCCTTGCACAAGCCTTGCAGGATGCATTTGTTGCCCAGCTTCAGCCGGAGAATAAACGGGAAATCAAGCAGTGTGGAAAAGAATTATTCCTCTGCTATTTCAGCGAAAATCCAACGGTTATGGCAGAATGCGGCTTTTTATCCAATCCGGAAGAAGCTGCCCTGTTGGAGTCCACCGAGTATCAGCAGAAAGTTGCCTTTACGCTGTTCGATGGGCTGAATCAGTATCTGGCAGAAAAGCAGCGAAAAGCCGGATAAACAGGGATTTCACAAAAACCTCGTAAAATTTCCCTTGACAAATGCCGCAAGGTGCATTATAATAAAGGAAATGCGAAAAACGAGGAAGAGAAGGAGTACCTGTTTTCGGGCTGCATAGAGAAGAGATGGCTGGTGAAAATCTCTCAGGCGATGACAGGGAAGGTAGTCTTGGAGTTCTGCACGGGAAGCCGCAAAGCGGTGTGTAGTGTGCAGCGGGTTCTCCCGTTATCGAGAACGCAAATCCCTGGATTTGCATGAGTGCAGAGAAGAATTCTCTGAATGCAGGTGGTAACACGGACGCAAATCGTTCGCCCTGAGCAGTTCAAATTGAACCGTTCAGGGCGTTTTTGTTTGTAAAAAAGAGAGAAAAGGAGTTTCAAACATGAAAAAAGAACTGGCAAAATCTTACCAGCCAAAAGACTTTGAAGACCGCATCTATGCGGAGTGGATGGAAAAGGGTTGTTTCCATGCGGAAGTAGATTCCAAGAAGCAGCCGTACACCATCGTAATTCCGCCGCCGAACATCACCGGTCAGCTGCACATGGGACACGCTTTGGACGAAACCTTACAGGATATTTTGATTCGTTGGAAGCGGATGTCTGGTTATAGTGCATTGTGGCTGCCGGGAACAGACCACGCCTCCATTGCAACCGAAGCAAAAATTGTAGAAGCCATGCGGAAAGAGGGCATCAAGAAAGAAGACCTCGGACGGGATGGATTCCTGAAGCGTGCATGGGACTGGAAAAAGCAGTACGGTGGCAGAATCGTTGAACAGCTGAAAAAATTAGGCTCTTCCTGTGACTGGGAACGGGAACGGTTCACCATGGATGAAGGCTGCAATCAGGCAGTCAAGGAAGTATTCATTCGCTACTACGAAGAAGGCTTGATTTATCGGGGCGAACGGATTATCAACTGGTGTCCGAAATGCCTGACTTCCATTTCCGATGCAGAAGTCGAATATGAAGACCAGGCAGGTCATTTCTGGCATTTGCGGTATCCGCTGAAAGATGGCAGCGGATATCTGGAACTGGCAACCACCCGTCCGGAAACCTTGCTGGGCGATACTGCCGTTGCAGTTAACCCGAATGACGAACGGTATCAGCATCTGGTTGGCAAGACTTTGATTCTGCCGCTGGTACATCGGGAAATTCCGATTGTTGCCGATGACTATGTAGAAATGGACTTCGGAACAGGCGTTGTAAAGATTACCCCAGCCCACGACCCGAACGACTTTGAAGTTGGTCTGCGGCATAACCTGCCAGTCATCAATGTTATGACTGACGATGCAAAAATTACAGATGATTACCCGAAGTATGCCGGCATGGATCGCTACGAAGCACGGAAAGCCATTGTTGCCGATTTGGAAGCAGAAGGGGCATTGGTTGAAATCGAAGACTATAACCACAATGTCGGCACTTGCTACCGCTGCGGAACAACCGTAGAACCGAGAGTTTCCAAGCAGTGGTTTGTAAAGATGAAGCCATTGGCACAGCCGGCAATTGATGCCGTTCGGAACGGCAAGACGAAGTTTGTTCCGGAACGGTTCGACAAGATTTACTTCCACTGGCTCGAAAATATCAAAGACTGGTGTATTTCCCGTCAGCTTTGGTGGGGACACCGGATTCCAGCATTCTATTGTGATGACTGCGGCGAAATGGTTGTCACCAAGGAAAATGCTGCAACTTGTCCGAAGTGCGGAAAGCCGATGCGGCAAGACCCGGATACACTGGATACTTGGTTCAGTTCTGCTCTCTGGCCGTTCTCAACACTGGGATGGCCGAATCAGACCGAAGAACTGAAGTATTTCTACCCAACCAACACACTGGTAACGGGCTATGATATTATTTTCTTCTGGGTTGTCCGGATGATGTTCTCCGGCTTGAAGTGCATGAACGAAGTGCCGTTTGATACGGTTTTGATTCATGGTCTGGTACGGGATGAACAGGGCAGAAAGATGTCCAAGTCCCTGGGTAACGGCATTGACCCGCTGAAAGTCATTGATGAATACGGTGCAGATGCTCTGCGGTTTATGCTGGCAACCGGTAACGCTCCGGGCAATGATATGCGGTACAGCGATGACAAGGTAAAGGCTGCCCGAAACTTTGCAAACAAGCTCTGGAACGCTTCTCGGTTTATCATGATGAATCTGCCGGAGGACTTCCAGTTCAACGGACTGCCGGAACAGCTCACCATGGAAGACCGCTGGATTGTAGACCGTTTCAACAACCTTGCAAAGGAAGTCAACGACAATCTGAACAAGTTTGAAATTGGAGTTGCCTGCTCCAAGCTGTATGATTTCATCTGGGATGTTTATTGTGACTGGTATATTGAATTGACCAAGCCGAGAATTCAGGCTGGCGGTGCAAGCCGTTCTGGTTTGGGTCATGCGTGGTATGCTGAAGCTGCTGCATCCGTTTATGCCGTATATCACCGAAGAAATCTGGCAGGTATTGACCAACGAAGAATCCATGATTATGCTGGAATCCTATCCAGTTTATACCGAAGAACACGCTTATGCAGAAGCTGCTCAGTTTGAAAAAGTCATTGATGCGATTCGTGCCATCCGGAATTGCCGGACGTCCATGAATGTTCCGCCGTCCAAGAAGGCAAGCGTTTACATTGAAACACAGGATACCGAATTGTTTGCAGCTGCTGCGGTATTCTTTGAAAAGCTGGCATCTGCATCCAGCGTAGAAGTTGGAACATCGTTTGATTTGCAGGATGCTGCAACTGCAGTCACAGACAGTGCAAGAATTTTCATCCCGATGGCAGAGCTGGTTGACAGAGAAAAGGAACTGGCAAGACTGCAAAAGGAACAGCAGAAGGCACAGAAAGACATTGATTTCTTGCAGAAGAAGCTGAACAATCCGGGATTCCTTGCAAAAGCACCGGAACAGCTGGTTGCTGCAGAACGGGCAAAGCTGGCAAAGGCAACCGAAAAGATGGAAAAGATTTTACAGTCCATTGCTGGCTTGCAATAATCATATTTGAACCAAAATCACACCATTCCATTCGCAGCGGATGTCGCATCTGCTGCGAATGGTTCTTTTTTGAAAGGAGTGTTTCGGTTATGACCATATCGGAAACCATTGCTTATCTCCAGCAGTTCAGCAAGAGCGGAAAGCCTGTGAAAGACTTGTCCCGGATGCAGTCCCTGTTAGAAGAACTGGGCAACCCGCAGGAACAATTGCGATTCGTTCACATTGCCGGAACGAACGGGAAAGGTTCTGTTGTTGCATATGGTTCAGCAGCAGCCATTGCCGCTGGTATCCAAACCGGACAGTTTACCTCGCCCTTTGTCCGGCACTATCAAGACCGGATTCAGGTCAATGGAACAGATATTTCAGACGACCGTCTTTGTGCACTCTGCGAACAGGTGACAGCGTGTCATGTATCCAAGGCGTGTTCGCAGTTTGAAGTCACGCTGGCAATTGCTCTGCTCTATTTTGTGGAACAGAAGTGTGAGCTGGTCTTTCTGGAAACCGGATTGGGCGGCTTGCTGGATGCAACCAACGTGATAAAAGACCCATTGGTCAGCGTGATTACGTCGATTTCGTTTGACCATATGGCGATTCTGGGGAATACACTGCCGGAAATTGCAACCCAAAAAGCAGGCATCATCAAGGAACACTGTCCGGTTGTGGTATCACCGGACAATCCAGAATCGGTGCGTTCCATTATGCAGGAAACTGCTGCTGAAAAGCATACAACGGTTACGATTCCAGAGATGCAGGCTTGTACGATTTTGCAGCGTTCCCTGACAGAAACAAAGTTTTCCTATCAAAATCAAGTCTATACGCTGCATATGCCGGGAAAGCATCAAATTGCCAACGCCCTCACTGCCATTGAAACACTGCACATTCTGCAACAATCTGGATTCCCGATTCCGGAAACTGCCATTCAAGCAGCTTTGCCAACGGTACAGCTTCCGGCTCGGGTACAGATTTTACAGAAAGACCCGCTGGTTTTGATGGATGGCGGGCACAATGCCTCTGGCGTAGCTGCTCTGACAGAGGTTTTGAAAGACTATGGCAGCCATCCAATGATTTCGATTTTGGGCATGGGGAAAGGGAAAGACTATCAGACCGCCGTCAAGGAACTGTCCGAAGTGTTGGACGTTGTTTTCTGCGTGGATGACTTTTCACCGCAGGCTGTTCCAGCTGCAGAACTAGCAGCTTGCTTTCCGCCCACCATTTCCACAACTTGCCTGCCGCATAAAGCAGCATTTCAAGCAGCGTTGGAGCAGGCAAAACAAAATCATGGCTGTGTTGTCATCAGCGGTTCGCTGTATTTGTCCAGTGCATTTCTGGAACAAGACAGCATTCAACTTTAACAGACATCGAACTGTGTTTGAATCTGTTTGGTCGCTCCGATTGGCGAATAGTTCCAAGTGGAAAGATGCGGCTCTTGCACGAAATAGGAGAGAGCATCCGGCGATTCTGTATCGGGGAATGCATCAATCAGCACCAATTTGATTTTCATTTTTTCCGGAATGATGGCTTTGATGTAAACGCTGGCACGCTGTTTCGGTAAGATATGTTCTTTTGGCTCTGCCAGTCCGGCGAGATTCGGTGTTAGTTCCACAAAAATACCATACGATTCCACAGAACGAACAATGCCGGAAACGGTTTCTCCAACCGCAAACTTTGCAGCGTTTTCCATCCATGTTCCGAGCAATTCTTTGTGTGACAAACCAATCCGAAAATCAGAAACACTGGTGACAACTGCCTGAATCGTCTGCCCCAGGGTAAAGCGGTCAGACGGGTGCGAGATTCGAGAAACAGAGATGCAGTCAATGGGAATCATAGATGGAATCCCACAGCCAATATCTACAAAACAGCCGAATTTCTCCATGTGGGTCACACGAGCTGGTAGGACATCGCCTGGGGTACAGTGCGATAAAAATTCCTGCCAACATTGCAGCTGTGCTTGTCGGCGAGAGAGAATCGCAAGCGGAACGCCGTCTGCATCGGTCGTCAGTTCCTGTACCTGAAAACAGACGGGTTTTCCAGCCTTTGCAATCAGTGCAATTTCTCTGGTTGTTCCCTCTGCAATGCCAATTGCCCCTTCTTCCCGTGGGATAATGCCTCGCATATGTGGCAACTCTACGATGAGATTGTGTGCCGCATCGCAGACGATGGCACGGGCTTCTAAAATTTGTTTTCGGTGCATGGCAGCCTGTAACGCTGCAACACTTTGTAGAGCGGTTTGATTTTCCATGGTATGCAGCCGCATGCCCTCTGGTAAGTATGTTGTCATTTTGACCTCCCATTGTTTTTTCTGCCAAGCAGGTTGTTTTTTTACAGTTTATGATGAGCGGTTTTTGTTTATGCACAAGGGAACAGGACAGAAGAAACATCCCCCAGCATCTGGGGGATTCTGTTTCCTCTTATTATAATCAAAAGAGCATTTTTTTGCAAGCCTGATTGCTGTCAGCCGGTTTCTTATGACAAAAATAGCGGATTCCTGTTAGAATCCGCTATTTTGTCAGGCATCCCAGTTCTGCATTTGGCTGCCGCCCAATGCCGTCAAGATACTGTGTGCGGTTGGATAGGCTTCTGCGGAACAGGAAATGCGAAGGTCAGCCGTTTGGTTGCGTTCTGGCTCTAGGATTTCCTCTTCATTCAGCTGCCGTTCAATTCTGCCGGTGATATTGTGGGCAGAAACAGCAGCTGTTGTATAGATTGAAAAATACGTCTGCGGAATGCTGCCGATGGCAATGCTGTTCGGGTTTCGAGGGGTAACGGAAACCTGTGCCACGTGTGGAATGTGCTGCTGCAAATAGGAAGCAGCATATTCCGCAGCATCGACACTCGGAAACGCTGCCTGTATGATTTTTTGCATCGAAAACGCCTCATTTCTTATTTTTTTCACAAAGCAGGGTGTTCTTTTTGGAAGAATGCCCTGTTTTTGCAGGACATTTTTATTATTTTTCTACAAATGAAAAAAAATATTCCCTGAAAATGTTGCCTTATGCAAAGAAATCGGGTATAATAGAAGTACTTATGTGCAATGCACCCAGTGAAATGGATGAGCAATCAAATGCAATGGGAGAAGAAACAATCATGGATGTTAGACCAGCTGATCTTTTATTGATGCGAAAGCCGCATCCCTGCGGCGGAAATACGTTTTATGTCATTCGTTCTGGAATGGATTTTAAACTACGCTGTACCACTTGCGGCAGAGAGTTTATGGTTCCCCGCAACAAAATTGAACGGAGAATCAAACAGGTGATTCGGGAAACCGATTCTTCGGAATCGACGAACACGCTGCCAACATCGAAATAAGACAAAACCGCAAAAATCAAAGGAGATCACAAACTTATGTTAGAAAAATTAAGCCGCATGGAGAAAAATTATACAGAACTTGCGGATTCCTTATCAGACCCAGCAGTCCTTGCAGACAATCGACTGTATGCAGAGAAAATGCGGGAATATAAACGCATGACTCCAATCATAGAAACCTATCATGCATATCTGCATGCCATGCAGCAACGGGACGAAGCAAAAGAATTGCTACAGGAAAATGACGGCGATGCAGAACTGAAAGAACTGGCACAAGAAGAATATCATACTGCCAAGGCAGCTTGTGAAGATTTGCACGAGAAATTGATTTTTCTGCTGTTGCCGCAAGACCCGAACGATGATAAGAACGTCATCATTGAAATCCGCAGCGGTGCTGGTGGGGAAGAAGCAGCACTGTTTGCCAATAGTCTTTACCGGATGTATACGATGTATGCAGAATCAAAGGGCTGGAAACAAGAGATTCTGAACCAAAACCCGACCGAACTGGGTGGATTCAAGGAAATTAGTTTTTCGATTGTGGGCGAGGGTGCATATTCCAAGCTGAAATATGAAAGCGGTGTGCATCGGGTGCAGCGTGTGCCGGAAACGGAATCGCAGGGCAGAATCCACACTTCTACCGTTACGGTTGCCGTTCTGGTGGAAGCAGACGATGTAGAATTGAACATCAATCCAACGGATTTACGAATTGATGTATTCCGTGCAAGCGGTGCTGGCGGACAGCATATCAACAAGACGGAATCCGCAGTACGAATTACACACTTGCCGACCGGAATTGTGGTAGAATGTCAGGACGAACGCAGCCAGTTTAAAAACAAAGATAAGGCAATGAAAATTCTGCGTTCTCGACTCTATGAAGCGATGCAGCGAGAACAAAATGAAAAAATCGCCTCGGAACGAAGAATGCAGGTTGGAACGGGCGACCGTTCGGAGCGAATCCGTACGTATAATTTCCCACAGGGCAGAATGACCGACCATCGAATCGGCTTGACGCTGTATCGGCTGGAAGATTTGCTGAACGGAAACTTAGAGGAAGTATTTGAAGCCCTTGCAACTTCAGAACAGCTGAAGAAACTGGCAGCAAAAACCATGGAAGACACGGAGGAACAATAAATGGAAACAATCTTATTATCCGATACAGAAACAGATTTAGAACGAGCAGCCGCATGGATTCAGGCAGGAGAA
>OGRL01002841.1_pt1 | contig 10958 bp, 10 predicted proteins | sample 1553481 | NCBI WGS metagenome assembly OGRL01 (sample SAMEA2580036, study PRJEB22360) | human gut metagenome
CGATGAAGCTGTCGCTCATTAAGTGCCAGCGTGCTTCAATGGTCTGCTTTAGAATATGTATTTCTGAACAACTCAATTTACACTTTTGGGGATTTGCGATTTCTCCATTTCACCTTATCGTGAACGTTTTTTGTTAATAGTTACACCCACGAATACACCGACTGCAAGCACGCAGGCGCAAATCAGGAGAATCTGCCATGTGACAGGTCCGGTCTTCTCCGGTGCTTCCTTCAAGACCTCCAGATCTTCGTAATCGACCGTCTCAATGTAGAAGGATACATCCACTTTTTCTTCGTGCTTATTGCCATTCCGGTCTTCGTAGGTCACAATGATCCAATCCTCCGGTTTTGCCATCTCTTCAAAATCAGTTACCATGACTGCCTTTGCCAGAAGATCTACGTTGCCGCTTTTTCCTGTGTCAATATTGCCGATGTATGTCTCCTGCTTCTCCACGTGTTTTCCTTCCACGCGGGCATTTACATTGTAGAGCATGCCCTCGCCGAGGTTGTTGACCTGCGCAGTAATCTCCACCTCGTCACCGACCTTCGCATCATCTGTCATAACATCTGTCACAGATATGCGCTGCTTCAGATATACTGGCAGATACAACGTATCCTCCATCTCAAATGCCTCGCCGGAAGTATTCTCGTACCCCATCTTCACAGAAAGCTTGTACGTCTTCTCTGCAAGTCCCGCTGCCGCCTGCATGGAAAATGTCTGCTCACTGGTTTCATTTCCAGCAATCTCTGCCACATAAGCACTTCCTGTTCCAGTAACCGGGATGATCTCGCCACCTTCCGAAGCGACTGTCACTTTCATATTTTTGACTTTGTTCTTGGAAGTATTCAGAATCTCCAGAGTCAGATTAAAATTATCTCCGGAATAGATCGTCGCGGCTGATACTTTGTAACCGGAAACCAATACCTTCGGTGTCGCCGCCTGTGCGGAATACGGACATACAGTTGCAGCTACACTCAAAACCACCAGAATAGCAAGGATAATCTCTCTTAAATGGTGATTTCTTCTTTGATGTTTGCTTTGTTGATTTTTCCATCCTGACTTATTTGCCATCATTTTCTCTCCTTTAATTCTGCCCTGTTTTTCCCTGTCTTTTAGGCATCTCACAAAGTTCTCTTCACCTATCTAAGTCCGTCTTTCTAACAACCTATCGTTTTCCTGCTCACTCCTCGGTCAGCTTACCATCTGTGATCCGCACGATGCGGTCTGCCTCTCTGGCAAGATCGATGTTATGTGTGATCAGCACAAGGGTCTGATTCAGCTTCTTTACAGAGTCCTGCAGCAGCGCCATAACTTCATTTCCATTTGTAGAATCAAGTGCTCCGGTCGGCTCATCGGCAAGAATCAGAGACGGGCGGTTTGCAAGTGCCCGCGCGATTGCCGCGCGCTGTTGCTGTCCGCCGGACAACTGGTTTGGCAGATGCTTCCGTCTGTCTTTCAAACCAAGCATCTCAATGACATGGTCGATGTACTCCCGATCCGGTTTCTTATGATCCAACAGAATCGGCATCTGAATATTCTCCTCCACAGTCAGAACTGGAATCAGATGATACGACTGAAATACAAATCCGATTTTTCTCCGGCGGAACACCGACATTTCCTCATCCTTCAATGTTGTGATATCCCGGTCGTCCACGATTACTTTTCCATTCGTAACCGTGTCGACACCGCCCATGACATGCAGCAGTGTGGACTTGCCGGAGCCAGACGCTCCGACCACTGCCAGACTTTCTCCTTTTTGCACGGTCAGATTCACATCATCGAGCGCCCAAAACCGTGTGTCTCCGCTTCCATATATCTTCGTGACATGTTCCATCTTTACAATATCCATGTTGATTTCCCTCCTGATATCTTTATTTTTGTTATTTTATTTCTTTCTGTTGGAGCAATTCTTCTTTTTTCTGTTTCTTTACTCCTACCTGTTTTTCTCTTCTTTTCTTCCTGTTGGAGCAAATATCCTGTTTTCTATCTCTTTCCCCCAATCCAGCTTGCTTCTTCCTTCTTCCCGTTGGAGCAAATATTCTGTTTTTCAGCTTTTTCCCTAATCCAGCTTGCTTCTTTCTTCTTTGCATTGGGGGATTTTCCTCTATTTTGGCTTTTTGCCCCAATTCAGTCCCAATCCTGTCTAAATCCAGCTTCAACCAAACTCCAAATCAATCCCCGGCTGCGTTCAGATCATCCGCGATCCGGTTTGTCATCCGCTTCATCGGTATATAGATGGATCCACACATTACAAGTACGGAAAGCACAAATCCAATCACCGCACCGATAATCGGGAAAGTAAGTTTCACCATGAACAACACCAGCGCTGCTTTCGCAAGCGGCATCATAACTGCAAATCCAAGCACATCACCAACCACATTCGCACAGATAACGGAGATCACACCTTCGAGCATTACCATCTTCCGAAGCTCCCGCACCGATACGCCGATTGCGCGAAGCTGTGCGAATTCCTGCCGCCGCAGATAAAGATTGCTCGCTGTCGTATTGATGATATTCAGAGAACTCACACATAAAATCACAATCACAAATGCAAGAATATATTTGATTGCGCTGATGGATGTACTAAACAATGCCCCGGAATAAATGGCATCCGGATACGAGTAATCTCCCATTGAGTTATCCAGCACGTTCACCAGCTTCGATGTCAGCGAAGCGGAGATATTGTCCGAACGAAGCTTACATTTCACACCTGTGGAATCCGATTTTTCAAGTCCGGTCATCCGGAAATAGTTCGTCAGCGGTACAATACATTTTACAAATCCCTGCGTCTGTAATTTATCCTTATCGATCCGGACAATGCCCTGAATCTCATATACCTTCTTGTCATTCCCCCACGAAAGCTTAATCGTATCACCAAGCTTATAATCCGTCGCCGGATATTCCACCGTTGATGCAATCAGATCAATCGCATCATAGGATTCATCATCCATGCCTTCATCCAACGTTGCTTCCACATTCTGTACAAGCACAATTCCGTTCTCATCGACATCCAGCGTTCCTTCGACCAGATATGACGCATATTTCTGATACTCTTCCTCTCCATATCCAATCACGCTCACACGATCCACCGGTGATGCACTGTCTTTATATTTCTCACCTGTTTCCAATCGTTCAACGATCTGTCCCTCCAACGTTTCCTGCCGGAAATCCTCTGTGAAATGTGTCCGGAATTCTTCGAAGTCCGCAGCCTTCATAGTCGCTGCATATACTGCTTTCACGTCCTTCACTTCTTTGTTCTGTGCAATGTCTGTGAGTGTCTCTTCGTTTGGGAGTACTGATTTCACTGCATCTATGGTCTCTTCATCATTTGCCTCGTTGAAGAAATACACCTGATACTCTCCGTAAGAAGGTGCAATCTGCTTCTGCATCTGTACAAACGAAGTGAAGATTGTCGCGATCGTGATAAATGCCGCGATTGATAACGCAAATGTTGCAATCGTCTTTAAGAACCAACGCTTATTGCTCATCAGATTCTTGTATGCATAATCGCCCTGCACGCCGAAGATCTTTCCGAAAATGCTTTGCTTACGTGCCTTAACCTTCCGTGTTCCGCTTGTCTGCCCGCGCACCGCCTCGATCGGCGAAATCTTCTTTACGAGTTTTCCATTCTCATCCATAACGAAGAACAGATCTCCGATAAAGACAATCAGCACATACAGAAATGGAAGCACATGCGGGCGAACCTTGATATTCATGGATAAGCCAACCAGATATGCAATTGGGAATCCGATCACGACTCCACCAAGGATTCCAAGCAGCTCCTGCATGCATCCCATTCGGAATATCACACTTTTTAACTGTCCCTGTGTTGCTCCGATACAACGCAGGATTCCATAATCTTTGATCTGTTCCATCGTATTCAACTGGATCGTTGTCCGGATGATTCCAACTCCGATGACTGCGATCACGAACGACAAAAGCAGGAACATCAGAAGAATAATGTATGTATCATTTCCGGTGTCGCCCTGCAGATAGTAGGATGCGAGCTGTTGGTTTAATTGCGCCTTCACACCGTAGGTCTGCTCGATCGTTTCCACATTCGCGTCCAACCGGTAAGGATTTTTCACATTAATGTAGATTGCATTTTCAATATAGGAGTTCGAATAATAATCGTAGTATTTTCCACGATACGCCGTCTTCACGAAGTCCTGTTTGAGCAATGCCGAGACATCCTGATTTTGCTCCGGCAGAAGCACGATCTCGTAATCTGCCTGCTTGCGAAGTGCATCGCGGGTATTGATGAAGTTACTGAAATACAAGGTTAATATCACGAACAGAATTCCTGACGCTAAAGCAACGCCTAAGATGGTCAGGATGGTTCGCTTCTTCTGAAACTTTAGATATTTGATTGAAAGTTTGGTGTAGTTTTCCATATCGCTCCCCCGTAGTTTGTATTTATTCAAATAATTGCAAAACATAAAATTTATTAACATATATTTTTATCTGGTTCATTCTATATACAATGTATTGGAGCTAAGAAGTTCTAAATGTTCTAATCTACATATTCGCAAGCTACGCCACCACCGCCAATTCGCCATCCATGGCTCAGTGTCGGTTTGTTTGGACATCGTGTCCAAACATGGCTTGCATATTTATAGAACATTAAGAACTTCTAAACTCCAAACATATCGTATATGTAGAATGAATCCAGATAAAAATATATGACCCAAGTAATTGTATATGTTTTGCAATTATCTGATGAATATATCTACACTATATCAGACATATATTACGGGGGCGTGACAAACTAAGTGACAGTTTTGTCACTTTCAAGCTTTATAACAAAAACGCTGTATACATTCCTGCATACAGCGTTTTCAACTTCCACATATTTTTCCGTATAACAATTCAAACTACTGACGAATATCTACATATCCATACAGCAATGCTGATTGACTAAATTGTGTATAGTCGTCATTTCCGGAGAAAAGATCAAGATACAGATATGGCAGTTCGTCCTCCGTTACAAGGAATGCCAAAGTGACCGTTCTTGTTTCACCCGGCTGAACCCGGATCAGATGATTTTTCTCCTCTGCACTTTTTCCGTTATAGTAATAAAGCGGTACATTGGAAATACGATAATTCTGTCCATAGTAACTATCATAATCCACATCATCCTTCGCATAGACGTCAACCGTTTCATAGCCATCTCCGGTTTCCTTCGCCCAGAGCAGGCCGCATTGGAACATGGTATCTCCGGTCTGTTGGTCACTCGTGTTCGTATACGCAACCTCGATATAAAGGATCTTTTCCTTTACTTCCTTCGTCTCTACAACCTCATCTAATTGATCTATACCATTCCCACATTTCTCATAGGCGATCACATTGTTGAGCAACTTTCCTTCCGCATCCGTTTTGACCGGATCGAGCGCATAGGCTGCATCAATCGCATCCGGGGAATCCAGTAATTCCACCTTGGATACCTTTGCCGTCAGGGAAGACTGCGGTACATTGAAGCTATCTCCGACCTGATGCATATGTTCTTCCATTGATTCTTTCGAAGTTTCCGTAAATCTGTTCTTCTTGCCAGCGTTTTCGTCTGCCTCATAAACAGGCGCTGCGGCAGTTGCTTCCTCCTGCCCTGTATATTCTTCCGCCACGATTCTGCGTTTTGCCTCCGGATCATCGGTTGCGGTAAGCTTCAATCCTTTTACAATATCTATGGCAGTATCAAGTTCGGTATCGTCATACACAAACATTCCTAACAGATAATTGTTTTCATATGTGACATACAGCTCATACTGAATCTGTCGTCTGGCTGATTCCAGAACCTGTCTTTCTATCACAATTGCCTGTCGGCCATCGATATCCAGTTCTTTGGTGGAAATAACATGTGTTTGATCAAAGGAAACCTGCTGATCCGCCGGCATTTTCAAAAATGTAAACGAAACGCCTCCCATATATGGTGTATCCTTTTTATAAACTGAAACTTTTTTCACATAATTATTTCCATCTGCATAAATATCATCCAACCCATCTACCGTCATACCTTCCGGTACGTAGGAAACATCCAACGTATACAGTGCATTCTGATTCACTTCCGCGTCGGTATCCGTCGCATCGGTATTGGTTGCCTCTCCATAGATCAATGTAGAGCCATATTTCCCCTGCTGCTCCAGATGCATTTTGTATAACTTTGTAGCCGCCAGTGTGGTTCCTCCGCCCACGCAGGCAAAAGCAAGAATCGCGGCTGCAACTCTCCACATTTTCTTACCGTAACGCTGTTTTTTCTTCAACTGCTGTTCGACCGTCTCCTCGATCATATCCCGGATATAATCCGGCATTTGCAGACACTCTGATTTCATCTCATTGATTTTATTTCTATCAATATCCATAACACATTACCTCCTTTACCCGTTTCAATCATCCCGGTGTTCTGACCTTCATGCCGATTTTGCCTTTAATATTCCTCGCAAATGCTCCCTTGCCCGCACCAGACGTTTCTTGACTGCCGATTCGGTAGACTCGAGGCATTGCGCGATTTCCCGAATGCTGTACTCCTCAAAATAATACAAAATAATGCAGGTCCGCTCATTCTCCTTCAGCCGCATGATGCTTTCATACAATTCCGAATACTGTCCGTACCCACGTATGTATTCCGCTTCCCGGCCTTCTTCCTGATATTCCTCCCAAGTTACGACCTTCTTATTCTCTCGTATGACCTGATGACATTCGTTGATCAGAATTCTTATAAACCATGTTTTCGCATACTTATCATTGCGCAGGCTGTACAGATTCTCAAATGCATGCACGATCGCATTTTGAATCGCGTCAGCACAATCCGCATCATTGCATAAGTAGCTTTTGGCGATCCGGTACCAGCTTTCCTGGTTCGAAATCACAAGTTCACCAAAGGCTTCTTTCTTCATGTGTTTCACTCCCTTCCCTCCGGAGTTTTATATTCTGTATGTCCATACACCTATTAGATGATTTAGGGCACGGAAAAGTCCCATGTTTATTCTTTTTCCAGTAAATGTTTATATGTGCTGTCGATACTGAGCGCGCCGATCGGTGCTGTAATCACGATTGCCATGACCGCAACGGAAAGCACAAGTGTACCGCAGGAAAGCCCGGCTGCCAGAGGAACTGACCCAAGCGCCGCCTGCACAGTAGCCTTCGGAAGATACGCAATGATACAGAATAGCCGTTCCTTCCATGTAAGCTTCGTACCAAGCATGCAGATGCAGACACCGACTGCGCGGAACAGCAGCGCTGCCCCAATCATCAAAAGCGCCATTGCCCCAGCCTTTGCCATATACCGGATATCAACTGCCGCTCCAACCAGCACGAACAGGATTACCTCTGCGGCAATCCACAGCTTACCGAATTTCTCTGACAACCGTTTCGACACAAATGTCGTGCTCTTCACCTTAAGCATACATGCCATACTGACAACTGCCAGAAGTCCGGACACTGCCACATATGCAGACACCCACTCCTCGATTGCAAGCAGCAGACACGACATACCTAAGATCACAATCAGCTTCGTTGAGTTACGAACGCAGTGATTCTTCTTATACGCAAGCTCGAAGAACCGGTACAGCAGATAGCCGACGATACAACCGAGTACGATTCCTAACACGATTGAGATCGGGATATTGATAAAATCCTTCGCATTTGCATGTCCGCCCTGTGCCATCTGCAAAAATGTTGTAAATAACACGATCACGAAGATATCGTCGCACGATGCCCCCGCCAGTATCATCTGTGGGATACCTTTCTTCGTTCCATAGCCTTCCTCCATGAGTTTCACCATACGCGGTACAACGACGGCTGGGGAGACCGCACCCATGACGGCACCCATAACGGCTGCCTCGACACGTGTCACGCCGAGGATCATCGGCGCAAACAGAATATACCCACAGATTTCAAACGATGCCGGCACAAACGACATCAGGATTGCCGGGCGTCCCACCTTCTTTAAATCCGAGAGGTTCAACGACAATCCTGCCTTGAGCAGAATGATGATAAGCGCTAATTTCCGCAGATCTGCGGAGATTCCCAGGATTGATGGGGACAACAGATCCAGCACATACGGACCGAGTACGATTCCTGTCGCCAGCATGCCGATGATGCCCGGCAGGCGGATCTGTTTACAGATGGCGGACATCGCAAGTCCGACCAGAAAGATAAGTGCAAGTGATGTTAACATATTTTTCCTCCTTTTAAGCTCAAAAAAAGCTGACACCTTCTGCGATCAATATCGTAGAAGTCATCAGCTTTATAAGCAGTTCCGGTTACCCGAGGGAGAACCTCATTCCCTTTTTCTGTATGTAACTATACGCCCGTATTGCCGGTCTGTCAATCCTGAAGTTTCATCACTTTGTTTCGAACACCAGACGCATGCTGTCGCTCCCTGAAATCACGATTGTCATCTGTTTTCCGGAAATCGTCGCTTCCATCGTTTTGTTCGAATCACTGTAATGCAGGATGTATTTTTCACCTGATTTTTCCAGTGTTCCCGTGTGCGCCTTTCCACTGTTTGTAAATGTAAAATTCGTTCCATCCGCACACGAAAACTGTGGTGCCTTTGCATCCCGGTTTGAATCATCATATGTCATAGACTTCCCATTTACTGTCATTTCGACAATTGACCACGCAGATGTAATCTTCGCATTTTGGGGACCCGCACCTCCACATGCTGCAAGACACAACGCCATCGCAACAACCATTACAACACATAATAACCTTCTCTTCATCTCATTTCCTCCCCTGTTACTTATTGCTTTTCAGTGTACCATATCAAGATTATATATTGCAAGCAATCTCATGTTAACTATATGTAAATCATTCATGTTCAGACACAATTATGAAATCTCCCGCAAGGCTTTCTTAAACTGGAACGAAAACAGGATCGATGTAAATGTCACCGCAAGCACATCCGCGATCGGCTCTGCCAGATAAACCGCCATTGTCTTATCCGACGTAATGATATGTGGCAGAATGAAAATGAGCGGAATCAACAGCACGAATTTCCGCATGATCGCAACAATGATCGATGCCGGTGCATTTCCCAGTGCATTAAATGTCATCTGGCAGGCAATCTGGATCCCAAACATGAATAATGCTGCAAGGTAATAACGGAGCGCATCCTTGGTAAATGCAATCAAGGTTGCATCTGTCGTAAAAATCGATGCAAAAACCTTCGGGAAGCATATGATAAACAACCACAGAATCGTGGAATATAGCAGGCTGACCTTCAGCAGTAATTTAAATGCAGCCCGGACTCTGGATGCATTTTTCGCACCATAATTGTAGCTGATGATCGGCTGGGCGCCCTGTCCCAAGCCCTGCAGAGGAAGCATCGCAAACTGCATCACACTTGTTAAGATCGTCATCGCACCGACTGCGATATCCCCACCGTATTTCAGGAGAGACGAATTAAAGCATACCGATATAATACTCTCGCTGCCCTGCATAATAAAGATTGCAGAGCCGAGTGCCAGACACGGAAGAATATACGCTGCCTTCAATCCCATGTTTTTGCCGCGGATACGGAGCGTTGTCCGCTTCCCGAACAGAAAGCTTATTACCCAGATGCAGGAGCAGCATTGGGAAATCACTGTCGCAAGTGCAGCTCCCCGAACACCCATATGAAGTCCGAAGATAAAGATCGGATCCAATATAATGTTCGCGATTGCACCGATCAATACGGAGAGCATGCCTTCCTTCGCAAAACCCTGCGCTGTGATAAACGCATTCATACCAAGAGTCAGCTGAACAAAGATCGTTCCGAGTGCATAGATATTCATATACGATGCCGCGTACTCGATCGTGTTGGCACTTGCACCAAAAGCGAGCAGGAAATCCCGGTTCCAGATCAGCAAAACTACCGTCAGAATAACGGATAAGAGTATCTGCATCGTAAAACAGTTGGCGAGTATCTTCTCCGCATCGTCTTTCTTATTTTTACCCATAAAGATTGTCGCACGAGGTGCGCCGCCATTTCCAACCAATGCCGCAAAGGCAGTTATAATCATGATCAGTGGCATGCAGACGCCCACGCCGGTCAGTGCCATCGCCCCCGTATCCGGGATATGTCCGATATAGATACGATCAACAATGTTATATAACATGTTAATCAACTGTGCGGCGATTGTCGGCAGTGCCAGCTTCGCAAGCAGCTTGCCGATTGGCTCGGTCGCTAAGAATGTACGGTCGGATTGTACGGACACGGATGTTGCATTCGATTCTTCGTTTTCATTTTGTTGTTTCATTTCTTTTCCTCATTTCTACTATATGCTTGATAATTTTTCCGTTATTTCAAATGTGACATTACATTTTGATACAGCCGCTCATTATACGCTGCAAAATTCTTCTTTTCATCCTCCGAAAATCCCGCAAAGATACATGATACAAGTGCTTCCTGCTTTTCCTCAATGGCATGGACAATATCATCTGTCTGTTCCGTGAGTTTCAGGTGTACGATCCGCTTGTCATCCGAATCTGTATATCGTATCAGATATCCTTTTTTCTCCAGAGTATCGACCGCCGCAGACACATTTCCCCGCTGTAGCATTCGGAATTCCACGATATCCCGCGCAGAATCATAGGAAGGGTTATTATGCAGAAACGTTAGAATAATAATCTCGATGCGGCTGAGATTAAACTCATACCGCACACTTTCCAGATATTTCTCCTGTAGTTTCATCAGACATTTCGTCATGTCAAAGACATTGGATGGCGTCTGAAGTTTCATTTCTCGATTCCTTCTTTCAATTAGTTCTTTTTAGAACTATTATAATAGTAAAAAAGAAATAGTCAACCACTATTTTTAAAATAAAAAGAGCCGTCGCCACAAATTAAGCAACAGCCCTTTCACATATATAATGGCTATTTTTCCTTACTGCATACATGCTCCACGATCACACGTACAGCCGCATATAATACGCCGACAATCGGCCACACGATCCAAGTATCTCTCCAGTCATTTGTGA
>OGRL01002846.1_pt1 | contig 10928 bp, 10 predicted proteins | sample 1553481 | NCBI WGS metagenome assembly OGRL01 (sample SAMEA2580036, study PRJEB22360) | human gut metagenome
TTACATAATTTGGATATTAGCTATGTTGAATAATGAAGATTTGTGGGAAAAATCCCGGGAAATTGCTCAAATGTTACATACCTATGTACTTGGGGATAAAAAAAGTAACATGACAAGGAGGAATCAAGTGAATAAGATATTGGAAACTAATTCCCGAATGATTTTTCTGAATGAATTGCAGCAAATTATTCCTCAAATTCCTGATATAAAATTTGCAGAGGATATCGGAAAACTTATTCATTCAATGCCAGTGGATAATATTCCTTATTTTTTGACTTTAGTCCGGTTTAATTATGCGATAGTTTGTAATCAATAAAATTGTAATCCAATGAAACCATACATTTACATCAGAACACTGAAACATGCAGAACATACTGTATTCTGTGTGCAGGAAGGACAGAAAGCCTATTTTGATCCTTTATTTAACCGGATGGTGCCTTATTCAAGCGGGCAGCAAATAAAACGTTGTATCCTGACAACTTTGACCGATGATCTGAACGTACCGATGGCTCCAATTACTTTTAATTATAATATAACGAAAAAAGATGGTCTGGAAAATAAAGAAACCTGGGCTCCCTGTGATCCCAGGTATATCGACCAGTTGATTGGAGGCTGGATGCGGGCTGGAAAGGATATGGTTGCTTTAAAACGCCGGAGTCCTTTGTCGGTATCTGCGATGCGTCCCATTCATCCTTTATTGGGAGGCCTCGAACGGGATAAAGAGAATATCACCTTTGACCGTAGTGACCGGCCTGAGTGGCATCCGGTTAATGTACGGATAGAGGGTAGTGACCGTTTAATGACAAAGGAAGAAATAGAGGCATATTTGCAGAATAACAACCGTACTTTAACCAAACGGATTTGGATTCCTGACAATACCCGGGCAACAGGTTTGTTTGTTGCTGACATGGCTATTGATTTGAGGGCTTTATTTTGCGTTACCACCAATCAGCATGAACCGGAATTGTCCCCGGAGATGATTACTGCCCTGGAAGCTGAAGGGTGGGTGAAATCGAAAAATGTTTTCGGAGAATGTCTGGTCATGCCGAAGGCTGAAAGAGAAAAGATCATTCCTGTATTGGCAAATGCTTTGATCAATTGGCGGATTACTTCCAATCAGGCCCGTACTTTTAGTCTGATGGAGACATTGGCGCTTGCTGTAAGTGATAATGCAAACCATATTGCCGGGGCCATCCGGACCAAGCTGATTGAAGAAGGCGACAAGCCCAAAGCGAAATTAATCATTGACGAGACAGCAGGGGCCGAAGTGTTTGTGACGTTGCCCTGTGCGAGTTATGTGGTTACGGTGAATGAAAGGGCAACTGCTTTGGAAGAAGCGGAGAAGAAGCTGACGGATATGATGATGGCGTTTGATTATGAGAATCAATAAGGCGCATAGAAACAGTTCCTGCCAGGTGATTTTGGTTGCCTGGCAGGGGATTAATGAGAACTGGTAGAATTGAAATAAGCCGCGGCTAACAGGTTTTCCTCCAAGACCATATTCTAAATTGAACTTGATAGAATTGAAATTGTAGTTGGTCATGTACCCCCCTTGTCAAGCGTTTTTTTAATAGGACTTTGGGAATATCTATTTAAAAAAGAAATCCAGCATTTTCCTGAAAAATCTCTGTTTGCCGGGAACGGCTTGATCGGCATCCGGGCTTTCGTCTGTAAATTGCTGAAGTAACTTTTGCAGCCATTCATAAGTCTGCTGTGCAGTCCATACATCTCCTGTTTCGATGGCTTTTCTGCTTCCGGTATCGGGTATTTCCCATAAAATGCATAATTGATCATCGGGGAATAAAAATGAATCTTCGTTTTTGATAGAATTAGCTGGTAAAAGACGGAACTTTATATTGTTTTGTGCTGAAATGGCTAAAAGATGATGATCATTGGAATTGAAACAATATTCTGATGTTGTTCCTTGCTCTGTATCGAATTTCCTGGCGTATTGGATTAACTTACGCCAATTCTCCCGGCTTGTTTCCAATAACATATAATCATTGGTATCTTTGTAAAAAGAAAAATTTTCTGCCCCGATATACTTTTGGAATTTGCTGTATTCTTCCGAATACACTTTTAAATAATCCTGAAGAATATCGAGCAATTCTTCATAAACTGCATTTTCTAAATGGACTGCATTGTTACCTAGTACTACGAATGTCTTCGTGTTCTGATAGGAATGTCCCCGAAGTATAATATCATTCAGAGAATATGTTTCCAGTTTGTTTATGAGTTGAAGAATGGTCTTATGATCCAGAGTGATCATGATTGTCCGGTTACAAAAAGAAATAACACAACTTCCCTCTTCCTTCAATTTCGAGGGCAGGAAACCATTAAGTGCTATATTTTCTGTTGATCGCCAAAAATGATTATGTATTGAAAGCGAGTTTGTAACTTTCCTGCTTGCCTTGTATACCTCCGGAGGTAATAAATTGAATTCCACAAGTTGAGCTTCAGCAAATACTTTCAATTTTGAAAGTTCAAATTGTTTTTTCAAGATTTTATATTCTCGTTCGATTTTCCATTTTCCACGTTGTGCATATTCCAAAAAAATCGTTCGGCAGGTTCACTGAACGGATGCCGGTTTTTCTGACTGTTATTATGCAAAGATTTGGTTGGTAAAATATTTTCCAGACTATCAATAGTGAAATCGTCTGCTAAATGATATTTCCGTATTTTTTCCTGAAGTACTTCAGGGGCAGTATCCTGTGGTATAATATGATCAAGACGTATGGATGAGTAATCGTAAAGAAATTTACCTGTGTATGCACATCGATATTTGTATGCTTTATAAATAGCATATCGCAGGAGGGGATCGTTTTCTTTATATAATATGGCTTCTGCTGTCATTTTTTGATAAGGTATTATATCGGTTTTCATTACAACGGGAATGGTTGTTTTATAATTATTTTTAAATAGCTTATTTTCAGTTTACCTTTAATTGATTGCTGAATAGAAAGCGCAACTATCGGATTCGCATTTACCGATGCAAAAATAATGTAATTTCTGCTTTAAGATAAAACTTCGTTTATATTGGTTTATAATCTTAGTGAATTGTGATAAGAAAACATTGTATTGACTAAGATGAGGTATGAAAGCTGTATATCTGATGAGGATTGAAAACTGAAAACTAGCTGTGAATGCGAAAAGACGCAAAGTTTCATGTCTGGGAGCTATTGGTCGGAATATACGGAAACTGATGGTCGTTTGAAATGCAGTCTTTCCGAGGAGGGAGGCAGCATCATCCGTTCCGGGAGGTCTTTTTTTGAAGGATGGGCAGCAGATTGTAAAGTGTTTTGCGGGTGATGATCCGGCGGTTGAGGAAAGTGACGATGTAGCCGGTGATACAGGCGGCGATGAGCGATCCTTCGCGTATGCCCTCGATGCGTTGGCTGAGGAGGAAGGAGAGGACTGCGGCCAGGGTGACTAAAGTGACGTCGAAGCAGACTTTGAATTTTCCGAATTCCCGGTTGTAACGCTGGGAAGCATATTTTACGAAGGCTTCGGCACTCATCATAGCCACCCGGGGCTTGATTTCGAGCACGACGCCGATGGATTGCACGACACATCCGGTCAGGAGCAGGGCGACCGACAGTCCATAACTGCCAGGATGTAACTGTCCGGTGAACATCATATTAAAGTCGATGAAGGCTGCAAACAGGAAAGAGAAAGGAATCTGCAGCAGGATTTCGAGGATGTCCCGGCGGCTGTAGCGGTCCCGGATGAGCCAGAATTGCCCGGCGATCAGCAGCAGGTTGAAAAGAAAGGTCCACGTGCCCAGCGAAAGCGCACTGTTGATGCTGAGGACATAGTTTATACTGGAAATGGGGGTAGTCCCCAGTGCAGAACGTACGATCAGCACAATACCCAGGGACAGGAAATACAGCCCGAGGATGAAGACCGGGTATCTTTTTAGAATAGTCTTTAGTTCCATATTGCTTCTCTGAAAAAACAGTGCAAAGATCGCAATTTTTTCTTTTGTATGTTATGTCTGTTTATTACAGCCCGATTGTTTTTTAGTCCGGCCAATGGCGATGTCCGGGACTTTTTTCCGGTAAATACGGATATACTTCAAAATGAAAATTTCATCTTCTTAATGTTTCCGGGCGATGATACAGAGTGGGGGATACTTTTGTTGTTATTGTGGGTTTTAAATAGTAAATTTACAGACGATAATTTTTATTTTTTGTAGGATGAAATTTAATTTGAACGATAGGCCGGGATTTTTCCCGATGTTGATGTATGGACTGCAATGGTGGATTGTTTCTATTCCTTGTGTGGTGATTATCGGGATTATTGTAGCCCGTTTGCATTACACGGATCAGGTCGAACAGATTTTTTATATGCAGAAGCTGTTCGGAATCATGGGATTGGCTATGATTGTCCAGATGTTGTGGGGACATCGGCTGCCTTTAGTCATCGGACCGGCTTCGGTGTTACTGATCGGGATTCTTTCGACGGTTTCGATAGGGGTCGAAGGTATCTATACTTCGCTGATGATCGGAGGTGGAATACTCACTTTGCTGGCTTTTTCCGGTTTATTGTCCCGTTTACAAGCCGTATTTACTCCCCGGATCATTGTTGTGATTCTGTGTCTGATTGCTTTTACTCTGTCCCCGGTGATCCTCCGTTTGATTTTTGCAGGAAATTCGTTTGTCTTGTTCCATTTGTTTTTTGCTTTGTTATTGGCTTTGGCAATGATTTTGGCCAATAAATTATTGAAAGGAATTTGGAAATCCATTGTGGTTTTGGGTGGGATTCTGGTTGGAAGTATGGTGTATTATAGTGTGATGGGATTCCCCGAAACAGGAGGGATACAAGCCGGGCATGAGGGGTATTTCGGATTATGGTCCTGGAAATTCGATTTGGGAGCGGTATTGTCTTTCTTTTTTTGTTTTATTGCGCTGATTGTAAACGAATTGGGTTCTATTCAGGCCGTAGGCCGGATGATCGGTGCCGATCATATGGAACGCCGTACTACCCGCGGAGTGGGCATCACGGGTTTGGCTAATGTGGTATCGGGGGCATTAGGGATTGTCGGACCGGTAGATTATTCTATGAGTCCGGGGATTATCGCTGCAACAGGTTGTGCTTCCCGTTTCCCGCTGATACCGGCCGGTATCGGATTGGTTGTCTGTGCATTTTTTCCGGGTTTTATCGAATGTCTGAATGCCATTCCCGGAGTGGTTATGGGGGCGGTTTTGCTTTATCTGATGGCTTCGCAGTTGTCGGCCGGTATGCAAATGATGATCCGGGAAAAGGCGGTCGACGGTTTCGACGGAGGGATTGTGGTCGGGTTTTCATTGATGGTCGCTTTATTATTGTCTTTTGCTCCCGACGAAGCATTGAATAGTATTCCTGCTCTGATCCGGCCTATCGTGGGAAATGGATTTGTCATGGGGGTCATTACGGTATTGATATTGGAACACCTGATATTCCGGGCGGGAAAAAAAGCTAAGAAGGAATAGACAACCAGAGATGCCGTTTCAGATCGACACGACCATTCGGTTGAAAAGTGATTCCTTCTGCGGCAAGTAAGCTTTTTTGTCCGGGCCAGTGAGGAGCTGTCCGTCCTTGGCTGTTGACCACCCGATGACAAGGTAGGGCCGCTGTGCCCGGATGGTGTGACAGGACTTTACCCACCCAACGGGAATAATTTGAAAATCCCGCCAGACGGGCAATCTGACCATAGGTCAGTACCTTGCCGGCGGGAATTTGTCGGATAATATCACAGACTTCAACACTGAATTGATGAAGCCGGAATTCGTTGTTATTTAACCCAGACATTCAGAATTTCTCCGATATACATTTTGTGTAATTGCGTTCCCCATTTTTCTTTGGCCTGGGAATCGTGTAATGCTTCAGGGATCAGCGATTGAGAAACCATTTTACGGCATTCGATAATCATCCAGGCTTCTGAGAATGCCTTACTGCCCGAAGGGGTTGTGATAGGTGTCAGGCCGGCTTCTTTCACTTTGTCTTTGTCTCTTCCACTGTTTGTACCGCAATAGTTGAGGATGTCCCGATACGTTTCGGTGTAGAAACTCAAGGTGTAAGTGTCGTTGTTTTCCATCAGCTGATAGGTGTACCGCGTCGGGTTGATAAAGCAGAAAGCAACCGGTTTGTTGTACATATGTCCCAGGCCGCCCCAGCTGGCAGTCATCATATTGTATTGGGCGTCATTACCGGCTGTGATCAGCATCCAGTTTTCCGACAACATTTTATAGATATTTCCGGGGATTTTATCGGGACTGATCTGACGGTAACCTTCCAGGTTGGCCGGCGTAATGGTATTGTCCGGTGCTTGTACGGTAGTCGAAGTGACAGGAACCCGGGGTACGGCCGGTGTTTGGGTGGCGACGGGAGCACTTACCTGTGTCGCTCCGACAGCCGCTGCTGCATCGGCAAATAATTTATCTACCAGATCGATGGTATGGATCCGGAATTTCCCGGTAGACTTGATCAGTTTAGTCTGCGTTTTATTCAGTGTATGCTGATCGGTAATCTGCTCTTCGGCCGGAATTATTTCCTGACCGGCAGTGCCCCGGTTATACTGATAACGGATAGCAGTAACTTTTAATTCGCATTTCCCCGGTTTGCAGGTGATGAACATTTGGTAATTGATTACAGCCCGGTCGAGCGATAGAGCTTTATTGGTGAATACCAGGTATTCCTGTCCCATGCAGGCGATTTGTCCTTTATCCTGATCGGAGTAAAGTATCCGGCTTTGCAGCTCTTCGGTGGTTATAAAACGGGTAGTCGCCCATTGTAACAAAGTGGCGAATATGTCATTTTGAGAACGTCCCGGGAGGTTCAGTTCTTCGGTGAAAACAACTCTGTCATCGACAACAGGCACAGCACCGGCTAAATATTTTTTGTCGACCTGTGCAAAAAGTGTCACAGGGATCAAAAGAAATAATAGAAATAAATGTTTCATGATGTGTTTTTTTGTGATTTGAACAAAGATAATGGCTGATTTTGGATTTTTGATAAGAATGAGTGTAAAAATATACAAAACAACTGTAAAATATCTCAGTAGTTCGGAGATTCCGGCCATAAAGAAAGGTCGAGCGCTCCTTCGATTTGCAGCAAACCGATTTTTATGTTCAGTCCTCCGGTATATCCGGTCAGCTTACCGCCACTTCCGATCACCCGGTGGCAGGGAATCAGGATTGGCAGGGGATTACGGCTGTTGGCCATACCTACCGCCCGGCTGGCTTTTATATCTCCGCTTCTGCGTGCCAGTTCACCATAGGTGATCGTGGTGCCATAAGGAATCTCCTGTAATAATTTCCAGATTTTGAGTTGAAAAGGTGTTCCTTCCGGCGCAATAGGAAGGTCGAATTGTTTTTGTTCCCGGGCAAAATAGGCGGTTAGCTGTCGGTGGGCCTCTTTTAATAGAGGGGTTTCACTTATTTCGGTCTCTCCGGGAAGCAAGGCCATCCGGTTGCCGAGCCATAGGCGGGTAAGTAATCCGTTTTGCTCTTCCAGGGCGTATGTGCCTAATGGTCCGTCGTATTTGTAAATTGCTTTCATCTTTTTTTCTTTAGGTAGGTGAACAAAGATAGTATTAAAATCATTTTTTGTCTCTTATCGGCTATAAATTTATGTTTGGGTATTATATACGGTTTACCCTAACTGTACGTTTATAAGTGTAAATATGTATATAACTGCCTGTGTTTTATTCCCGATCGGTGTGTTTCAGGGGCATTTGCTGAGAGAGGCGGAAACAACTCACGACAGCGGCTATTAAGGCGAATATCGCTCCGGCCCACAGGCACACCGTAGTTCCTTTGTCGTGCATAACGAAACTGAACAATAGGGCCACAAGGGTTGCTCCCAGGGTTTGCCCTAAAAGCCGGGCCGTACCGATCATCCCGCTTGCCCCTCCACTGCGCTGGATGGGGGCGGAGGCCATGATTGTACTGTTATTGGGAGTCTGAAAAAGTCCGAAACCGATCCCACAAACGATCATACGCCAGATGATCGCCCCATCGGTAGGAATAGCCGGCAATACAGTCAGCAGGAAAAGGCCGGTAGCAAAAATCAGCATCCCGATACTTCCTAAAATTCCGGCATGTATGCGTTCTACCAGATACCCTGCCAGAGGAGCCGTGAACAAAGTTGCTACGGGCCAGGGAGTCAGCAATAACCCGGTAGCTACCTCCGTGCGTCCTAACGTATTTTGTAAGAAGAACGGGAGAGATACCAAAGCCAGCATCTGGGCAGTGAACGAGCAAATCGATGTACATACCGATAGGGAAAAAATAGGTATTTTCAACAAATCTACCGGTAATAACGGAAAGTCCTGATGTAATTGACGGCGGATATAATAATAACCGACGATAAATAACAAGAAGATTTGGGCTGCAAGTAAATAGGCATTTTCATGATGTGCGAATCCTTCCATCGAGTAAATGAGCAGTCCGAAAGTAAGGGCATTGGCGAGGGCACTGGTTTTATCGAATTTCCGGTTTTGCTTCTTCTCGCGGTGGGGGAGATAGATCAGGCCCATTATCAAAGCCAGCAGGCCGAGGGGGATATTGATCGCAAAAAGCCATTGCCAGCTACCTAACGAAAGGATGATACTCGCAACAGAAGGGCCTGCGACAGCCGATACGGCAACGACCATCGCACTGATCCCCAAGCCGCGTCCTAAGTATTTCCGGGGATAAATGGTCCGGAGTTGTGCCGTATTCACACTTGTGATGGCCGACGCTCCGAACCCCTGGAGTACCCGGGCTACAGTCAGCATCCAAAAAGAAGTCGATAAGATACAGATCAGCGATGTGACACAAAAAACGGCGACTCCCGAAAGAAAAACTTTATGATAGCCGTAGATATCTCCTAGCGAAGAAAAAGACAATAAGGACACCGTAATAGCCAGCTGATAAGCATTCATCACCCAAATCGTGGTCGATGGAGAAGTCCCGAATTCACGCGAAAGAGTCGGAAGTACTACATTGACAATATTAGCATCCAACACCGACATGATTAACGCCAGCGAAGCTGCTATCACTGCCCATATCCGCCGGGGATTGGGCAATCCGTCTGTCGTATCGGTGATCGCAATATTTTTTGAAAACATCTTCCAATGAATTTACATGCAAAAATAGTAAATCTGTCAGGGATTGTCAGAACAGAAGGATTTTTTGTTTCTTTTTTTACTCCCTCTCCCAGTACCACAATAACCCTTCAATTCAGTGAATCAGCCACTTTTCAACTTCTTTTCTTTTGTCGTAACAATTTTGTAACAATTTTGAAATAAACCTGTAACAACTCCCTTCTATTTTTGCGGCCGTAAGTAAAACCTAAAGAATGGAATCAATTTATCTGGGAATTGTTATTTTCCTTTTTCTCCTCGCGATCTTCGACTTAACTGTAGGGGTCAGTAATGACGCCGTAAACTTCTTGAATTCGGCTATCGGTGCCAAGGCTGCCTCGTTTAAAACGATTATTCTGATTGCTGCTGTCGGTATTTTTTGTGGAGCAACCATGAGTAACGGGATGATGGAAATTGCCCGTCACGGTATATTCCGGCCGGAAGCTTTTCATTTCAATGAACTGATGTGTATCTTTCTGGCGGTCATGGTGACCGATGTGGTGTTGCTGGATATCTTCAATACCTTGGGGATGCCGACATCGACGACTGTCTCGATGGTATTTGAGCTGCTGGGAGGTACTTTTGCTTTGGCTATGCTGAAAATTGCTGCCGGTCCCGAGTCTCTGACTTTTGCCGAATTGCTGAATACCGAGAAAGCATTGACCGTTATTTTAGGTATTTTCCTATCGGTGGCTATCGCTTTCTTTTTCGGAACGCTGGTGCAATACCTGTCGCGGATTATCTTTACCTTTAATTATACTACTAAACTAAAATGGACGATTGGCTTGTTCGGCGGGATTGCTGTGACGGCCATTATTTATTTTATGCTGATCAAAGGAATAAAAGATGCTTCTTTTATGACAGATGCTCATAAGTTGTGGGTAAAAGACAATACTTTGACTATTGTCGGTGGGTGTTTTGTTTTCTTCACCGTGCTCATGCAAATTCTGCATTGGTGTAAAGTGAATGTCTTCAAGGTGATCGTTTTGTTGGGTACTTTTGCTTTGGCCATGGCTTTTGCAGGTAACGACCTGGTTAATTTTGTGGGTGTTCCTTTAGCCGGTTTTTCCAGTTATACCGATTTTATGGCAAATGGAAACGGGGTGGCTAATGACTACCTTATGGGAGCTTTAAATGAGCCTGCGAAAACACCGTTTATCTTTTTATTTTTATCCGGAGTGATTATGGTTATTTCTCTGATTACTTCCAAAAAAGCCCAAAATGTAATCAAGACTTCTGTCGATCTTTCGCGTCAGGATGATGGAAACGAGATGTTCGGTTCTTCGGCTATTGCGCGGAGTCTGGTACGTTCGATGACTACTTTAGGGAATAACATTTCGAAGATTATTCCGGAGAAGGTCAAGGTATGGTTGGATAGCCGGTTTAACAAAGATGAGGCGATCCTGGCTAACGGAGCGGCTTTCGATTTGGTCAGGGCTTCGGTAAACCTGGTATTGGCCGGTTTGTTGATCGCATTAGGTACTTCCTTAAAATTGCCTTTGTCAACGACTTATGTCGCTTTTATGGTGGCTATGGGTAGTTCGCTGGCCGATCGGGCCTGGGGAAGGGAGAGTGCCGTATTCCGGGTGACCGGTGTGCTCTCGGTGATCGGTGGTTGGTTTATTACTGCAGGAGCTGCATTTATCATCTGCTTTTTTGTAACTATGATCATGTATTTTGGTGGCATGACGGCCATGGTTATTATGATCGGAGTGGCGGCTTTTATCTTGATCCGCAGTAATAACAAATACCGGAAAAAGATGAAGAGTGAAAAACAGGACGATGTTTTTCAACAGATGCTTTCCTCTAAAGATAAGGCGGT
>OGRL01002847.1_pt1 | contig 10926 bp, 9 predicted proteins | sample 1553481 | NCBI WGS metagenome assembly OGRL01 (sample SAMEA2580036, study PRJEB22360) | human gut metagenome
TGTTATTATAGTCCCGGCTGTGCACCGATATGCATAAGCCGCCACTGCGAAAGCTCATAATCCTCTAACTTCAGGTCCCCGCGGTCTAACGCGTCCAGAATATCCTGTGCCCACGGAACGAGCAGCCAGACGATCGTACAATGCTCACTCGACACAGCGGAGAGAATCGTCTCCGGTTTTGTGCCCTTTAAGAGCACAGCCTTGCTGCCTGCCACCAGACTTCCCATCCAGTGGAACTTCGCACCGGTATGGTACAGTGGCGGGATACACAGGAACGTATCATCCCGGCTCGTGCCGTGATGCTTCTGCTCCATCTGTGCGGCCTGTGTTAAGCTCTGGTGTTTATGTAAAATTGCCTTCGGGAATCCGGTCGTTCCGGATGAAAAATAAATCGCTCCAAAATCATCGTCTGTGATCTCCACATTTGGTGCATGGCTCGAACAATCTGCTACGAGCTGATGATAGCTCTCTGCGAATTCCGGACAGTTATCCCCGACATAGATCAACAGTCTTCCCTTGGAAAGCCGCTCTGCATTTGTCTCGATTCGTCCGATGAACGCCGGGCCAAACACGATCATATCAACCTCTGCGAGCTCTGCACAATATAAAATCTCTTCTGCATCATACCGGAAATTAAACGGCACGGCGATGGCTCCTGTCTTCAGAACGCCGAAATAAATCGGCAGCCATTCCAGACAGTTATACATCAGGATTGCGACCTTATCGCCCTTCTTGATGCCTCGCCCGATCAGCATGTTGGCAAACCGGTTTGCCTTCTCATCGAAGACACTCCATGTAATCTCTCTTCGATACGGCTCAAATCTCGATGGCTGTATCAGCTCGAACTCCTTCCACGAAGTTCTTCTCGTATCCGGCTCATCCGGATTCAACTCCACCAGTGCAACCTCATCCGGGTACAATCTGGCATTTCTCTCTAGGTACTCTGTAACTGGCATTTTCTTTTGCGACTCCTTAATTTTATATATATTCGCGCACGGCTTCCATCAGTTTCCTTGCACTGACAGGTTTTTGAAGCCTTGCTTTCATTCCATATTCTTCTCCATGAAACTCATCGTCTGCATATAACCGGGAAGACAACGCAATCACCGGGACAGTCCTTCCATCCTCGCGAAGCTGTCGTATTCCCATTGTTGTTGCATAACCATCCATAAACGGCAATCCCATATCCATCAATATCAGATCATAGTAATGCGCCGGTGACCGTTCAAACATGCAGATTGCATCCTCTCCATTGATCGCACGGTCAACAACAAGTCCACGTTCTGTCAAAATCTGCTCCTCAATCGAAGCGGTAATATCATTATCATCTACAACCAGCACATGCTGTCCGGAAAACATCGATTTCCTCTCGCGCGCAGATTCCCAATCGCTCCAGTCAAAATACTGAATCTCTTCTGCGGCATCCTTGGACTCTGTTCCATATCGCAGTTTCATTCCAACTGTGATCTTCGTCCCATGACCAGTCTTTGTCTCAACCTCAATCTCTCCATCCAGCAGACGAACCAAATTCTGCACGATCATCAACCCCAAGCCAGAGCCTTCCACACGCTCAATCCGGTCTGAATGCTCTCTTGCAAATGGCTCGAACATAATCTTCCGAAACTCCTCAGACATACCGACTCCATTGTCCTGCACATAAAATTCAAAGTATCCGGTCGTTTCGTCCATCGGTTTCTCTTTGATCCCACAAAATATCTCGCCCTGATATGGCGTATAATCAATTGCATTTTGCAATAAATTCAACAATATCTGCTGCATCTTCTCCACATCGCCAATCACATTGCGATGGTAAAGCTGTGCCATGTCCAGATGCATTGTGTGCCGCCGAAGCCGCATGGATGGCTTGACAATATCAAGCGTATTTCTCCACAGATTTTCTACAGATGTCTGCTGCATCTGCAACAGCGTCGTACCCTGCTGTATCGCGTCTGTATTGATCATCTGACGCACCATACGGAAGATTGCCTTTGCTGAGAGGGAAATCTCCTCGATACACGCGGTCACACGTTCCGGATTCGTGACAAATGTCCGCGCAACGGATGCATTTCCGACGATCATGTTGATCGGCATCTGCAATTCTTCGTTCAGCCGCTTGAGATACATATTTTTGATGGCATATGCCTGCTCACTTTGCAGATATGCATCCCGAATCGCCTGCCGCTGTTTTAACTCTGCAGACTTCTTGCTGTCAATATTCATGTGGAACCAGTTTAAAATCTTCGGTTCCTCTTCCTTCCATTCAACTACCCTGAACACATCTCTGCGCCATACATTTTCTCCCGTGCATACAATATACTCGCATTCCGCGGTATCGCTCTGCTTCAGAAGCTTGCGCAGATTATCCCGCACACCGAAATTATAACGATATTCCTGATATTCTGGTGCAACCAGCTCCTGCATCTCGAAATTCTGCTGGCTGTAACTACAATTCCGTGGTACCGGAATCCCCTGCTTCTGCAAATTATCGTGCAGGATTTCAAATGTATCCGCTTCCAGATCAATCTCCTCAATCAACAACCATTCATCGCACATAGATGCGATGGCACGATTCAATTTGTCCTTTGACGATTCCTTAAAATCCCCGTTTTTATCCATTTCAAAATCCCCCATGTTCTCCTTTTTTTCTTATGTTTTCCTGTTCTTTATTGATAAAATACTGCCCAGAAATATGTACCATCCTGCGCTCGCGCTACGCTGACGCCAAGATACGCACAATTATCCAAATCCACGGTTCCCTGATTTTCCTCGTTCATCTGTGCAATATAAGTATCCAATGCCTGTTTTACCGTCGCGACATCTTCCTTTAAAGAAAATGTATATGTCACCCATCCGGTATTCGGTATCTTATATGTGGCAATCGCCTGATTGCCAATCTCCGTTAACGCGGCATTTAATTCATCCATGCTGGTATATACCAACGCCGCGCTTTTTGCCGCTGTCTCTTTAGCAGCAACTGTAAATTCATCCCTCTGTGTCAGAGTATTCCCCTTTGATTCGTGCTGCTTCGCACATAAATCATAAAACTCCTGCGCATATGCAGTACAATCCACTTCCTCCACCGGACTCGCATCTATCTCCGTCTGTAAGATCTGCTGTGTCGTTGCTTCGGAAGCAGCCGTTGTCTCATCCCCATTTCGCGTCCTCTGAAAATATATAAAAGTTCCAATCCCCAACAACAGAACAATCCCACAGACCATACCAATCTGCTTTTTTCTATGTGCCTGCTTTTTCCGGTCTGCCTGCATATCCGCCAACATCTGAGATATTCCACTGTGCGTCATCATGGATACGCTTCCTGTTTGCTCCATCGACGTCTCGTACAATGCCTGATACAACTGTTCCGCATTTGCATACCTCTGTGCCGGATCAATTGCAAGTCCCTGCATCAAAACAGCTTCTTCCTGCGGTGCGATCACAAGTCCCATCGCAGATGGCGGCACAAGTCTGTCCTGCTTTGCCCGCTCGACGGCATGCGGCACCTTCACCCCGGTCATGCAAGTATACATCGTCGCACAAAGCGCATATACATCGGAATACGGTCCAATCTGCGCTCCCGGTGTCACCTGTTCGATTGGCGAATATCCACCCTTTTGCACGCGGAGATAATTATAATTTCCATACATTCGCGCAGCGCCAAAATCAATCAGCTTCACCTTTCGGTCATGTGTGATCATGATATTGTCCGGGCTGATATCCCGGTGGATCACACCTCGTTTATGTACACCCGCCAACGCACGGATAACCGGACGCATGATTGCCAGAGTCTCGGACACAGATAACCTGCCTCCCCGGCCTTTCACATATGCATCCAGCGACTGTCCTTCCACAAAATCCATGACAAGGTAAGCTGTGTTGTTCTCTTCAATAAACGTGTAGACATTTACCACACCAGGCTGCTCTCCCAAGGCAGCCAGCACACGACCTTCCTCAATATACTGCCGTTTCATCTTCTCGAAATTCTCACGTTTTTCACCTGCCTCGGTGTAAACATTCGGATCTCCGGGATTCCGGTAGCAGTACCCGCGCATATAGAATTCTTTGATTGCAACCTTCCGCTGCAGCTTCACATCATACCCAAGATACGTGATTCCAAATCCGCCATCTCCAAGCACCCGCTCAATGTAATATTTATTCTGTTCCAGATACGTCCCCGAAGGTAACTGATGTGCTTCCATGTGCGCTCCTGTTTTTGTCGATGATCGGTTTTATTTTATCACAACAGTCTTTAGAATTCTATCCCTTTTCTGGCAGAAATTCCCTGTTCATACGGATGCTTTTCTTTTTTCATTTCCGTGACATAATCCGCAAGTGCCAGAAGCTTGTCCGATGGATTCCGTCCGGACAGAACGAATTCGATCTGCGCCTGATTGCTCGCCAGCACTTCCATCAATGTACTCTCATCAAGTAACCCATACTTTACAGCGTGCAAAACCTCATCCAAAACAACAACCGCCTCAACCGTATTTTCCTTCCGCACGTCGTCATGCTGTTTTTTCTGTTTTGCAATCCACATTTCAACCTGCGCCAGCATATCTGCAAAATATGCACGCGTCTTTGCAAGCTCTTCCTCACACATCCGGCTCACAAATCCATACATCTGCGGGGCATGCAATGTCTCGACACCAAGCCTCTGCAGCATTGCAATCTCTCCGGACGTATCATCCTTCAAAAACTGTACAAACAGTACAGGAAGTCCGCTCCCCACCGCGCGCACAGCCAGTCCCACAGCCGCCGTTGTCTTTCCTTTTCCATCTCCATGATAGATCTGAATCATTTCCGTCTCCTTTATAATCTATTACTGCTTTCTGTATTTCGAGTTTATTTCCGCTTACACAGGAATTACTTTATCCCTGCTTGATTAGTCCCAGAATTTCGTAGATTTTCTCCATATCAAGACTTTCCCGCAGAACCTGTGCCAGCTTGTCAAACTGCTGTTCCCGGTATTCCTGCAAGGTCAAATGTTCACTTTCTCCCCGTGTTTTCCCTTTGCGCGCATACAACAGTTCAATAAATGCCTCACGGAATGCAATTTCATCGAAGATGCCGTGAATATAACTGCCTGCCACAGTTCCTGCCGTGTAGCCGAGTACGGTTCCTGCTGAATCGCTGACGAAAGGATAAATGGGGGTTGTAGTTTTGCCAGCAACTTCCGTCCGCCCCATGTGTATCTCATAACCGGCAATTTTCTTATTGCTGAGTGACACAAAATTCCCTTCCAGCATTCCAACCCGGTATGCGCGGTTCTCCAGTTGTTTTTCCTCTTCAAACACAGTTGTAACCGGCAGCAATCCCATACCTCGCACACTACCAAGTGCACTCTCCGTCTGCAATGGGTCCATGAGTGATTCGCCAAGCATCTGATACCCGCCACAGATTCCGAACACGATGGTGCCCTTCTTCGCCAGACGCGTAATCTTTGCTTCCAGTCCGCTTTCCCGCAGCCAGAGCAGATCCTGAATCGTATTTTTGGTACCCGGAAGTAAGATTACATCCGGTTCTCCTAGTTCTGACGGCTTTGTCACATAGCGTACTGACACATCCCGCTCCATGCTGAGCGCCTGCATATCTGTGAAATTCGAGATGCGCGGGAACCGGATCACAGCCACATCAATTTCCGCCTGTATATGCGTCTCTTCCAAACTTGACGCAAGAGAATCTTCATCCTCGATATCCACATCTGCATACGGCACCACGCCGAGCACCGGCTTACCTGCCCGTTCCTCTAACATTGTAATACCCGGATCTAATATTTTCTTATCGCCACGGAATTTGTTCACGATCAGACCTTTGATTCGTGCCTGTTCCTCCGGTTCCAAGAGCATCACCGTACCGATTAGCTGCGCAAATACACCCCCGCGGTCGATGTCACCAACCAGAAGCACTGGTGCATCCGCGATTTTCGCCATCCCCATATTCACGATATCATCCTGCTTCAGATTGATCTCCGCCGGACTTCCCGCGCCCTCGATCACAATGATGTCGTGATCTGCAGCAAGCTGCTCGTAGCTTTCCCTGATCACCGGAATATATTCTTTTTTCTTTGCAAAATAATCCATGGCGCGCATGTTTCCTACGACCTGTCCCTGCACGATCACCTGCGAACCCATATCGGTCGTTGGCTTAAGCAGGATCGGGTTCATCCGCACAGATGGTTCCACACCGGCCGCCATCGCCTGTACAACCTGTGCACGTCCCATCTCCAGCCCCTCACTTGTCACATAGGAGTTTAATGCCATGTTCTGGGATTTGAATGGGGCAACCTTGTAACCATCCTGTTTAAATATGCGGCAAAGTCCTGCCGCAATAAGAGATTTGCCCGCGTTGGACATGGTGCCCTGAATCATGATTGATTTTGCCATTTTGTGTCTCCTTGTCATTTAAAACTCATTTGTTCCAACGAACACTTCATATATTCTTTGATATCGATATCCTTTTTTCGAAACCGTGGAATCTGGTACAATCACATGTAAATCTACTAGCTGATCTATTATCCTTGACACAACATTCACAGATACCCCAGACAGATCCTGTATTTCTTTTTTATTAAACACAATCTGCTTCATAATCACAGGCATAATTCTATATATCGAATTTCCTTTTATCTGCTTAATTGTCTCCATATCTTCTTTGTAAATCACTTTAATTCGTTCCAGTTTGTTAGTATATGAATTGCACTGATCAATCACACACTGTAAAAAGAATTTAATATATCCTGCTACATTGCCTCTTCTACATTCCATAAGATATCTCTGATAAGATGGCTTATATAATTCGAGAATCTCTGACATGTACAAAATCGGAGTACTTTCATCCATCATTGCCATTTGTACCGGAATCAATGCCCTGCCCAGTCTTCCATTTCCATCCTTATATGCATGAATCGTCTCAAACTGCATATGGGATAAAGCAACATTTACCAACAAAGGATCTGTAAACGCATCATTCATATAATCGTATAAATTTATAAGCAATCCATAAACTTCTTCTGGAACTGGCGGAATAAATGTTGCTCCCTCAATCGTACATCCTCTTGGTCCGATCCAATTCTGTGTCGTTCGGATTTTTCCGGGCGTTCTTTGCGATCCTCTCACACTATCTAATATAATTTTATGCATTTCATTTACAAGTTCATAATTTATTTGCTTTTTCGTCTGCAAATACGTTTGCGCATATTCGATTGTTTTCTTGAGATTTTGTATTTCCTGATTATCATCTGTTTTTTCCATATATTTCAGATAAAACATTTCATCCTGAGATATCTGTGTTCCCTCAATCTGTGTCGATTTATAACTTTCATTTAATATTACGGAATCCAAGAAATAGCTGGCATCAAATTCCAACGTATTTAACAATGATTTGTATTCCCCATATTTTACATTTGCTTCTGAAATCAGTTTTAACATATCTTTATCTATTTTATAGTCCAAAGGCATACTTTTTGCTTTATATGGTTCCATATATTCACACCCCTTTTTCATTTATAGTAATATAATACCACTCAGGGTCAAAAAAATCACTGTTTTTTGAAAAAACAGTGATTTTTTTGATTTTATAATTTCTTTTTTCACTACTTTATATAAATCTAAGTTTATTTTACCACATTTTTCACATGGGCCAATCTGCGAATGAATTCCTGATTCTCACTGTGGGAACGGATTCCAATGCGGAAATATGTATCATCGAGTCCCTCAAAATCACCGCACGCACGAATCAAAACACCCACTTCAAGCATCCGCTCTTTCAAGTCCGGTTCATCGTGAAATAACAGGAAATTCCCATATCCATCATACACTTCCGCCACCAGCTCACGTAGTCTCGGCACAAGATACGCGCGTTCCGCCTGCAGATTCTCGCGTGTCTTCGCCAGATACTCTGTATCCGATAATGCCGCGATGCCTGCCATCTGTGCGGGAATCGATGTATTCCACGGCTGAAGCTTCGCACGAATCCTCGACTGCAACTCTGTATCCCCGCAAGCCAGATACCCAAGTCGAAGTCCTGCCATACAGTAAATCTTCGTGAATGCACGGAGCACTAACAACCGCGGATGTTTCGCCAGATAAGGCAGCATACTATACGAAGCTTCCTCCTCTAAAAATGGCAGGAAACATTCATCCACACAGACATACGCCTGCATTGCTTCCGCCTTCGCAAGCACGCGCAGGATCTGTTCCCGCGTAAACAATGTTCCGGTTGGATTGTTCGGATTGCACAGGAATACAAGGCGGATGGAATCGTCCAGCTTTGCAAGCAGACGTTGAATTACGGTTTCAGAATCAAACTGCAACCTATCCTGTCCGCTCATATCATCAACGCCCCCATCCGCATCCTCGCATCCTGCATAACTCATCTCTCCGCCTCCCGCAGCGACAGCTTCCGCATACCCGGTAAAAGTCGGTGCAATTGCAAGTGCCTTCCCGGGAATCGTCTGTCCAAGTGCATACAGAAGCTCCGCTGCGCCGTTCCCGGGAATGATCCGGTCTGCCGGTATATTTTGTGCTTTCGCTATCGCACGGCATAGCTGCTCCGCCCTATAGTCCGGATATCTGCCAGTCAGCACAATTCCCTCATGTGCCGCCTGAATACTTGCAAGCGGCATGCCAAGCGGATTGACGTTGATGGAAAAATCATATTCAATTGGATTTCGGTAGACATCTCCACCGTGCGTATAGTTATATTCCATGTTTTATTCCTCGCATTTTAATAAAACAGATTATTGCTTATTATCTTATGCAGCTTTCTTCTTTTTCTCCCGTCTTACAAAGAGGAACGCACACAAGCCTGCAAAGACAATCGTCATGACTACAAGCACCGGAATCACCGGAATCGGACAGACGCTTGCGCGAACAAGCTTCAGCCCCTGATACAATGTGTACACACCGAAGATGGAGAAGATTGCAAATGCAAGCATGCTAAGCAGCCCGTCCGGCGTCTTGTTCTTCAGCAGATATCCGATCAGCATACCAAGCATATCCGCAGCGAACAGTCCGAGCGAGCAGCCAATCCATACAACCAGTGCCGCACGCATACCTTCATTTGCGCCAAATGTGATCGCGGTAAGCTGTGTCTTATCACCAAGCTCTGCTACAAAAAATGTACAAAATACCGCAAGCGGCGCAAACTTGATCTTCGTCTTACCGCCTTCTACCTCTTCTTCATCAATTCGGTGTTCATCGCGCTGGCGACCTATGCCATGGTGCGTTTTCTGCAATACGAGAAGAAGGTCTTCATCGACAAGGTCCGCGAGCGCACGGTCAAGCGGCTGATGATGGTCATCACGCTGGTGACCTTCATCCCGAGCGTCGTCATCGGGTTCCACATGGTCCGCGTCTCGTTGTTCGAGGCCGTGGCCGACAAATACGTGTCGCAGGTCTTCAACTTTCCGCATACCCGCGTGATCGAGTGCAACAAACACTACGCGCAGGGCAAGAACCCCTCGCAGATCGAGCTGCTGCTCGTGGGCGAGCCGCTGGGCGAGGAGGTGATCGAGAATGCCCGTACGCAGATGCGCAATTTCGGGCTGGAGGAGGCCGAACTGGTCGTCCGGCAGGCCAATACGGAGGACAAGGTCGACGTGGTTTCGCTCCAGAAGAGCTATCAGGAGCTGCTGGAGGAGAAGAACCGCCGGATCGGCGAGATGTCCTCGCAGCTGAAACGCTACCGGGTGACCAACGTCGAGGTGAACGACATCTCGCGCGAAGTGGGGGCCATGATGGACAACATCGGGGCCATTTCGCTGACCAAGGGCATCACCTTCGACGTCGAGGGCACGCCCGGCGATACGACGCTCGTGTGCGTGGTGACGCCCCGGGATTCCGCGCTTCCGGTCGACCGTGAAACGCTGATCCGCTGGTTGAGAATCCGCACCAAGGTCGAGAACGTCAAACTTTTCGTGGAACCCTAATCCGGGCGGCAGGCATGAAACGAACCGATCTGACCATTTTGCAGCGCTTCTGGCTGGAGACCCTTTGGCTGGGCGCACGCGTGTTCGCCGTGATGCCTTACTGGTTCAAGTACTACGTCGTCGAAAACCTGCTTTTCGTCCTGCTCTACTACTGCCTGCGCTACCGCATGAAGGTCGTCAAGACCAACCTGCGGAACTCGTTCCCCGAGAAGAGCGAACGCGAACTGGCCGTCATCCGGCGGCGGTTCTACCGCACGCTGTCCGAAATCTTCGTCGACACGATCAACATGGCCTACATGAACGAGGAGAAGGGGCGGACGGTGCTTACGGTCAAAGACGTGGAGAAACACGTGGAAGCGGTGCACGGCCGCGATTGGATCGCCATGACGGCCCATTTCGGCTGCTGGGAGTACTGCTCCTACTGGGGGCTTTACGAGCGGTCGCAGATGCTGGTCGCCGTCTACCATCCGCTGCGCAGCAAGGTGATGGAGGAACTCTACCGGCGGCTGCGCAATTACGAAAATTCGATGACCGTCTCGATGAAGGAGAGCCTGCGTTTCTACCTGCGCAACCGGACCGGAGGCATCGCCGGCAAGAACCTCGTGATGGGGCTTATCGCCGACCAGAATCCCCCGCGGCGGCCCGACAGCCGTTGGTTCCGCTTCCTCAATCAGGATACGATCTTCTTCGACGGCGGCGAGAAACTGGCCCTGCGCTGCAACCTCCCGGTCTACTTCGTGAAGATGAACCGCCTGCGGCGGGGACGCTACGAAATGTCCTTCGAACTGATTTATGACGGCAAAGAGGAGGTCGCCGAATACGAAATCACGCAGCGTTACGTTCGTAAGTTGGAGCGGATGATCTGCGAGTGTCCCGAACTGTGGATGTGGTCGCATCGCCGCTGGAAGCACAAACGAACTCATGCCGGTCGCTAAAATCATCATACTCAACTGGAACGGCGCGGACCACCTGCGTCGTTTCCTGCCGTCGGTCGTGGCCGC
>OGRL01002850.1_pt1 | contig 10913 bp, 7 predicted proteins | sample 1553481 | NCBI WGS metagenome assembly OGRL01 (sample SAMEA2580036, study PRJEB22360) | human gut metagenome
ACAGTCATGGATGTAATGGAAGATATTGGGTATTATTGCATTGACAATTTACCGCCGCAGCTCATCCACCGATTTGTAGAAATTTGCAGGGAATCCGAAAATAAGCTGGAAAAAATCGCAATTGCTGCGGATTTGCGGTCAGGAGAAATGTTTGCGGATGCCTATGACTGTGTTTGTCGGTTGAAAGAACAGTCAGATTTACATGTAAAGCTGCTTTACATCGAAGCACAGGACGAAGTCATCATTAAACGCTACAAGGAAACACGCCGGAAACATCCGCTGGATGAACGATTTAACGGCTGTCTGCATCAGGCATTGGAATTTGAACGGGAACAGCTGCTGCGATTAAAAGCAATTGCAGATTATTATATTGAAACGTCTTATATTTCTGTTTCCCAGCTCAAAGAACAGATTCGGGAAACCTTCTTGGAAACGCCATCCGATTCGCTTTCGATTAAAGTAACGTCTTTCGGCTTTAAGTATGGCGTGTCTACAGAATCGGATTTGGTGTTTGATGTTCGTTGTCTGCCGAATCCGTATTATATTCCGGAGTTGCGGCATCATACGGGCTGTGATGCCTGCGTACGGGACTATGTAATGCAGTTTGAACAATCCAAAATCCTGTTGCAAAAGATTGAAGACTTGCTGGACTTCCTGATTCCGCTTTACATCAAAGAGGGGAAAAGCCGTCTGGTGATTGCATTCGGCTGCACGGGCGGCAAACACCGTTCGATTACCTTTACCGAACTCATCGGGGATTATCTGATTGAAAAGGGCATGCACGTCATCAAGCAGCATCGAGATATTGGAAAGGATCGTCCCTAACGAACCCACCGCACTTGCGGCAAAGCAGGGCGGTGTTTTTTTATGGAGAAACCGAAAAAAATTTTTTTCTCTTGTGACATTTTCCACCGTTGCAGGTAGTTCTCAGTAAGAGGGCAACATGGCACACAAGAGAAACGACCATTGGAAAGGAGAGAACCGCCATGTCCTTCTCGCAGGATGTCCGGCAGGCATTAAAACGTACCATCTTAGACAAAGACCAAGCCTTTTCCTGTCTGTATGGCATACTGCTGTACAGTCGTGTGTTTACCTCGGAGCAAATCTGTCTGCAAAGCGAAAGCGAAACCATTGTGGACTTGCTGCCGCAGCTGTTACATACGGTATTTTCATTCCCGAAAGGAACGGTTACAGTCGAACGGGGCAGGGGCGGACTTTACAGCCTTTCCCTGCAAAATACAGCTGCGGTTGCAGAAATCTGTGAACGCTATCACATCCACCTCGACAATCGGCAAATCAACCTCTGTAACATTGTGCAGAACAGCATGCCGGCATTTCTGGCAGGGGTATTCCTGACTTGCGGAAACCTCATGGACCCGAACAAATCCTATCATCTGGAATTTGTCACGCCGACTTCGATTCTCTGTAACGACTTGAGTCTGTTCCTGCAACAATTATTAGGCATCAGAGGGCATGTATTTCAGCGAAAGCAAAGTTTTGTGCTCTATGTCAAGGATAGCGAACAGATTGAAGATATGTTGACGTTTATGGGGGCTCAGCAATGCACGCTGGACTTGATGAATATCAAGATTAAAAAAGATATGCGGAACAAGGCAAATCGAATGCGAAATTGCGATGCCGCAAACATTGACAAGGTTGTTTCTGCGGCAATGCGGCAGACGGAAGAAATTCTGCTCCTTGCAGAGAAGCGAGGACTGGACACGCTCCCGCCGGACTTGCAGGAGCTGGCAGAATTGCGGCTGGAAAATCCGGAACTCAGCCTGAAAGAGTTGGGCGAATTGCTGCACCCTCCCATTGGGCGTTCCGGTGTGAACCATCGGTTTCAGAAATTATCCATGATGGCAAAGGAGTTGCGAGAACATGTCGGAACAGAAAAATGATGCCTTTGTACACCTACACGTTCACAGCGTCTACAGTTTGCTAGATGGAGCGTGTCGGATTCCAGAGATGATGGAACGCCTGAAAGAACTGGGACAAACTGCGGTCGCACTGACCGACCACGGGAATCTATATGCTGCTATTTCGTTTTATCAGGCAGCCAAAAAAGCTGGGATTCATCCGATTATCGGTTGTGAAGTCTATGTTGCCAGCCGAACACGGTTTGACCGAGGAACAGCACTTGACCGAAAGCGGTATCATCTTGTTCTGTTGTGTGAAAACCAGACAGGCTATCAGAATCTGGTGAAACTGGTTTCCAAGGCATGCTTAGAGGGCTTTTATCAGAAGCCACGGGTGGACTGGGAACTGCTGACACAGTATCACGAAGGGCTGATTGCCCTGTCCGGCTGTTTGGCAGGGGAGATTCCACAGCTGCTGTTATCGGGCGATTATGCAGCTGCCAAGCAGACTGCTCTCAACTATCAGGCAGTATTCGGAGCGGAACGGTATTACTTAGAAGTGCAGAATCACGGCTTGCAGGAACAGAAAACCGTCTTGCCCTTGTTGGAACAGCTTTCCCAAGAAACAGGAATCCCGTTGGTTGCAACCAACGATGCCCATTACCTGACCAAAGAAGAAGCAAAGATGCAGCAAGTGTTGCTGTGCATTCAGACGGGAAAAACACTGGATGACCCCACCGCTTTACGGTTTGAAACCGAAGAATTTTACCTGAAAAGCACGCAGGAGATGCAAACATTATTTGCAGCGATGCCGGAGGCGATTGCCAACACGAAACGAATTGCAGACCGCTGTCATGTGGAACTGGAAACAGGAACGCTGCATTTGCCAGCCTTTTCTATGGAGGGTGTTTCTGACAACATCGCATTTTTTCAGGCACTCTGTGAAAAAGGTATGCAAAAACGCTATGGAACGCCTGTTCCAGAACCGGTAAAAAATCGCCTGCAGCGAGAAACGCAAGTGATTCAACAGATGGGATATGTGGATTATTTTCTAATTGTCTGGGATTATGTCCGCTATGCCAAACAGCACGGGATTCCGGTTGGCCCTGGACGTGGTTCGGGAGCAGGCAGCCTCTGTGCATATTGCATGGGCATTACCGAAATTGACCCGATGGCATATCATCTGCTCTTTGAGCGGTTTCTGAATCCGGAACGAGTGAGCATGCCGGATTTTGACATTGATTTCTGCGTAGAGGGCAGACCTGCCGTGAAAGAATACGTGATTCAGAAGTACGGAGCAGACCGTGTAACGGAAATCATCACGTTTGACTTTTTCAAGGCTCGTGGAGCAATTCGAGATGTCGGGCGAGTCCTGCATTTGCCCTATGCATTTTGTGACCAGATTGCCAAGAAGATTGACCCACGGCAGACCATTGCGGAAACGCTGGCAGCACCAGACGGGAAAGCGTTACAGCAGCTTTTGCATACAAATACCGATGCGAAGAAGCTGCTGGATTTGGCACAAAAAATAGAAGGTGTTCCTCGGCATACCTCCACACATGCAGCCGGTGTGATTATCTCTGCGATTCCGCTGTTGGAAATGGTACCTTTGCAAAAGAATGAAGATACCATTGTGACGCAATATCCGATGGGCGATTTGGAAACGCTGGGCTTTTTGAAATTCGATTTTCTGGGGCTGCGAAACTTGACCATCATTCGGAATTGTGTCCGGATGATTCAGGAAACTGAACCGCACTTTTCGATTCATCACATCCCGATTACCGATGCAGCCGTCTATCAGATGATGGCAAACGGCGATACAATGGGCGTTTTTCAGTTTGAAAGTGCTGGTATGCGACATGTTCTCCTGCAAATGCAGCCAAAATGTCTGGAGGATTTGACCGCAGCTCTTTCGCTTTACCGACCAGGTCCACGAGATTCCATCCCACAGTATCTGGAAAACCGGAAACACCCGGATTCGATCTCTTACGCTCACCCATTGTTGAAACCGATTCTGGAAGTCACCTATGGCTGTATGGTCTATCAGGAACAAGTCATGGAAATCTGTCGGTCGCTGGCAGGGTATTCTTACGGGAGAGCGGATGTTGTCCGCCGGGCAATGTCCAAGAAAAAACAGGAAGTCATGGAGCAGGAACGGCAGACGTTCCTATATGGATTGGATGGCGTTTGCAGCGGAGCGATTCAAAATGGTGTGCCGAAAGCGGTTGCAGAGTCTATCTTTGATGAAATCAGTCGATTTGCAGCGTATGCCTTTAATAAGTCTCATGCGGTCGCCTATGCCTATCTGGCATATCAAACCGCCTATCTCAAGTGTCATTATTTTTCGGCATATATGGCAGCATTGATGACCAGCGTCATTGGAGATTTTCCAAAGCTGCTGGCATATAGTTCCGCCTGCAAGAAAGCAGGGGTTGCGGTTTTACCGCCCCATATCAACGAAAGCCATGCTGCCTTTACCTGTACGAAGCAGGGCATTCGGTTTGGATTGCATGCCGTCAAGAATGTTGGCATTGCACTGATTGAAAAGCTGGAACGAGAACGGCAGGCACACGGAGCATTTACCGACTTGTATGATTTTTGCGAGCGAATGCAGGGCATAGAGTTGAACAAACGAGCATTGGAAAGCCTGATTCAAAGCGGTGCATTGGATGGACTGGGCTGGAATCGGCGGCAGATGCTGACGCAGGCAGATGCAGTTCTATCTGCTGCAAAGGAAACTGCTGCAACGCAAGTGGTTGGGGAGAAGCAGCGGTTTCACAGTTGTTTGGCGGCGATGCTACAGGCAGCTGGCAGCGACCAGCACCAGAACCCTTGAAGGAATTTTCTCCGGCAGAGCTGCTGCGGATGGAACGAGAAGTTACCGGAATGTATCTTTCTGGAAATCCGTTTCAGCCTGTGCAGTATCTTTGTCGTCTGTTGCACGTGCCTGCCAGCACGGAACTTTCTGACTTGCCGGAACAGGCAGAAGTGGCATTTCTGGGCATCTTGCAGAGTGTGAAACCGCATCTGACCAAAAAGCAGGAACGAATGTGTTTCTTCCAGATGGAAGATGAAACCGGAACGCTGGAATGCGTGGCATTTCCGAATGTCTTTCGTGCGATTCAGCAGAAATTGCAGCCGGATACGATTTTGTGGTGCAAGGGGCGGCTATCCGTTCAGGAAAGCGGTGTTTCTCTATTGTGCAGCAGTGTTTTGACGTTGGAAGAGTTGCAAAAACAGCTTTCCCGTGCGAAATTCTGCATCAAATTATCGTCTACAGATACAGACCGGATGCAGCAGGCAATTCAAATTGCTGCGAAGTATTCCGGAGAAACTGCATTGTGTTTCTATCTCACCGACCAAAAAAAGATGATACAACCAAAGCAGAAGCAAAGTATTGCGATTTCTGCGGAGAGTGAGCAGGCATTTTCTGCTATTTTTACCAGCTCAGAACTGGGTATTTTACAAGTATAACAGCGTATCTTAGGGGGAATGGATGATGCAATCAACATTTTGGAAACGAACCATTTGCAGTGTGCTTGCGTGCAGCAGCCTTTTTTACAGCTTGCCGCTGAGCAGTGCAGCAGATGCCGAAACTGGTGCATCTGCATCGGAAACAGAATCTACAGAACCAACCGAACCGCCGGATGACCCCGTGGTTTCAAGTACAGATGCACCAGCGGAAACAACCGAAACCGCAACGGAAACCATCTTGGAAGAACCGGACGATGATAACATTTCCTTGGGCGACTTAACGGGGGATGGGATGATTGCAGTGGATGATGCTGTTTTTGTGTTGACGATATATGCAAAGATGGCAGCTGGAGCAGAAGTGAATCTGACACCGAATCAATTTTTTTATTCTGACTGCAATCATGATGGGAAAGTGGATGTTACCGATGCGGTTTTGATTCTGGAATACTATGCAAAACGGGCAGCGGGTGCAACAGAGCTTTCTTTTTCGGATTACATTGACCAGAAAAACCAGCAACCGGAAACCACCACAACGACAACTACTGCAACAGAATCCATTCCGGTGGAAAAAACGGCCACGACTGTTTCTACAGAAATGACCGAATCTGTGACCACCGAACCAACAACAGAAGCAATTACTACAACCATACAACCAACGACGACCACCACCACTTCTGAACAAACGACTACAACCACAACTACCACGACGACTACAGAAACAACCACCATGACAACGGCCAAAGCAACGACGGCTACAACTACCACAACGACATTACCGCAAGTAAAGCAATTGTCTGTGAACTGTATTTTGCAGAATGATTCGCCATCGCTGCCGACTGGCTGCGAAGCAACAGCATTGACGATTGCCCTGCAATATGACGGATTTTCTGCGGAAAAAACCGACATTGCAAAAACGTATCTGCCGAAAATGTTGTTCTATACCTTGAATAATATCTATTATGGAGCAGATTTCCAGTATGTTTTCCCAGGTGACCCGATGACTTCCTACGGGTATGGCTGCTATGCTCCGGCAATCGTTGCCACTGCAAACGCCTACTTTACCGCACAAAAGAATGCCTCCTATGCAGAAAATCTCTCCGGGACAAGCTTTGAAGACCTGTTCCCATACATTGCAGCCGGTAGACCGATTGTTTTCTGGGGTACAATGGGAATGCGAGCACCGGAAACAGGTGGCAGCTGGACAACACCGGAAGGCGATACGGCAACTTGGGTGAGCCATGAACATTGCTTGGTTCTGACGGGATACGATAAAAACGCTGGAACGGTATCCGTTGCCGACCCTCTGCGAGGAAATGTGACCTATGATTTGGATTTGGTTGCACAGCGATACAATCAGATGGGCAAGCAAGCAGTCATCATTCATGCAACAACCGATTCCAAAACAGAAGCCGAAGGGGTTCTTGATAATGGTGTTTATCGGCTGCGGAATGCCGGAAGCGGACTCTATATGACCGTTGCAGATGGTATTGATGCAGACGAACGGAACTTGATTCAAGATGCAGCCGATGGCACAGCGGCACAGGAATTTCGGATTTCCTATGATACAGACCGGAACGCTTATCGGTTGTATACGATGTGTTCTTCTGGTGAAACAAATCGCGTGGTGGACATTGTAAAGCTGGGCGGCAGCGTTGTCAGCGGCTGCAATGCAGAAATTTATCGTCCAGTGGATGCTCCTGCACAGACATTTGTTCTCGTTCCGCAGGCGGACGGAACGATGCTGTTTTCTTGCAGTACGAACCGCAGTGCGTGCCTGTCTGTTTGGAATACAGATACAGGAACACAAGGAAAGACTGGTTTTTACGATGCCGGAAATGTCGTCATCCGAAACGACATCGGGGACGACTTGCAACGCTGGATTTTAGAGCCGGTTGAATAAAGAACCATTCTGGAAAAATACAAATTCATACATAACAGGAGAACCTTTTTCGTTCTCCTGTTTTTTTCTATTCGTTCTGAATCAATCTGCTGCAACAATCCCATCACACAACTTGACGATTTCTTGCACCATATGCTATAATAAATGAATGTCAATGAATCAAAATCCTGTGGGAAAGCTGCGTTCCATTAATGCATTTCCCACAGATTGCAAGGAGGGAACAGATGCAGAATCATATTCCACGGCTGCTGCTCAGTGCGACGGGCAGCGATAGCGGAAAAACAACGATGATGTTGGCGTTGCTGTCTGCTTTTCAGAAAAGCGGTGTCGTTGTGCAGAGTTATAAGAGCGGCCCAGATTATATTGACCCGATGTTTCATGAAGCGGTTACGCATCGCCCTGCTTATCATACCGATCCGTTTTTTCTGCAACCAGATGCTATGCGAAAGCTGGTTGCTGCCACTGCCCAGCAGGCAGACCTTGCCTTGATAGAGGGGGCAATGGGCTTTTATGACGGCATCGGACAGACTTCCGAAGCCAGTGCCTACACCGTTTCGCAGTTGCTGGAAACACCAGCGGTATTGGTTGTAAATCCGCAGAAAATGGGGCGTTCTGTCGCTGCGATTTGCAAAGGCTTTTTGCAGTTAGAACCGCACAACCGCATTGCTGGATTTCTGTTGAATCGAGTTCGCAGCGGCATGGCAACCTATTATCAAGAAATTATCGAACGGGAAACCGGATTGCCCGTATATGGCTATTTGCCGGAGTTGCCGGAAGTGCAATTACCTAGCCGACATTTGGGCTTGTACACAGCGGAAGAAGTGGACACGTTACAGGAAAAGATTGATTTACTGGGAGAAACTGCCCGAAAAACCATTGCACTGGAACGGCTGCAAGCGTTAGCAGAAACTGCACCGCCGTTGCCGTTGCCGGAACTGCCGTCTATGCCACCGCATTCCTTCCGGCTAGGCGTTGCAAAAGATGCCGCATTTTGCTTTTACTATGCGGAAAATTTAGAACTGTTGCAGCGAAATGGTGCAGAGCTGGTATTTTTTTCACCGCTGACGGATTCCGCTTTGCCAGAGCAGTTAGACGGGCTTTATTTGGGCGGTGGATATCCGGAATTATATTTACCGCAGCTGTCGGGAAATCATGCATTTTTAGAGAGCCTGCGAGCAGCTGCTCAGAAACAGCTTCCCATTTTTGCCGAATGTGGTGGATTTTTATACTTGCAGCAGTCCATACAGGATGCACAGGGCAAGATATTTCCGATGGCAGGACTATTGTCCGGAACGGCAACGATGGGCAACCGCCTCTGCCGATTCGGCTATGTCACAATGACGGCTCAGCAAGATACCCTCTGTGCAGAAAAGGGGGCTGTGATACGGGCACACAGTTTCCACTATGCAGATAGTACCGAAAACGGCACGGCTTTTTCTGTGCAGCGTCCAAATGGTCGGACATGGCTGGAAGTGCAGCAGCAAGGCTCGATTTTAGCCGGATTTCCGCACTGGTATTTTCCATCCTGTCCAGAAGCTGCACAGCGATTTGCGGAGCAGTGCCGCAGGTATCAGAAGAGGAGGAACAACGGATGCAGATTTTAATTTCCGGCGGAGCGAATAGCGGAAAGTCCAGCCTTGCCGAACAGCTTGCTGTTGCCCAGTCCTTTCAGCCACGATATTATTTTGCAACGATGCAGGTATGGGATGCAGAATGTGCCCGAAGAATTGAACGGCATCGCCAGCAGCGAGCAGGAAAGGACTTTCAAACCGTTGAAGTTCCCACAAACCTGTTGGAAACGATTTCTACTTTGCCGCAGGGCGGATGCGGATTGCTGGAATGCGTCAGCAATTTGCTGTCCAATGAACAGTTTGGCGGTTCGCAGGAAGACCCTGTGACAGCGATTCTAGATGGCATGGCAGCCTTACAGAAAAAGCTGGATGCTGTCGTGATTGTCACCAATGAAGTATTTACCGACCGTGTGCCGAATGATATTGCCATGCAGCAATATCTGCAAAACTTGGGTAACATCAATCAAGTGTTGGCAAGTCGGTCGGATGTTGTAATAGAAGTATGCAGTGGAATTCCCATCTGCTGGAAAGGAGCGTCACTTTTTCATGAAATCATGCTTTGAGTCGCTGTTGATTGCCCTATCCATGTACAGCACTTTGCCTGTGAAGTGTCTGAACTGGAACGCAAAAAACTTACGGCTTGCAATGTTATTTTTCCCAATTGTCGGGCTGCTCTGTGGCGGTGGACTTTGGCTCGTCTGGACAGTCTGCCAGCTGTTACACCGTTCTGCCTATTTATTTGCCGTGCTTGCAGTGTTGGTGAATGTTTGGATCACAGGCGGCATTCATTTGGACGGCTTCTGTGATACCGCAGATGCCTTGTATTCTCGCCGACCCATGGAGGAAAAGCTACGGATTTTAAAAGACCCGAACTGTGGCCCATTTGCGGTATTTGCTGTTATTTTGGTATTGTTGGTGCAGGTTGCCGCCTATGCTCAGATTTATACCGAACAGAACCGCTTGATCATTGGGCTGCTGACAGGTGGATTTTGGCTGTCCCGTTGTTTGAGTGGGATTTCTGTCACACGGTTTCCGTGTACACCGACCAGTTCACTGGTTAAGACGTTCGGAGAACATGCCGGAAAACGAGTTGGAACAGCACTGATTGTCATCAGTCTGCTTTCCGCTGTGGGGTGCATGGGATGCTATCGGCTTCTGGGCGTGGCTGCTTGTGCCGTGGCAGGGCTGATTTTTTGGTATTATGCCCGCATGCAGAAGAAACAGTTTGGCGGCGTAACGGGCGATTTGGCAGGATATTTTCTAGTATTATGTGAAACCGCTTGGTTGGGCATCGTGGCATTGTTAGGAGGAATTTCATGCATTTGATTTTCGGTGGGTATGCACAGGGGCGGTTATCCTACGCCTTAAAGACCTATCACAAAAACAGGGCGGATGTGTTTGACTGTGCCACACAGCCGCTTTCTGAATGGAATGGGCAGACGATTCTTTATCATTTGGAAGCACTTGTTTCGCAGGCACTGCAACAGAACAAAGCCCCGTTGACCTTGCTGCAAGAAACCGTTCCGAACTGGCAGGATTGCATTTTGATTACGCAAGAGGTTGGCTGCGGATTAGTGCCGATTTCCGCAGAAGACCGAAAGTGGAGAGAGGCAGTCGGGCGGGTGAACGGCCAGCTTTCCTCACAAGCGGAAACGGTCGAACGGATTTTCTGCGGACTTTCCATGCAGCTGCGGACAGGAGTACAATCATGATGGGGGTAGGTGTTGTCAGTAGTATTCTATTGGGTGTCCTGCTGGATTTTTGTTTTGGCGACCCGTATTGGCTGCCGCATCCGGTGGTCTGGATGGGAAAGGGCATTTCCGCAGCAGAAAAACAACTGCGGAAATGGTTTCCGGAAACACCCAGCGGCTTGACGGCTGCCGGTGTGATTTTAGCAATTGGAATCCCATTGCTCAGTGCTGGAATTTCGCTGCTGGTGCTGTGGCTTTGCTATCGGGTTTCTTTCTGGTTGTGGTTTGCCGTGCATACATTTTGGTGCTATCAGATTTTAGCGGCTCGTTGTCTGGCAACAGAGAGCAAGAAAGTTTATCGTGCATTACAGGCGGAGGATTTACCGCTTGCTCGAAAGCAGCTTTCGTGGCTGGGGGG
>OGRL01002851.1_pt1 | contig 10910 bp, 10 predicted proteins | sample 1553481 | NCBI WGS metagenome assembly OGRL01 (sample SAMEA2580036, study PRJEB22360) | human gut metagenome
CTGCGGTTCGGTTGCCGGGGGCGGCGTCCGACGGGACGATACACCTGGTCGACCTGCTGCACGGGCGGGGTTTCGACGTGACCGGCATTTTCTCCCCCGAGCACGGGTTCCGCGGTACGGCCGACGCGGGCGAGCATGTCGCCAGTTCGGTGGATGCCGCGACCGGGATCCCGATCCGCTCGCTCTACGACGGGAATACGAAGCGCCCTTCGGACGAAGCCATGCGGTCGTTCGACGTACTGGTGGTCGACATGCAGGACGTTGGTCTGCGGTTCTATACCTACTATATCACGATGCTCCGCATGATGGACGCCTGTGCCGAATCCGGCCGCAGCGTCATCGTGCTCGACCGTCCCAACCCCAACGGGCACCACGTCGATGGCCCCGTGCTGGACATGAAATACAAATCGGGCGTCGGGGCGTTGCCGATCCCCGTGCTGCATGGCCTGACGATGGGCGAAATCGCCCGGATGGCCGTCGGCGAAGGCTGGGCCGCAAGCTGCGACCTGCAAGTCGTGCGTTGCCGCAATTATACGCACGACACTCCGTACGAGTTGCCCGTCGCCCCGTCGCCCAACCTGTCGACGCAACGGGCCGTCTACCTCTATCCTTCGGTGTGCCTCTTCGAAGGTACGGTCGTGAGCCTCGGGCGCGGTACGGATAAACCGTTCGAGGTTTACGGACATCCCGACATGACCGGCTGCCTGTTTTCGTTTACGCCCCGTCCGACCGCGGGAGCCAAACATCCGCCGCTCGAAGGCAGGCTCTGCCACGGCGTCGATTTGAGCCGGATGCCGCTCGGCGAAGCCCGGGCGGAGGGCCTGACCCTGAAATATGTGATCGAAGCCTGCCGCAACCTGGGACTGGGCGATAAGTTTTTTACGCCGATGTTCGAAAAGCTCATCGGCGTGGGGTATGTCCGTGAAATGATCCTTGCCGGAGCTTCGGAGGCCGAAATCCGTGTCCGCTGGGCGGACGACGTGCGGCGCTTCCGGAAGCTGCGCGGGCGTTACCTGCTTTACGAATAATCTGACAACCGCCCCGGATGATTCCGGGGCGGTTGTCAGATGAAAGTGGGATGGCCGGTGCTTGATTTGGCGTGGAAATAGTGACGCCTGCTTCGTTGCAGCCGCCCCGCCGGAGCGCCGCCTGCCCTCCCCTTTATGGGAAAAAGGGTGCAGGTACTCTTTCCCCCGTAGGTCTTGCAATGCCTGTCCGGAAAATTTCCCCCATGCCCAAGCTCGCCGCCTGCCTTGCAACACGGACATCCATGTGGCGAGGGCGGAAACCGGCAGACAAAATATTTCGGTTTCTATGCTTTCCGGTCTTTTGTGATTATTACGGAATTTCCCGCGAAAAGTTTTTCAGGGGCGTCGGGTCGGCCGAATAAAAGCGTCCCAAAAGGACGCTTTTTCGTTAAACGACCTCCGTAATCCGGTCGTCCTCAGTGACGGGCCGGATGACCCGGCACGGGTTGCCGAAGGCGATGACCCCGGCCGGAATGTCGCGCGTTACGACGCTGCCGGCGCCGATGACCGTACCGTCACCTATCGTTACCCCCTGCATGACCACGCAGTTGCCGCCGATCCAGACGTTGTCGCCGATGGTGATAGGAAGTGAGCGCATGACGCCCGCGTTGCGCTGGTCGGGCAACAGGGCGTGCGTCACGGTGTAGATGCCCACGTTGGGGCCGATGAATACGTGGTCGCCGATGGTCACGGGCGCTTCGTCGAGGATTGTGAGGTTGAAATTCCCCGTAAAGTCGTCCCCGATTGAAATCTGCGAACCGAAATCGCAGTGGAACGGGCTGTGGATGCAGAATGTGCCGCCCGTGCGGCCGAACAGTTGCCGGATGATCGCATTGCGTTCCTCCTCGCGGCTCGGGGGCAGGCTGTTGAACCGGAAGACCAGTTCTTCGCAGCGTTGCAGTGCCTCCCTGATTTGCGGCTTGCGGGCATGGAGCCATAGGCCCGCTTTCATTTTTGCGAGATCGTCCATAATCTTCTATTTTGAGCTGAAATATTCGTAGGCCGCCCTGGATGCCGAGGCGGCGATAGCCGCATTCGTGGCGTCGTTTTCTTCCGATTCGGTGACGAATACGGCGATGCAGTAGCGGCGTCCGTCGGGCAGGAGCACATAGCCGGCATCGTTGTCCGCAATGCGGATGCCTTCGGCCGTGCGGTCGGATGAGCCGGTCTTGTGTCCGATCACGGTTCCGGCTGGCAGCCCGGCTTTCAGTTTGTTCGTTCCCGTCGTTGCCTCGCACAACAACCGTTGCAGGAGAGCGTTGTACTCCCCTTTGAGCAGCCTGCCCTGCAGGAACAGGTCGAACAGTGTACAGACGGACGAAGGTCGTGCCTTGTTGACCCGCTGGTTCCCGATGCCACGGTGCATCTCCTCCTCGCTGGCGGCGATGCGGATGCCGCCGATCCCCAGCGAACGGACGTAGGCCTCTACGGCTTCGGGGCCGCCTGCTTCCCGCAGGAGGATGTCGCAGGCGATATTGTCGCTCTCCGACACCGTATAGCGGAGCAGCTGTCCGAGCGTCAGCGTGCCTCCACTTTCGGGCAATGAATCGCGCATCGGGCTGTATGTGCCGGGTAGGAGCAGGTCGGGCGTGATGCTGATCGGCTGCGTGAGCGGTGTGCCTTCGCGCTGCATGCGGTCGAGTACGGCCAGCGCCACGGGGAATTTGAAGACGCTCATCATCGGCAGCAGGGAGTCGTTTCGCGCGATTGTCTTCCCGTCGGGAGTGCGGATTGCGACCCCGACGAAGGCTTTGTGCCCCGACACGATTTCATCCAGCCGGGATTCGAATTGTCGTGTCGCCGTATCGCAAGACGCTGCGAGAACCGACAGGCATAGGAGCAGGAGTTTTTTCATAAGCTGGCAGAGGATAAAAAAGCACACCTTTTCGGGGTGTGCTTTTTTTCGGATTTTTCCGTGTTGCTTATCCTTCGATGATAGCCTCGCTCGGGCAAACGCCGGCGCAGGTACCGCAGTCGATGCACTTATCGGGATCGATGACATAGATATCGCCGGCCGAGATCGCTTCGGTCGGGCACTCGCCGATGCAGGTGCCGCAGGCAACGCAGGAATCAGTGATTTTGTAAGCCATTTTTGTTGAAATTTATTGTTAAAAGTTGTGTTGTGTCAGCAAATATAGAAACTTATTTGATAATATCAAAACCCGTATAGGGGATCAGCGCCTCGGGAATCCGGATGCCGTCGGGGGTCTGGAAATTCTCCAGCAGGGCGGCCACGATACGCGGCAGCGCCAGCGACGAGCCGTTGAGCGTATGTGCCAGCTGTGTTTTCTTGTCGGCATCACGGTAGCGGAGCTTCAGGCGGTTGGCCTGGAACGACTCGAAGTTGGAAACCGACGAGACCTCCAGCCAGCGTTTCTGCGCCTCGGAGTAGACCTCGAAATCGTAGGTCAGCGCCGAGGTGAACGACATGTCGCCGCCGCACAGGCGCAGAATGCGGTAGGGCAGCCCCAGCGACCTGACGATAGACTCCACGTGGGCCACCATGCCGTCGAGCGCTTCGTACGACGCTTCGGGCAGGCTCAGCTGCACGATTTCGACCTTGTCGAACTGGTGCAGGCGGTTCAGTCCGCGCACGTCCTTGCCGTACGAGCCGGCTTCGCGACGGAAGCAGGGGGTATAGGCGGTCATCTTCACCGGGAAGTCCTTTTCGTCGAGGATCACGTCGCGGTAGATGTTCGTCACAGGCACTTCGGCCGTCGGGATCATGTAGAAATTGTCGGCCGTGGCGTGGTACATCTGCCCTTCCTTGTCGGGCAGCTGGCCCGTGCCGAAGCCCGAGGCTTCGTTGACCATGATCGGCGGTTCCACTTCGAGGTAGCCGGCCCGGGTGTTGCAGTCGAGGAAATAGTTGATCAGCGCACGCTGCAGACGGGCTCCCTTGCCTTTGTAGACGGGGAATCCTGCGCCCGTGAGCTTGACGCCCAGGTCGAAGTCGATGATGTCGTATTTGCGCGCCAGTTCCCAGTGGGGCAGCGGGTTTTCAGGTAGTTGGGTGTAGCTTTCGACCAGTTTTACGACGAGGTTGTCCTCGGCGGTCTTGCCTTCGGGCACGATGTCGGCCGGGAAATTGGGCAGCGAGACGATCGCTGCCTGCAACTCCTCCTGCACGTTGTGCGATTCGGCCTGCAGGCGGTTGGATTTTTCCTTGAGGTCGGCGACGAAGCGCTTGCGCTCCTCGGCTTCGTCGCGGCGTCCCTGTCCCATCAGCGCCCCGATCTCTTTGGCGGCTTTGTTCTGCGCTGCCAGCGTATTGTCCAGTTCGGTCTGGATGGCCTTGCGGCGGTCGTCCAGCGTTTCGATCCTGGCGATGACCGGTGCGGCGTCCACTCCCTTCTTGGCGAGCTTGCGGATCGCGGCCTGCTTGTCATCGCGAATTTGCTTTATCGTAAGCATGGTATCCTGTGTTTTTGTGTGTATTCGTGTTTACAAATTGCAAAATTATAAAAAACACGCCAACTTGCACTCCTGTCGCTCCGTTTTTTGCCTGTTTCATAAAAAAACGGAGTTTCACCGCGTGCGGGAGCCCGGATGACATTTTTCCGGGGTCACAAGTCCGCATTTGTCGCGGATTTTGTTAATTTTGCAAAAAATAATGCGTTGAAATCCGTCGAACTACTCGCTCCCGCCAAAGATTTTCAGTCGGCCGTCGCCGCCGTGGACTACGGTGCCGATGCCGTGTATATCGGCGGGGCGAAGTTCGGAGCCCGTTATGCGGCAGGTAATAGCGCCGGCGAGATCGCCCGTGTGGTGGAATATGCCCATCGCTACGGAGTGCGGGTGCATGCCACGCTCAACACGCTGATCTACGACGACGAGCTGGAGGCCGCCGGGCGGCAGGCCCGCGAACTGATCGCGGCCGGGGTCGATGCGCTGATCGTGCAGGACATGGCGCTGCGGCGCATGAACCTGCCGGTCGAGTTGCATGCTTCGACGCAGATGTGCAATATGACACCTGCCCAGGCGCGTTTCCTGGGCGAGTGTGGGTTCGCCCGGGTGATCCTCGAACGGGCGCTTTCGCTCGGCGAAATACGGGACATCTGCGCTGCGACCGCGGCCGAGGTGGAATGTTTCGTCCACGGGGCGATCTGTGTTGGTTACAGCGGCCGCTGTTTTCTCTCGCGGTCGGTGTCCGACCGCAGCGGCAACCGCGGGGCGTGCAGCCAGCCGTGCCGCCTGACTTACGACCTGACCGACGGCCGGGGACGTACCTATATTGCCGGGAAACACCTGTTGTCGGTGCGCGACCTGAACCTTTCGGCGCATATCGGCGAGTTGCTCGACGCGGGCGTCACTTCGTTCAAAATCGAAGGGCGGCTCAAGGATGTCGGTTATATAAAGAACATTGTGGCCTACTACCGTCGCGAAGTCGACGCTGCGCTGGCCGTAAGGCCGCATCTGCGGCGGGCTTCAGCCGGGGAGAGCATCCCGGATTTCACGCCCGATACGGTCAAGAGCTTCACGCGCGGGGAGTCGGAATATTTCTTCGCGGGCAAGCGGCCGGGCGTGGCGTCGTTCGATACGCCGAAGGCGGTGGGCGAGTATGTGGGCCGTGTGGTGCGGGTTGAAAAGAACAGGTTCCGCCTCGATCGGGGCGGTTTGCTCGCCGCGGGCGACGGCATCTGTTTCCTCACCGACCGGGGGTTCGCAGGCACCAATGTCAACGCCGCCGACGGCGACTGTGTGACGCCCAACCGCATGGAAGGTATTGTGCCCGGGACGGAGGTCTATCGCAATTACGACCACCGTTTCAACCAGCTCCTCGCCCGCAGCCGTACGCGCCGCGTGATCCCCGCCTCGGTGCTGGTCGAAGCGACGGCAGGGGGTGTCAGGTTCAGTTATACCGACTGTGAGGGGGTGACGGCTTCGGCCGCACGCAGCGTCGCCCTGGAAAGGGCTAAAAATGCCGCGGCCAATACCGCGGCATTGCGGACGCAGGCGGTGAAGGGCGGCGATACGGTTTTTGCCGTGCGCGGGGCCGAAGTGCGGGGCGGCGACTGATCCACGAGATCCGGGAGGATGAGCCTTTTGGGATCAAGGACCTGACGGTAAATCCTTTTACCATTCCCCATGATGCTGCACAGCCGGTGGGTTACCGCCTGGAATGTGGAGAGCATTCTGTGGGCATTGCCACAGACCTTGGAAAATATAATGATTACATTGTAAAAAATCTGGAGAATCTGGATGCAGTGCTTTTGGAAGCAAATCATGACATCCGCATGCTTCAGGTTGGAAAATACCCTTATTATCTCAAACAGAGGATTCTGGGAGACCGTGGGCATCTCTCCAATGAGAATGCAGGACGTCTGCTCTGTCGGATCCTCCATGATAATTTGAAGGCGGTTTTTCTTGGCCATTTAAGCAGAGAAAACAACTATGAAGAACTTGCCTACGAGACTGTGTGCTCGGAGGTGACACTTGGTGACAACCCGTACCGTTCCAGGGATTTTAAGATCCAGGTAGCGAAGAGGGATCACATATCAGAAATAATCACAGTGTAGAAAGGAAAAAACGATGAAGAAGACAATTATCACAGTAGTAGGAAATGACACAGTAGGAATTATTGCAAAGGTTTGTACATATCTTGCAGAGAATCAGGTTAATATTCTGGATATTTCTCAGACCATCGTTCAGGGTTACTTCAACATGATGATGATCGCAGACACAGCAAAATGTGAAAAGGATGGCGGTGAACTTGCAAAAGAGCTTGAAAATCTGGGCAAGGAGATCGGTGTTGTGATCCACTGCCAGCATGAAGATATTTTTAACATGATGCATCGAGTATGATCAAGCAGCGAATGCGGATTGCCAATGCATATAATATCTACTTTACATCAATCATCAGGGAGAAAATAAAATGATCAATATTTTTGAGGTAAACGAGACAAATAAAATGATCGAGCAGGAGAATCTGGATGTGCGTACCATCACCATGGGGATCAGCCTTCTGGACTGTATCGATCCTGACCTGGATGCACTGAATCAGAAAATATACGAAAAGATCACCACAAAGGCCAGAAATCTGGTAGCTACCGGTGATGAGATCGCAACCGAGTACGGTATCCCGGTTGTAAATAAACGAATTTCCGTAACACCCATTGCTCTGGTTGGCGGGGCTGCATGTAAGAAACCGGAGGATTTTGTGACCATCGCAAGAACGCTGGATAAATGTGCCAAGGAAGTTGGCGTTAACTTTATCGGCGGATATTCTGCACTGGTAAGCAAAGGAATGACTCCGGCAGAGGAGCTTCTTATCCGCTCCATTCCTCAGGCAATGGCAGAAACAGAGCGCGTCTGCAGTTCTGTAAACGTTGGTTCCACCAAGACCGGTATCAACATGGATGCCGTAAAGCTGATGGGCGAGATCATCCTCGCAACAGCAGAGGCTACTAAGGACCAGGATTCTCTTGGATGTGCCAAGCTGGTAGTATTCTGTAACGCACCGGATGATAACCCGTTTATGGCAGGCGCGTTCCACGGTGTCACAGAGGCGGACTGCATCATCAACGTAGGTGTCAGCGGCCCTGGCGTTGTAAAGAAAGCTCTGGAGCAGGTTCGTGGCGAGGACTTCGGAACTCTCTGCGAGATGATCAAACGTACCGCATTCAAAGTTACACGAGTTGGACAGCTGGTTGCACGTGAGGCATCCAAGCGTCTTGACGTGCCGTTTGGTATTGTGGATCTTTCTCTTGCACCGACACCGGCTATCGGTGATTCCGTAGCTGAGATCCTGGAAGAGATCGGCCTTGAGAGAGCCGGTGCACCTGGAACAACTGCAGCGCTTGCACTTCTCAACGACCAGGTGAAGAAAGGCGGCGTTATGGCAGCAGCTGCTGTGGGCGGATTAAGTGGTGCCTTTATTCCTGTCAGCGAGGATCAGGGAATGATCGATGCGGTAAACGAGGGAGCTCTTACTCTGGAGAAGCTGGAAGCCATGACCTGTGTATGCTCTGTTGGTCTGGACATGATCGCAGTTCCGGGAGATACCAAGGCGACTACACTGGCAGGTATCATCGCAGATGAGTCTGCCATCGGTATGGTAAATCAGAAGACAACTGCAGTACGTCTCATCCCGGTTATCGGTAAGGGTGTGGGCGAAACGGTTGAGTTCGGAGGTCTTCTTGGCTATGCTCCGATCATGCCAGTAAATTCCTTCTCCTGTGATGCATTTGTACAGAGAGGTGGAAGGATCCCGGCACCAATCCACAGCTTTAAGAATTAATTTTATTTTTGGACTTGACAGACTCACGTTGATGTGCTAAAGTAAACACAACTTAAAAAACAAACCAGTGAGAAAGAGAAGTAAACATTTCAGGAAGCTTCACAGAGAGCGGTGATGGTGGAAATCCGCAGGGGACCAGATGTTGAATGGACTTTCGAGGGCGGCCCGAACTATTTATCTGTACAGTAGGCGCCGACGGGAACCGAACCCGTTATCAATCAGGAGTGTATGTTAGTACACCGGAAAGTGGACGATTCGTCAATTTGAGTGGTACCGCGATAATAAAGAACTTTTATTACCGTCTCAAGCATAATATAAGCTTGAGACGGTTTTTGTGTTACAGGAAAAAAGAGATTCTGTTGCATAAAAAGTTGTTCCGGAAAAGCAGGCCGCAGGGTGTACAAAAAGTAATCATAAGCGGAAATAAGAAGGGAGAACAAAATTATGAAAAAAAGAATGTTAGTAATCGCAGCAGCAGTAGCAGCAACAAGTATGATGGTGGCCAGCCCGGTTATGGCAGAGGATTTTAAAGTAGGCATCTGCAATTATGTAGATGATGCTTCCCTGAACCAGATCGTAGACAACATCCAGTCCCGTCTGGAGGAGCTTGGCAAAGAAAAGGGTGTCACATTTGATGTGTCTTATGATAACTGTAATGCAGATGCCAGTGTTATGGAACAGATCATTTCAGATTTTCAGGCGGATAAGGTTGACCTGATGGTTGGTGTGGCTACACCGGTGGCAATGCGTATGCAGTCCGCTACAGAGGGAAGCGATACACCGGTTGTTTTCTCCGCAGTATCTGATCCGGTTGGCTCCGGTCTTGTAGATTCTCTGGATGCTCCTGGTGCAAATATCACAGGAACCAGCGATTACCTGGATACTTCTTCTATCATGAAGCTGATTCAGGCACAGAATCCGGATGTAAAGAAGATCGGTCTTCTCTATGATGTCGGACAGGATTCCTCCACAACAGCGATCCAGGAAGCAAAAGATTACCTGGATGAACAGGGAATTGAATATGTAGAGCGTACCGGAACGACAACAGACGAAGTACAGCTTGCAGCAGAAGCACTGATTGCTGATGGTGTAGATGCCGTATTTACACCTACTGACAATACTATCATGACAGCAGAACTCTCTATTTATGAGAAATTCATCGAAGCCGGAATTCCGCACTATACAGGAGCTGACTCCTTTGCGCTGAACGGAGCATTTGTGGGATATGGTGTTGACTATGCGAATCTTGGACAGAAAACAGCTGATATGATTGCTGATATTCTGGTAGATGGAGCAAAACCATCAGAAACTGCAGTTGAAACATTTGACAATGGTACTGCAACAGTAAACACAGAAACATGTGAAGCTCTCGGTCTTGATTTTGATACTGTAAAGAAAGCATTTGAGCCTCTCTGCACACAGGTAAATGAAATCACAACTGCTGAAAGCTTTGATGATGTAGAAGCAAAATAAACATTAACTGGAGGAATTTACTGTGACGATTGCAACTATGCTCTCCCTTGGAGAGACTGCTCTGAAGCTTGGACTGATCTGTTCTTTGACAGTTCTTGCTCTGTTTCTTAGTTATTCTATGCTGAATGTCTGCGATCTTTCTACAGACGGCTGCTTTACTTTTGGCGCTGCTGTAGGAGCCGTAGTAGCTGTGAGCGGGCATCCTTTTCTGTCTATTATAGCTGCTATGGCGGCAGGTATTATATCAGGATTTGTAACGGCGATCCTGCAGACAAAGCTCGGTGTAGACAGTCTGCTTGCAGGTATTATCGTAAATACTGCACTGTATTCTGTGAATATTGCGGTTATGGGAGGATCATCTCTGATCAATATGAACCGGACAACAACAGTATTTACTATGATGAAAGATGCACTTTCAGGTACCCCACTGAATGGAAGAGAGGATATTATAATTGCAGCGATCGCAGTGATCCTCGTGATCGTATTTCTGGTATTTTTCCTGAAAACAAGACTTGGTCTTGCAATCAGGGCAACTGGAAATAATTCAGACATGGTAAAATCATCTTCGATCAATCCGGTGTTTACAACGGTAATTGGTCTTTGCGTAGCAAATGCATTTACAGCACTTTCCGGATGTCTTTTGTCCCAGTCACAGAAATCTGTAGATATCAATATTGGCCAGGGTATGGTAACGATTGCACTGGCATCTCTGCTGATCGGAGGTACGATTCTGGGACGTGGTGGAATCTTTGTAAGAGCAGTGGGAATGGTTCTTGGTTCATTTATCTTCCGCCTTGTATATACGATTGCACTTCGGTTTAATATGCCGGCATTTATGTTGAAACTGGTATCCTCTGTCATTGTTGTTCTTGCAATATCTGGTCCATATCTTAAGAAACAGTGGCCACAGATTCGAAGAAGAATGACACATACAAAAGGAGGCAGATGATTCATGTTAAAAATCAGCCATATTTCCAAGACATTTAATCCGGGAACAGTAAACGAGAAAAAAGCAATTGAGGATTTATCTCTGGAACTGAAACAGGGAGATTTTGCAACGATCATTGGCTCCAATGGCGCTGGAAAGTCCACGTTATTCAATGCAATCTGCGGAGATTTCCTGACCGATACAGGCTCGATCGAACTGGATAACAAAGATATCACATTTA
>OGRL01002862.1_pt1 | contig 10882 bp, 10 predicted proteins | sample 1553481 | NCBI WGS metagenome assembly OGRL01 (sample SAMEA2580036, study PRJEB22360) | human gut metagenome
GATGTGCCATCTTTCCACACAGCGGGCAGACTCCATGAGAGAAAGCTGGCAGCCATTATTCGAAAGCTGGAATTACTGTGATGGAGAAGATATCGAAGTCCGCTGCTACACAAACCTTTCCGAAGCGGAATTATTCTTAAACGGAATCAGTCTCGGCAAAAAGGAGGCTTCCTATACTGAAGATTCGATTCGCTGGATCGTTCCCTTTCAGCCGGGCACGCTGATGGTTCTTGCTTCTGGAAAGCTTGCGGCACAAAAGGGCGGGGCTTCCTGTACTTTTGAAGCAAAGGATGAGCTGAAAACGACTTCTATGCCTTGTGCCCTGCAGATCCGACCCTGGAATCCGTCCAAAGAAAATTCCGCTGTTTTACCGGAAAATCCGCTTCTGCAGTTCGAAGTTTATGCCGCCGACAGAGATGGTGCTTTCTGCTTCGGAGATTCCTCCATGGTTCAGGTAACGACAGACGGAGGCGTCCTTCTTGGAATTGAAAACGGAAATGCTGCAGACTGCACCGAGTATGCTTCTTCCTGCCGCCGGTTGTACCATGGACGACTGATTTTCTATGTCCGCCGCTCTTTTGCAGATCACCCGGTTACCGTGCAGGTTTCTTCAGAACTGCTAAAATCCAATTCTGTTACTATTTTCTGAAAGGAGTAATGACAGACTTTATGTGGAAATCCTTTTACAATCCAGATCTGGGCAAAGTAGAAACGCCACAGGGAACGATGACTCTCCCAAAGATTTTTCTTCCCCTGTTTCTGGAAATGTTTTTGATGAATCTGATGAGCACCGTCAATACTTTTACTTTGTCCTTTTATTCCGATGAAGCAGTTGCTGGTGATACCGATGCGGACAATCAGACAGCACAGGAAATAGCTGCAAATGAAGATGCACAAAGTGTGGATACAGAAAACAGCGCAAATGAAAGCGCACAAAATACAGATGAAAGTACAAGTGACAGCAATGCATCATCTGAAGCGACTGCAGAGACAAGCAGTGATGGCGTGATCGTCAATGAAGATGGTGTGGTTGTTGCGAATGCCTACAACGAAGGTGGCACGCTCGTATGGCCAGTAGATGGAAAGGTCATCTTGCCATACAGCATGGACACAACCGTATACTTCAAGACACTTCGTTCTTATCGTTGCAATCCGGGTATCCTGATCGCTGCAGATGAGGGAGAAAATGTATTGGCAGCCTATGAGGGCGTTGTCGAGTCTGTCAGCGAGGACAAAGAGCATGGAACGACGGTGACTGTAATCATGGGAAATGGATTCAAAGCAATCTACGGACAGTTGATGAATGTCACTGTCGCCGAGGGTGATACGATTACAACCGCGCAGAATATCGGCGAGGTTGCTCCTCCAAGCAGTTACTATACCGAGGAAGGTACACATGTATTTTTCGAGCTGATGAAGAATGGCGTGCCAATCAACCCAATGATTCTGATGCAGTAGTACTGATTATTGGGTGACTGTTGGGTAAAAAATGCAGTAGAATAAAAATTCCCCAGTTGGAAGCTGGCTAGAAAGTGGCTGATTGGGGAATAAATTCATATAACCCAAAATTCCCCAACCGGAAGCTGCTTGAGAGCGTAAATGGTTGGGGATTTTTTGTTTTTACGTATAATTTACCCAGTAAAACAGACACAGAAGTCAAATATTGGGGAAATTGTTATGAACCGGCGATTTTTCATCAATTACAGTTCAACACCAATTATGATTTATCACCCATCAAAGTTCATCGTCGACACAGTCTGCGCACTCTTCACACAAACCAGTAAACAATACAGATACGCCATCCACGCGGCATGGTGAGATTTCTGCAGCCTGTGCAATCAGATCATCCTCGAAATTCATATGGATATCACGCACGGCACCGCATTTCGTACATAAAAGGTGGGCATGTGGGTCGGTGCAGGCGTCGTAGTGATCGGTTTTTCCGTCTACATGCAGACGCAGAATCCTGCCGGACGCTGCCATCTGGTTTAAGTTCCGGTAGACCGTACCGAGACTGATCGTTGGGAGGTCGTTCCGCAAATACTGGTAGACAGCATCCGCAGTCGGGTGATCGGTTCTGCCCGTCAGAAAGTTTATAATTGATTCTCGTTGATGACTATATTTGCTTGTTGCCATAGATACCTCCGTTACTATATATACTAATACACTGTATGCACAATATATGAGCTAACACACTCTGAACAATATATGAGTTAACGTACTCTGCACATTATCTGTATACGAATAGTATTGATACTATATCATAAAATAGTAATAATTCTTATTATTTAGTATAGTGAATAATACACATTCTGTCAACCAAAAAATTATATAAAACGAGGAAAAGAATCTAGTAAAAACATAGAAAATCACAAGTATTTGTAAGTATTTGACTGATTTCGATTGACATAAAATTCCATCATTGTTATAGTAAATCTGTGTTGTTTACTAAATAAATATTTACCTGATAAAAGGAAGCGAATATATGAATTTCGGTATGATAACCGATGAATTAAACATGCAGGAGACGAAGCAGGTCATTCACTCCATTTTAAATGCCGGATGTGAGGCAAGCATCGTCATTGACCGTTCCAGCTTTGAGATTCTGTATCAGAATGACAAGGCGATTGAATTGATGGGAAATCGTGTCGGCATGATTTGTCATGAGGTGCTTTGTACGAAGGAAACTCCGTGTATGGACTGCCCGATGCAGCATATCAAGACACAGGCACCGCTGGTGCGGGAGCGTTATGAGGAGCTGCTTGATGGCGTGGCAACGTGGCGTTATCATGATATTGCATGGTTTGACGGTAGAGACGCTGTGCTTGCAACATTGGTCGCACTTGGCGACAATGAGCAGGTAGTTATGCAGAATATGATGGAGCAGGCAGTCAAGCTGATAAACCATACACCAGACGAGGTGGACAAGCTGACTGGCATTTCGAACCGGATTCGGTTTTATGATCAGACGCAGGTTGCGATTCAGGATTTATACAATAATTATGCAATTGTGTTGTTAGACATTGAGCGTTTTAAGAATATTAACGATATCCACGGTATTGCGGAGGGCGATCAGGTGCTCCGTTTTGTAGCGCGGGTATTGCAGGAGACATATGGCAATCAGAACAATTACGCAAGATTGCATTCGGATATGTTCGTCTTTTATATGAGCTATGATAAAAAGGGCGAGATCATCAAAGAGATTGAGAAGCTGCGCAAGAAGATCAGCAACAATCCATTCCAGTATGATATCGTGACAAAGTTCGGTATTTATCTGGTGGACGACCGAAGTATTCCAGTGAATCTGATGTGCGACCGTGCGATGATGGCAGAGCGTACCGTAAAGGGTAATATCATGAAGTTCTGTGCATTTTATGATGAGCATTACCGCGAGGAGATGCTGCGTGCCGGACAGATCGAGCAGGATATGGAGAAGGCGCTGACCGAGCATCAATATCAGATGTATCTGCAGCCGAAGTATCGTTTGAAGGACAACTCCCTGTGTGGTGCCGAAGTGCTTTGCAGATGGCAGCATCCAGAGAAGGGCTTGATCCCGCCGAACGATTTTATTCCGTTATTTGAGAAGAACGGCTTTATTTTGAAGCTGGATGAATACATGTGGGAAGAGGCGTGTAAGAATATCCGCCGCTGGTTGGATCAGGGACGTTCGGTTGTGCCGATATCCGTGAATATATCGAGATATCATATTCAGCACAACGATCTGGAAAAGGCGTTGATGGAGCTGATCCACAAATACGATCTCACACCGGATATGCTGAATCTGGAGATTACAGAATCCCTGTTTTTAGACAAGCCGGAGGAGCTGAATCGTGTGCTTGACCGTCTTCAGAAGCTGGGATTTAAGCTGGAGGTGGACGATTTCGGTTCCGGATTCTCCTCATTGAATCTGATTCGAAATATCTCGGTCGATACGATCAAGATCGACAAGGAATTCCTTGATAGTGAGATCGCTTCGGAGAAGGGCAAGATTGTGGTAAATCACACCATCGGTATGGCGAAGGATCTGCATTTGCAGGTAATCGCGGAAGGCGTCGAGACAAAGGCACATGTGGATTTCCTGAAGAATTCCAACTGTGATATCGCGCAGGGATTTTATTTTGCAAAGCCAATGCCTGTACCAGAGTTTGAGCGGATTGCTTTTTAGCCACGCTTATTAAAAATACGAATACTAGCTTGACATATAGTATAGGGCTGTTGTATATTTTCTGTATGAGAGTCACTTAGCCGATATGCAAGTGCAGTTATAAAATGAAATGTAAAAGGAGACTAATAGTATGTTAGAAAAGTTAAAGGAAATTATTGCAGACCAGCTTAGCGTTGACGAGAGCGAAATCGAACTCTCAACATCTTTCAAGGATGATCTTGGCGCAGATTCTTTGGATCTTTATGAGCTTGTTATGGCTTTGGAAGAGGAGTATGGTTGTGAGATCCCTGCAGATGACGTAGCTGCTATGGCAACTGTAGAGGATGTTGTTAATTACCTTAAGAACAACGGTATCGAGGACTAATCGAGACTTAGAACCGAATTTCTACATATGAGGGCATCACCCAACGGGTGGTGCCTTTTTTATGTGGTGACTGCATACAAAAACAGCGGCTGCACATCGTGCAGCCGCTGCTATTTTCACCTGTGAATTGTTTCGTTAGTTATCAATTAACCAAGAACAACTTCAACCTTGTGAGCCTTGCCATCACCAGCAACAGGGATTACATTTCCGTCGATTGCCTTGCCATCAACAGTCATGCTCTTAACACCCTTGCATACGTGATCTGGGTTCTTAACCTCGATATCATATGTGTCGCCACGGAACTGACGGGAAGCCTTCAAACCATCCCAAGCAGAAGGGATAGAAGGATCAATCTTCAAACCGTCGAAGTCAGGCTGTACACCAAGGATGTACTGGGAGATAGCTACCATGTTCCAAGCAGCAGTACCTGTCAGCCATGAGTTCTTACCCTGACCGAAGTTCTTACCTGTCTGACCGATATCAGAACCAGCATCCTTACCACCGATCATCTGTCCATATACATATGGCTCAGTCTTGTGGATATCAGATGTCTCTTCTGTGAATGCAGGAGCGATCTCTGAGTAATACTTGAATGCCTGATCACCCTGACCAGCGTAAGCTGCTGCACAGATGATCCATGCATTGTTGTGTGTGAAGATACCAGCGTTCTCCTTGTATCCGCCCGGATATGTAGAGATCTCGCCGTACTGGATGTAGTACTTTGTATAAGCAGGGTTGTTCAGTACAAGACCATGCTTTGTATTCAGTCTCTCATCGATGGCTGCAAGTGTCTTCATATCACAGCCCTGATCCTTACCGATCTCAGACATGATTGCGAAGCCCTGTGGCTCGATGAATATCTTACCTTCTTCACATTCCTTAGAACCCATCTTCTCGCCGTTTGCATCGTATGCGCGGATGAACCAGTCGCCATCCCAAGCGGATTCCATGATATTTGCTTTCATCTTATCGATCTCAGCCTGAGCAGCTGTTGCCTCGTCATCCTTACCGAGGTGCTTCAGGATAGATACATAGTTTGGACCTGCATAGGTAAAGAGTGTAGCAACCATAACAGACTCAGCAACCTTAGAGTAACCGCCTTCAGCAGCGAACTTAGGGTTTGTATATGTCTGGAAGCTCTCACCTGGTGTGTCAGAGTAGCATGACAGGTTGATACAGTCATTCCAGTCTGCACGCATTGCAAGTGGAAGTCCGTGAGGTCCAAGGTTATTTACGATCTTGTAGAAGGAAACCTTCAAGTGATCAAGCATTGGCTTTGCCTTAGACTCGTCGTTATCATAAGGAACCATCTCATCGAGGATACCCCAGTCACCTGTCTCCTTGATGTAAGCGGAAACAGAAAGGATCATCCACAATGGATCATCGGAGAAGTCACCACCGATATCGGAGTTACCCTTCTTGGTCAGTGGCTGATACTGATGGTAGCAACCGCCATCCTCAAGCTGAGTTGAAGCGATATCAATAATTCTCTCTCTTGCACGGTCTGGAATCTGGTGAACGAAACCAAGGATATCCTGGTTTGAATCACGGAATCCCATACCACGACCGATACCTGATTCGAAGTAGGAAGCAGAACGTGAAAGGTTGAATGTAACCATACACTGATACTGGTTCCAGATATTAACCATACGGTTAACCTTGTCATCTGGTGTGTCAACATTTAAGATGCCAAGGAGATTATCCCAAGTAGCCTTCAGCTCTGCAAGACCAGCAGCAACCTTCTCAGGTGTGTTGTACTTGTCCATCATAGCAAGAGCCTTTACCTTATTAATAGTCTTACCATCTGCTTCGAACTTCTCCTCAACTGGCATCTCTACATAACCAAGGATGAAGATGAGTGTCTTAGACTCGCCCGGAGCAAGTGTGATCTCTTTATAATGAGAAGCGATTGGTGACCAGCCATCTGCAAAGGAGTTGTTAGCCTTACCAGCTTCAACTGCCTGTGGATTGTGGAAACCATTGTACAAACCGATGAATGCATCACGGTCTGTATCGTAACCATCGATGGTGTCATTTACAGAATAGAATGCGTAATGATCACGTCTGTCTCTGTACTCAGTCTTGTGGTAGATGGTAGAATCCTTTACCTCTACACGACCAGTACTGAAGTTTCTCTGGAAGTTTGTGCAGTCGTCCTGTGCATCCCACAGACACCACTCAGCAAATGAGAAGAAGGAGAATGTCTTAGCTTTGTCGCTCTCATTTGTCAGAACTACCTGCTGTACTTCGCCATCGTAATTCTGTGGTACGAAGAAAGTTACTTCTGCCTTCAGATCGTTCTTCTTACCTGAGATAATGGTATAACCCATACCATGACGGCACTCGTAAGCATCCAGCTCTGTCTTCACTGGAGACCAGCCTGGATTCCAGATGGTGCCATTCTCGTTAATATAGAAGTAACGGCCACCCATATCAATAGGTACGTTGTTGTAACGGTAACGAGTGATTCTTCTAAGACGAGCGTCTTTGTAGAAGGAATATCCTCCTGCTGTGTTTGAAATCAAGGAGAAGAATCCCTGTGTGCCTAAGTAGTTGATCCATGGATATGGAGTTCTAGGCGTTGTAATGACGTACTCACGATTTGCGTCATCAAAGTAACCAAATTTCATGTATAATACCTTCCTTTCATAAAACACTGCCCTCATTATATAATAAAAATAGTCAAAGCACAACAAAAATTCTCGCATTCAGGCAACAAATTGCACAAACGAAAAATGCAGAAAGTATGCCAGAAAACTCCCTATTTACAAGGACGAATACCAATTATGACAGATTAAGTGTCAATTTTGCAAGGTCTATTGCAATTCACAAATTGCTATACTATATTTTTGGAGATGAATGGTAACAAAAGATAAAATTTCCGGGCGTGGCGTCCGGTGACAGGGAGAAATGGGAAACATGGGAGAGAAAAAGTTCAAAATTCAGCACTGGCATATTGTCGCAGTGATGCTTATGGTGTACGATACAATTGTAGTTAATTTTGCGTATGCGGTTGCATTGTGGTTGCGGTTTGACTGCCGGTTCTCAGCAATTGATATCAAATATCTGGAAGCGTGGATCGCATATATACCGGTTCGAACGGTTATCACGCTGACAGTCTTCTGGCTCACAAGTATGTACAAACGAATATGGCGGTTCCTTGGCATCCGTGAATTACTGCCAATGACGAACGCGACATTGATCGCAGGACTGATCAACCTGTGTGGAATCACGATCTTCCTGCAGCGTATGCCGATTTCCTACTATATATTAGGATTTGTTCTGGAATATGTATGTGTGATCGGACTGCGGTATTCGTATCGTATCTTTGTCACAGAACGAAACCGGGCACATGGCAAGCAGGTGGACAATGTCATGGTTATTGGAGCCGGTGCGGCAGGACAGACGCTGATGCGGGAAATCCAGCGGTCATCCAAGCTCAACAACATGCGTGTGAAATGTTTTATTGATGATAATAAGAACAAGAATGGACGTTTTATCGAGGGTGTTCCGGTAGCAGGAACAAGAGACGATATATTTGCTGCATAAGATCGATCAAATCATCTTTGCTATTCCAACGGCAACAAAGGATGAGCGTCGGGAGATACTTAATATATGTAACGAGACGAATTATGACAGTCAGAAGAATTTCTTCGATACATCTGCAGTAGAATCGGTCATTGAATTGGTAATGAAGTATAATCCATCTGCAATTATGGTAATTAAGTCCACAATTCCGGTGGGATATACGAAATCCATCCGGAAGAAATATTGTTGTGAAAACATTATTTTCAGTCCGGAATTTCTGCGGGAATCAAAGGCGTTGTATGATAATTTATACCCAAGCCGTATCATTGTTGGAACGGATATGGATGATGAGAGACTGGTTGCGGCGGCACATACATATGCGGGGCTGTTGCAGGAAGGCGCAATCAAGGAGAATATTGACACGCTGATCATGGGGTATACGGAAGCAGAGGAGGTCAAGCTTTTTGCAAATACATATCTGGCACTGCGTGTATCGTATTTCAACGAGCTCGACACATATGCGGAGATGAAGGGCTTTGATACGCAGCAGATCATCAATGGTGTGTGTTTGGATCCGCGAATCGGCACACATTACAATAACCCAAGTTTTGGTTATGGAGGATATTGCCTGCCGAAGGACACAAAGCAGTTGTTGGCGAACTATCAGGATGTGCCGGAGAACCTGATTGAAGCGATTGTGGAATCAAACCGGACGAGGAAGGATTATATTGCGGATCGAGTGCTGGAGATTGCTGGAGCGTATGGACCGAATGAAGACTACGATGCTTCGAAGGAAAAGGAAGTTGTCGTTGGTGTGTACCGCTTGACGATGAAAAGTAATTCGGATAATTTCCGGCAGAGTTCCATCTAGGGAGTCATGAAGCGGATCAAGGCGAAAGGCGCAACCGTGATCGTGTATGAGCCGACTTTGGAGGATGGTAGCACATTCTTTGGCGGCAGAGTTGTGAATGATCTGGCGCAGTTCAATGATCTGTCGCAGGCGATCATTGCGAACCGGTATGATGCTTGTCTGGATGATGTGGCGGACAAGGTGTATACGAGAGATATATTTAGGAGAGATTAGGGATGGGAGACCGTCGGGAGCGTAGTGCTTTCGGCGGTTTTTTTACGTTTTTAAAATTTATTTTCGCCTGTACCCCGCATTCTTGCGTGCTTTTCCTAAATGTTCCAAACTTACGCTTTACAATGTATTTTCACCTGTGATATGGTTTTTGTGTCGACAAGGTTGGATGGATGAACCATCACCCCGGGGCAATACAGGAGGAGTGTATGGCGAAGATGGAGTTGAACAGGCAGGAAGAGTATCTGAATCGGATTGACAGACTGAAGCTGATGGATGATGACTTCTTTTCCGAGGCGCTGGATGGAAAGGTTGAAGCGGTAGAATTTATTTTGCAGGTGGTGCTGGAAAAAATTGTAGATTTGTGTAGAATAATGGTTATAAGACATGTGTGGGAGCATGACTTATAGGGGTGAGGGGAATTCTATATAGTTATCGTTCTTATTGCAAATTCTTTTTTCTAGAAAAAATGTCGATAGTTGAGAACCTCTGAAAAATTCCCATGTACGAAAGTGAGACAAAATTCGCATTTAAAATTGTGATGATGATTTGTCTGTCGTATGCAGCACAGTAGTTGTTACTTTTGTTTGATACACGGCGGGAATAGTAGAGCTGAATAGTTTTGAAGATTATACAAGGGGGATAAAATGACTTTATTTTTGATTGGAAATGGTTTTGATTTAATTGTGGTATGAATACGAGATTCTCGGATGGTTAATTCAGATTCGAAATCTCCTATTATTGAGGCATTCAAAAGAGAAATATCATTGGATATAGATCGTTGGGGTGATTTCGAGATGGAGATGTGTGATTATGCGCAATCCCTAAAAACGGAAAAAGAGTTTGTTGAATGTGTCAGGGATTTTTCTGTATATATGAGAGAATATCTAGATAGAGAACAGAAACTTTTTTTCAAAAGGATAAATGATGAAGCAAAAGAAAAAATAATTCATGATGAGATGGTGGATTCGTTTTCTGGGTTTTACAAAGGAATATCTCATAATGTGAATTCTACAATGAGTATAAGAGATGCAGGGCTGCGTAGAAATATCCAGGCGATTTCGTTTAATTACACAGAGGTTTTTGATTATGCTATGGAGAAAGCGTTTGATCAATATTCATATCGGGCACCTCAGATAATCCATATTCATGGTAAATTAGGGGATGATCCAACGTTAGGAATTGACAATGAAAATCAATGGAAAGCAGCATATCCTCTATCAAGAAATGGAAAAAGAGCGTTTGTTAAACCTTTTTTTAATGAAGAATATGACAGGATGCGGGTTGTTGAGGCGGTGAATATAATCAATTCTGCGGATACGATTTGTACATATGGTTTGGCGCCGGGAGAGTCGGATTTAACATGGAGAAATGTGTTGATTGATTGGCTTCAGAGAAACACGAAAAATCATTTATTTGTTTATAGATATGGGATATCTCAGAAAACTTATCGGACGGTTGATGAAAAGATGGAAATCGAAGAAATAGAAAAGATAAATTTGCTTAAAGAGTGGGGGATAGATAATAGTAGTAATATTTTTGATAGATTACACATCCCATGTGGGAAGAATATTTTTATGCTAAAACTTATTTATTAGGAAATGTGGAGAAATGTATTCTTTGTCACAGGATAGTTTGTTAACGCTGGCAAATCTTGTTATGGTAAAGTGTGAGGAGGCGAGTAGAGAAAGTTTATCAAATTGAATATAAAATAAAGTTTTGAATATAATAAATATAAAAAACT
>OGRL01002867.1_pt1 | contig 10864 bp, 8 predicted proteins | sample 1553481 | NCBI WGS metagenome assembly OGRL01 (sample SAMEA2580036, study PRJEB22360) | human gut metagenome
AATCGAAGGGTTGCTCAGACATCCGATGACGAACAGCGGGCTGGAGAAGTTCCTCACAGACCATGCACGGCTGAATACCTGAACGGAAACCGAATTGCGACATTTCCGGATGACATCTATACGCTTGAATGTACAAAATGACAAAAGTCCTATATACGAACATAGGACTTTTGTTATAAATATTATAGTCGGCCAGAGAATCACTCTATAAACAGTTCGTCTTGCCTGACGACATGCTACAGCGTCAACATACTGCGCACGACTCTGCTTTTTGAGGGTTGCAAAATAATTTCGGCAGAGTCGGCCGCCAAGACGAACAACGCATTAACATGATCTAATTCAACACAATACACAATTCTAAGCAAAAGTCAACGAGGTAACGCTTTGGATACCGAAACCTCGTTTACAATTACGTTTTTTACTCTATAAACGATATACTTCTTATCTAAAAAGCAACATAATGTCCTATGAATCAAACATCTTTCCACCCGCGAAAGATCCTTCGTACAGTAAGCATCGGTCTTCATATCAAAAAAGACGCCACCTCCTCTTTCGAAATCGTTGCATCTGCCGTTGCTGTTCTCCATAGGCCCGCGCATCGGCCAGATCCAATACCGTATCGACAATTCCGGAGAGAGAACTTGCCGCGGGTCTTCGTTGTTCGTGCTGCTGTTCCCGATACTGCTCTACGGTATACCGTTCTTCCGTCTGGAATGACGGATACAACTCGTTGAAAGCGTTGGCCGAAAACTCCTTTCCCAGCACCGAACCATTGGCGACGATGCCGGCTTCGTGATCGATGAACGTTACCCCGTAGATTCTGCCCACAGGGTTGATACGGAATATCGTGTCGATACCGTCAGCCTTCAACATCTGCCGGAACTCGTCCCGTGTGTTACGGGGGCTCATGGCATCGCGGACTGTCTGCCGCAGGCAGTCGAGCGCGCCTTCTTCTTTCAATGCTGCCTTCGACTTCCCGTAATATTTTTGAAGGGCATTATAACCGACATCTTTCCCTATTTTGCTCGACTTGAAGGGTGTGCCTGTTCCATAGCCGTCATCGGTCAGGGCACCGTAGATCACCCCGGCATAGTTCCGTCCGTCGACAATGCCTGTGCGTTCTTCAACCGAGACGTTGAAGCGTTCCAGCAGGGTGCGGAACTCTCCGTAGGACGAACATTTGTAATTGCGCAGGCACGACCGCACGACGAACGATATCTGCTGTTTGACATTACCTTCCCGGTAGTTTACCTTATGCAATCTTACCTTATCGGCCAACTCCTCGCCCTTGATACTCAGATGCAGATCGTATTTTCGTTCTAATTCCCGCAATACGGACATGGAGCGGTCGTATTCATGCGAATCGTTGATTTTCCGCCCCTGTTCGTCGACGCGCAACGATACGATGTGGAGATGTTCGCGCGAGATGCCCTTATGTTTAAAGACAATGTAGGGCTGGTTGCCATAACCCATACGTTCCATGTATTCCTGCGCGATGTCCCGGAGCTGTCCGTCTGTCAGTTTATCTTCGGGCGAGGGGTTCAGCGAGGCATGGAAGACCGTGTTGGTCGTCCTTCTGTTAGCTTCGAGGTAGGGCCGGAAGCTCTCCATGCAGGCATCGACATCCATCCGTCCATATTTGTCGAACGGCTCCAGCATCTTCTGCCAGAGGAGCACTTCGGCCTCATTCTTATCCACTTTCTCCTTGTTGTAGTACAAGGCCCCTTCAGGCGAGGAACCCGACCTTATATTCGCAACCATTCCTTAGCTTGTTTTGCAAGGTTGAGAATTTCGATGCTCAGGGCTTTCAGCTCGCGGGTTCGCTGTTCCAGCATAGCGATCTGATGCGGGATCGCGACGTTGGAAAAGTGCGAATTGATGGCTTTTACAATCTGGTTGTAGTTATTCCCCAGCTTTTGAAATTGGAAATAAAAGTCATTCAGCCGGGCAATAAACTGCATCTTCGACGGATCGCGCTTGATGACGACAAACTCCTCGCCGAAGATTCTTTTGACGATAAACCGGCTGCGGTTATGCTCCGATCCGGATTTGCAGAGCAGTTCGTTGAAACGGATGTTCTGCTCTTCGTTAAGCCGGAAAGAGTATTTATAACCCGGCGTTCGGGGCTTCTTTCCGGTCATGTCTGTCAGTTTTCGGTTGGTATCCATAGATAGCTTGAAAAAAGGGTCGCGACTGGGGAGCGACCCCGGCCTCGCAGAGCGAGCACCTTTGTCGGACAAATGCCAATTTGTCGGACAAAGGTACAGCTCGCTACCCTCTGACGAGGGTAAGAATCCGCGGCGGAGAATCTCTGACCGAAGTTTCGAAAATCCTCCGTTACGGCTTCCGGGGCCGGGTCTGTTCCCGGTGCAATATTACAACCGTCCGGCACGAAAAAAAAGTCCGCCGAACGGACTGGAGCGGACTGGGGCGGACACCGGAATTAAAGCCGGATTACAGATAATATATTGCAGTAACAATAGTTATTTCATTATTTTATTCATAGAGCCAATATGAATTGGACAAAAATATTAATGACGCTTTGTTTGAAATAAAACATGAAACCAATAACAGTTTAAATACAGTTGTCGATTAATCATCCAATATTTAGCACATATCATAATGGGAAAATCCGTTCAAAAAGACAAAAACACATTCAAACATTCCTCCAGCAAAGGGGTTGAAGTGGACGAAAACACATTCCGGGAGATGCTCTGTGGACAGAAGTTACCGGCTAGGGATGTCGCACAAAATGGTCCGAAACAGGATGATGCTGAACCGACGATACGCAATAAGACCGTTGACTCAAAAACCGAACCGCCGGCTCCGGCAGCCGGGACAATACCGGCCGACTCCGGAAAAACTCCTGACAGATCAGGATTCCAGCGAAAAAAGATTTTGCTGCCCAATTTCGAGCAGACGTTTTTCCGTCCCGTAAAGTATTCCGATGGACGGGCTGCCATATATGTCAGCCTCGAAACCAAGCACAAAATTTCAAAAATACTCCATCTGCTGGGGAATGAGCGCACAAGACTGACAGCCCTTGTCGACAATATGCTGCAGTTTGTGATCGGCATTTACAGCGATGAGCTGAATTATCTCCACGAGAAGAAAAATAACAGACGACCGTTTTGAAAAAGCCAAAGCGGAATAGAGCGGATAGTGGAACCGAAATGTTGAAAATGTTGTATATTGCATTTGCCTCAAGGCACTTTCTCTAAAGGTTAAGGAGAGAGGGCCGAAAAAATGCGGCGTTTTTCCTTATACATAAAATTTCAGATTAAAAACAAGGCAAATTTTTTCATTCATTAGTTAGTTTGCGACAATTTTGATTATTTTCTGTATGGATGCTCTCTGGCAGCAAACTTTTATACGATCAGAAAGAGTTGCAAGCTCATCCATTAAGGATAAAATTTCTATCTTTGTATATTATATTTGAACAACCTGACTACCATGGCAACCCAAAGCGAGGCCGCATTAGAGAACGGCTTGATAAAAACATTGATGGACAATAGCTACGAACGTGTTTTTATCAAAGAAGAAGAGAATCTGAAAGCGAACTTCAAAGTCCAGCTGGAAAAGCACAATCAAAAAGCTCTCGCACTGATCGGACGGGCGCAATTTACTGATAAAGAGTTCGAGAAAATTCTCATCTACCTCGAAGGCGGGACACGGTTTGAAAAGGCTAAAAAATTGCGCGATCTCTATCCGTTGGAAACCGAAGACGGGCAACGCATCTGGGTCGAATTTCTCAACCAACGCAAATGGTGTCAGAACGAATTTCAGGTATCGAACCAGATAACGATCGAGGGACGAAAAAAATGCCGCTATGATGTAACGATCCTTGTGAATGGATTGCCGCTGGTACAGATCGAACTGAAAAAGCGCGGAGTCGAATTGAAACAGGCCTACAACCAGGTGCAGCGCTACCACAAGACCTCGTTTCACGGGCTGTTCGACTACATCCAGATTTTCGTGATTTCCAATGGTGTAAACACCCGTTATTTCGCAAACGACCCAAACGGCGGCTATAAATTCACATTCAACTGGACAGACAAGAGCAACCGGCCATTCAATGACCTGAATATGTTCGCCAATTTCTTCTTCGACAAATGCACGTTGGGGAAGATCATCAGCAAATACATCGTTCTGCACGAAGGCGAACGGTGCTTGATGGTACTGCGCCCCTATCAATACTATGCCGTCGAGGAAATTATCAATCGGGTTGAAAACACCAATAAGAACGGTTACGTGTGGCATACGACAGGCGCCGGCAAAACACTCACGTCGTTCAAGGCGGCGCAGCTCGTATCGGACATCGACGGTGTAGACAAAGTGTTGTTCGTGGTCGACAGGCATGATCTGGATACACAGACACAAAGCGAATACGAGGCATTCGAACCGGGAGCAGTCGATGGAACGGACAATACCTACGAATTGATCAAACGTTTGAGCGGAGATTCCAAAATCATCATCACAACAATTCAGAAATTGAATTGCGCCGTGACGAAGGACTACTACAACAAGCACTTGCAAGAGATTCGCAATAAGAAGGTCGTGATGATCTTCGACGAATGCCACCGCAGCCACTTCGGCGAGTGCCATAAGAATATCGTCCGGTTTTTCTCGCACCTGCAAATCTTCGGATTCACCGGCACGCCGATTTTTGCCGAAAACGCCAAACAGGAGCACACGACCGCCGAAGTGTTCGGCGAGTGCCTGCACAAATACCTGATCAAGGATGCCATTGCCGACGAAAATGTATTGGGCTTTCTGGTCGAATATTACGCAGGCAGCACGAATGCCGACTACGAAAATGAAAAACGGATGCGCGAAATTGCGCAATTCATTCTCAACAACTACAACAAATCGACTTTCGACGGCGAATACAATGCCCTGTTCGCCATTCAATCCGTGCCGATGCTGTTGAGTTACTATAAGATATTCAAAGAACTGAATCCCAAAATCAGAATCGGTGCGATCTTCACCTATGCAGCCAACGCCAACCAGGACGACGAGCAAACGGGGATGAACAAAGGATTTGCCACGACGAAGGTCGATGCCGACGAGTTGCAGTCCATTATGGACGACTACAACCGCATGTTCGGCACCGGATTCTCGACCGACAATTTCGGGGCATATTACGACGATGTGAACGAACGGATGAAGAAACGCCGGAAAGAGATGGAGCCGCTCGACCTGCTGCTTGTCGTCGGGATGTTCCTCACCGGTTTCGACGCCAAGAAACTCAACACGCTTTATGTGGACAAGAATCTGGAGTACCACGGCCTGTTACAGGCTTTCAGCCGCACGAACCGGATACTGGGTGAAAAAAAGAAATTCGGTAAAATTTTCTGTTTCCGCGACCTGAAAGCGAACGTAGACGCCGCCATCAAACTATTCAGCAACAACGAGCCGAATGAGTACATCATCCGCCCTCCGTTCGAAAAAGTGCGCAAAGAGCTCAATCTGAAAATGATCTCCTTTCTGGAGAAATATCCCGATGTCACGTATATCGACGCCCTGAAAAGCGAACCGGAGAGACGGGAATTCGTATTGGCGTTTCGGGAGATCATCCGAGGCAAGATCGAAGCGCAGATTTACGAGGAATACGAAAAGGACGATCCTTATTTTATCATGTCGGAACAGGAGTATATGGACTTCCGGTCCAAATACCTCGACATCGCTATCGGCCATACGGGAGAGGACAAAGACCCTTCGGCCAAAAAAGACACTCCGCAACCGGAAATTGACGGGATTGACGACATTGATTTCTGTCTGGAGCTGTTACATAGCGATGTAATCAACGTCGCCTATATCCTCGCGCTGATCGAAGACCTGAATCCCGAAAGCGAAGACTATGACGAAAAGCGCCAGCACATCATCGACACGATGATCAAAGACGCCGCCATGCGCAACAAGGCGATGCTGATCGACGGATTTATCCGCCACAATGTCGACGATGACAAAACCGGATTCGCCCGCGCCAAGGCCGACGGATCAATCGACCTGGAGACCCGGTTGACAAACTACGTATCAACCGCCCGCAATGCAGCAATCGACCGGCTCGCCGAAGAGGAGGGGCTTCCGCAAGAGGCCCTTCGGGATTATCTCGCCCAATACGACTACCTGCAACGGGAGAAACCGGAGATCATACAGAATGCAATCAAAGAGAAAAAAGTCGGCCTGAAAGAGCGCCGGAATATCCTCAAACGCGTTATGGGTAAACTCCGCACAATCATCGAAACATTCAACTGGGAATAAAAATTATTAGCGATGGAAAAAACATATCCTGGTTTTGTATACATTCTCACAAATCCGAGTTTTCGGGAGGATTGGGTGAAAATCGGAAAGAGCGCACGCGCCGTCGACGTCCGATCGAAAGAACTGGACAACACGGCTGTTCCCCTACCCTTTGAGATCTTTGCAACAATGCAGACAACCAAGTTCAATGAAGTCGAGAAATTGGTTCATAAGACCATTGATCGATTAACCGACCTGAGAATCCGGCAGAATCGAGAATTTTTCAATGTCGCGCCCCAAGTCGCATTAGACATATTCAAGGATATTGCCCAAACAATAGACGATGCAATCATCACCCGATATGAGGGAAATCTACCAATAATAGGAAGCGGTCTGCCTTCGAACGAATCGAGTAAACATACCGTAAAACGAGGACGTTTCAAATTCAGCATGGTCGGAATCAAAATCGGGGAATACATTACGTTTTCTCCGACAAATATCCATGTGAAAGTTGCCAGCGATGATTCCATCGAATACGAAGGACGCATTTATAAGTTATCGCCATTTGTCGGAACCTTCATGCCGGAGGAGAGGCGCAACACATCAGGCGCATATCAAGGAGCCAAATATTTTTCCTACAATGGAAAAACCTTGGACGATCTGCGCAAGGCGGCCGAGCAGTGTAACCCTAAAATTGAGAATGAAGAATAAGCCATTATGAGCGAAGAATTACAACAAAAGCTCCGCAGCCAACTTTGGACGGTTGCCAACACCCTGCGCGGCAATATGTCGGCCAGCGATTTCATGTATTTTACATTAGGATTCATCTTCTACAAATACCTTTCGGAGAAGATTGAACTTTACGCCAATGAAGAACTCAAAGAGGATGATCTGACATTCCGTGAAGCCTGGGCTGGAACCGACGAAGATTTGAAAGCCGATCTGAAAGAAGCGTGTGTGCAGGATTTAGGGTATTTCGTCGAACCGGAATACCTCTACTCCACCATTATTGCGATGATCGACCGCAAAGAGAACATACTGCCGTCGCTCGAACGTTCACTCAAAAAGATCGAAGACAGCACAATCGGACAAGAAAGCGAAGATGATTTCGGCGGCCTGTTTTCGGACATCGACCTTGCATCGCCCAAACTGGGCAAGACAGCCGATGATAAAAATAAACTGATCAGCGACGTGCTCGTTGCTTTGAATGGTATCGACTTCGGATTGAAAGAGGCGCAGGATATTGATATCCTCGGCGATGCCTACGAATACATGATCGGACAATTCGCAGCCGGAGCCGGCAAAAAAGCAGGAGAGTTCTACACACCGCAGGAGGTCAGTCAGATTCTTGCCGAAATCGTCATCACGGGCAAACAACGTCTGAAAACCGTATTCGATCCAACCTGCGGCAGCGGTTCACTACTGCTTCGCACGGCCCGGAGCGGCAAAGCCGACGAAATCTTCGGCCAAGAGAAAAACCCGACCACTTTCAACCTCTGCCGAATGAACATGTTGCTGCATGGTATCAAATACAACGATTTTGACATCCGTAACGGCGACACGCTCGAAGCCGACGAGTTCGGCGACCGACAGTTTGATGCGGTGGTCGCCAATCCCCCGTTTTCCGCCGACTGGAGCGCTGCCGACAAATTCAACAACGACGACCGTTTCAACAAGGCCGGAGTTCTCGCACCCAAATCGAAAGCCGATTACGCCTTTATCCTGCACATGATCTACCACCTGAACGAAGGTGGAACAATGGCTTGTGTAGCACCGCACGGCGTATTGTTCCGAGGTGCCGCCGAGGGCAAAATACGTCGCTTCCTCATCGAAAAGAAGAACTATATCGACGCCATTATCGGGCTTCCGGCTAACATCTTCTATGGTACCAGTATCCCTACATGTATCCTTGTAATGAAAAAGTGCCGCAAGCAAGACGATAACATCCTCTTTATCGACGCATCACGCGAATTCGAAAAGGTTAAAACGCAGAATAAGCTCCGTCCGGAACATATCCAAAAAATTATCGAGACCTACCGGAATCGTTCCGAAATCGAGAAATACAGCCATTGCGCCACCTTGAAAGAGATTGAAGAGAACGACTACAACCTCAACATCCCGCGCTATGTCGATACGTTCGAGGAGGAAGAGCCCATCGACATCAAGGCAGTTATGGCGGAAATCAAAGAACTGGAAGCCCAACGCGCTGATCTGGACAAACAAATAGAGGTTTATTTAAAAGAATTGGGGATTGTCGAATAACACAACGCGAGAAGCAATGGCAACAAATAATAACGATAAAACCCTCAATGTTCCCCATTTGAGATTCCCGGAGTTTAGTGGAGAGTGGAAAAAGTGCACCATAAATGATTTAGCAACAGTGGTTGGAGGTGGCACACCTGATACTACAGTGAAATCATATTGGGGTGGAGATATACAATGGTTTACTCCAAGTGAAATCGGTAAAAATAAATATGTAGACTTTAGCCTTAGAACTATTACAAGAGATGGTTTAGATAATTCAAGTGCAAAGCTATTACCATTACACACTATATTATTAAGTTCTCGTGCCACGGTAGGAGAATGTTCTATTGCATCAAATGAATGTACTACAAATCAAGGTTTTCAATCTCTTATTGCGAAACAATGTAATATTGATTTTCTATACTACTTGATTCAAACTAAGAAAAAAGATTTGATTAGAAATGCTTGTGGATCAACATTCTTAGAAATCTCAGCAAATGAAATTCGCAAGATTAAAGTTGCTGTTCCTGTACAAAACGAACAGGAACAAATTGCGAAGCTCTTATCTTTAATTGATGAGCGTATCGCTACCCAAAACAAAATCATTGAGAAACTTCAATCCTTAATCAAAGGACTTGCAGCACAACTTACACAGTCAGGAACTCCCAATATACGCTTGTGTGATTGCCTTGAATGCCATTCATCCACATTGCAAGAAAATTGCGTATCTGTGACTGGCTCATATCCTGTATATGGTGCAACTGGACTTATTGGCTATACCAACAACTATGCTTATAATGGCGAATCAATTTTAATAGTCAAAGATGGTTCCGGTGTTGGTTCTTTGTCGTATGTTAATGACCATTTTTCTGTAATTGGAACACTCAACTATCTAACAGCCAAAGAAAACTACTCAATTCTTTACCTGTATTATGCACTTATGGCGTTCAATTTCACTCCATATATAACAGGAATGGCTATCCCTCACATCTACTTCAAAGATTATGGGAAGGCAAAATTATTCTATCCATCCATTGAAAAGCGAATAAGGATTGCATCATTGCTACATAACATCGAGCAAAAGTTAGTTGTGGAACAAAACCTTGTTATATCACTAAGCGCACAAAAATCTTACCTGCTGCGTATGTTGTTTATATAAATATCATGTGCAATAGATATTGTTTCTGTAAATTCAAGAACCTTAAAAGTTCCTGTTCTATAGACAGTTTTTCCTCTATTGAGGATGTTAAGTTTGTTATATTCTTTTGTTGTGCCATAGATGGTAAAGGACATTTGATATGATTGATGTCCTTAAGATATGCAGTTTTCATTGTTCCCTCTGTAATAATTCTGCTTATTTCTTTTGAGAAGTAAGAAGAAGACATCAGCAAATACAAATACTCTACATTGATATTTGTGTTCGGAACAATGCCCAATATACCTTGCTTGGTACAAACTGGATATTCATTTATAGATATTGCACCTATGGTAGCACCATTGGAGTATATAACAGACTTTGATGGAATAAGCCATGCTGATGATTTTTGCATACCCAGTTCTGTTATAAAGTCTTTATTATTTGTCAGATATTTACAAGACAAGTCTTCAATCTTAATAAATGGAATTGTGCCTTCTGTATAATATTCAACTACCGATGTCGTCGGAGTGCCACCTTCACCAGCTTTAATATAGAAAGAAGAAAACGGATAAAGTTTTCCTTTCAAAAGAACTGTCATCAATTCGTCAACAAGTCCTTTGATTAAGGATTGAAGTTTCTCAATGATTTTGTTTTGGGTTGCTATTCGTTCGTCAATGAGAGATAGAAATTCAGCTATTTTTCTCTGTTCCTCAATTGATGGAAAATATAATGATATTTTGGATAATCCTTCCTGCCCAATATTGAAATGTTGTGCTCCTGCTCCCATTCTGCAAGTTCTTTTGCGCGCTAATGGCGTAGCAAGCAAATACTTAAAGAACAAAGGATCATAATTGCCGATTTTACGACCACGAATAACAAAGCCTCCATAAATGGCGGTACGATTATCCATGTACACATTAGCTCGTCCAACATCCTCCAATGTTTCTGAGCTACGTTGGAATAGCAAATCTCCGTCTTTCACTCCGAAACATTCTATTTCTTTTTCAGTAGCATTGACCTTGCCACGAATATTGTCATAATTGATAACTCCTTCTGAAAGAATATCCATCACCGAAATGAATGGTAGTCCACTTCCAATACGTTTAGCGTCTGGATTAAGACCATTCTTGAACTCCAAATATTCAGAAAGCGTATGCTCTTCCCACTCTCCACTAAACTCCGGAAATCTCAAATGGGGAACATTACCTATTATATTTCTCTAATTATTAGAACCAATTA
>OGRL01002908.1_pt1 | contig 10742 bp, 7 predicted proteins | sample 1553481 | NCBI WGS metagenome assembly OGRL01 (sample SAMEA2580036, study PRJEB22360) | human gut metagenome
CAGCGCAACCAAAAATGGACCGAGCAGGAAACGGGCAGATATATCGACTTTGCCGATAAATATTCTCCCGATAAAAAGGACGGCGAGTTTGACGAGTCACGCGTTATTGCAAACAATATAAAGCTTAAAAAAGAGCGCAAAAAAAAGACGGCTAAAAAAATCGTGTCGGTTATTTTGGCGATTGTCATTGTTTGCATCGGATACACCGGTGCTGATGTTTATATGACACGCCACGCACGTCCCGCTGAGCAGAGAACAAAGCAGGAAACAACGCTTACAAACAATATTTCACAAATCAATATGAGCATTGCCTCATATCAAATCGAAAGCGTCAGTCTTGACGGCTCGGTTATGCTTTCGTCGATAATTTCCGATTTGGAAAAGGGCGGCTTTTCCTCCGTCACATTCGATGCAAAAAGGACAGACGGCTCAATCGGCTACGCCTCAAAATTAGCCTCGGTCGATACATTCGGCGCAGTCAGCGCGTCTGCATCACAGCCGCAAAAATCAATCAAGCAAATGGTTGACAACGATATTTTGCCGATTGCGCGCATTTGTTGTTACCGTGACAATGTCGTTCCGGTACAGTCGCAAAATGCCGCCGTTATGCAAAACGGCAAGGTCTATAAAGACAGCGACGGCTATACCTATCTTAACCCCGACAGCGATTTTGCCTATAATTATATCAAGGATATTGTGTCCGAGCTTAAAGATTACGGCGTCACTGTGTTTGTGCTTACGGGTTGCGATTTGCCAAAGGATGCCGGCGGCAAATACAATGACGGCTTTGATTACATTTCTAAGAGACTGAATAACGATTTTAAAGGCGAAATCAGGCTTTATGAAGAGGTTGATGTTGAAATCAATGATGAAAACGCAACCGAAAACACAATTGCCGAAGAAATCAAAAAATTCGATTCAATCAGCAAAAACCAAATTTATTGCATATCAACAAAGGTGAGCGAAGAAACGCTTATTCCTCTGCTCAGCAGAAATAATATTACCCGATATATTTTGAAGGATTAGTAGTGTGAAAAATCACACTAAAAATTGTATTGCCTTCAAAATTTGCCTGCGGCGTAATTTTGAAATGGCTGAAATCACCATTCACGCCTGTTCAGACAACGCAGAGCATTCGGCGATTTTTAATAAACTATTTGTTGTCTGAAAGGCTATGGCGATTATTATGAAAAAACTATTGTCACTGTTATTCTGTTTGACACTTATATTTATGAATTTTGTGCCTGTTTCGGCATTTGCCGCAAATGAAAGCACAACAGCAGTTCCCACAACTTCTGCCAACGCGCAATCCGGCTCGGGTGAGGAGATTCCGGAGCTTAAAAGCATTTCGTTTAACAACGCAAGAATTCTTGAAAAATTTTCGCCCGATGTCAAAACATATTCAATTGTGCTTAACGATTCGTCACAGCAGCCGACATTGAAATCGTATGATATTGATAAAAAGGGCGATAATAATGTGAGCCTTAAAATTGATTCTTATCTTGATTCAGCGGGTCATCCAATCGGAGTTATTGCAGAGCTTAAATACACCTTCGGCACAACGGTTTATTTCTTTAACTATGTAAATGCCGAGGAGTACGGTATAAACGGAAACAACCTCATTTCAAAGGTATATGCCGGCGATTTGTGTTTTGTTTATCCCGAAATCAATGATGAGGACACGGAATATACGCTCTATATTCCGTCAGATTTGACAGAAGTTACACTGACAGCCACTCCGAGCGATGTCAATGCCGTTTGCGACAATCCGCCGACAGCGATTTTCGGCGAAAATCAGGATTTCGGCACTCTTACGGTGACAGTAACCGCAACGGATTCGAGCAAAAGGGAATACACATTCAAAATCAAGCGGCTTGACAAAACAAGCTCCGAGATTAAAAATATGAACAGCGAGCAGAGGGTTGCGCTCGTAAACAGCCAAAAAATTTATCAAAAACCTGCGTTTAAAATCGCACTTATCACAGTTGCTGCAGGCATTATAATACTTATTGCTTTTGTTAAACTTTTAAAGTCTGTCACCGTTAAGACGAGTGATGACGATGAGCCGGATTTTTTTGCAATTGATACAGATTATTACAACGAGCAGTAATTAATAAAGTAATCGGAAGGTGGGTGATATTCGTGGAAATGGAATTTGACGAAATCATTAGAGAAATAGAATCGCTTTATCAAAAAAGAGAGCTTTCTGAAATAAAGGAGATGTTCGCGCAGATAAATCCTGCGGATATTGCCTCTATTATTGAGGAATTTCCTAATAACCAAAGGGTTTTGTTTTTCAGACTCCTTGCAAAAGAAGAGGCGGCAGACACCTTCGTTGAACTTGACGGCGATACGCAGGAGGCGCTTATTCACGCCTTTTCGGATACCGAGCTTAAAGAAGTGCTTGATGAACTGTATCTTGACGATGCCGTTGATGTAATTGAGGAAATGCCAGCAACCGTTGTAAAGCGTATTTTGAAAAATACCGACAACGAAACGAGAAAATCTATCAATGCCCTGCTTAAATATCCCGAGGATTCTGCCGGCTCGATTATGACGCCGGAGTTTGTCGATCTTAAAAAGGATATGACGGTTGAGGACGCATTTAAGCGCATCCGCCGCACCGGTGTTGACAAGGAAACTATTTATACCTGCTATGTTACCGACGAATCAAGGCATTTGCTCGGCGTTACAACGGTTAAGGAGCTTTTGCTCCACGATTATGACGATATTATCGAAGAACTTATGGAAACAAATGTAATATTTGTTAACACGCTTGACGACCAAGAGGTTGCGTCAAAGCTTTTTGACAAATATAATTTTCTTGCTCTGCCTGTTTGTGATATGGAGGAGCGACTTGTCGGCATTATCACTATCGACGACGCTATGGATGTCATGCAGGAGGAAAACACCGAGGACATCCAAAAGATGAACGCTATGCTCCCGACGGAGAAAACATATCTCAAAACTTCCGTTTTTGAAACATGGAAAAGCCGTTTTCCGTGGCTGTTGCTCCTTATGGTTTCGGCAACATTTACAGGCTCAATTATCACGGGATTTGAAAACAAACTTGCAACGCTCACAATTTTGACCTCGTTTATCCCGATGCTTATGGACACCGGCGGTAACTCGGGCGGTCAGTCAAGCGTAACGGTCATTCGCGCGCTTTCACTCGGTGAAATTCAGTTTAAGGACTATTTCAAGGTCGTTTGGAAGGAAATCAGGGTTGGCATTTTTTGCGGTCTGTCACTTGCGGCAGTCAATTTTGTTAAGATTTGGCTTATCGACCATTTGGCGTTCCATAATGACGATATTACAATTCTTGTTGACCTTGCGGTTTGTATTACACTGTTTATCGAGATTATTTTTGCAAAGGTTATCGGCTGCACATTGCCTATTTTGGCTAAAAAGTGCGGATTTGACCCTGCGGTTATGTCAAGTCCGTTCATCACAACAATTGTCGATGCCGTATCACTTCTTGTATTTTTCGGCGTCGCAACCACAATCATTCCGCAGTTGCATTAGCAAAATTTGCATTACGAAAAGGTGTCATTGGGGCACCTTTTTTATTTCCGATTAATATCGGCTAAAAATTGTCAAAACAATAAAATTAACCCCCACCCCCGCTTGAATTTTATTTATCTTTGTGATAAAATTAACACATCAAAAGTGCACGGCATTTTAGATAATTTTTTATAGGAGGAAAATTTAATGGCTTGTTTTATCGTTCCTGCAACAGAAGCATAATTATCCGGACTGAAAATAGTTAAGACAAGGAGATGCAATCTGCAAGATTGTATCTCCTTTCTTTTTATATCAAAACATACTTTATCGCCTGACAAGTATACGCCTTTTTAACATTCAAATATTCACCTCATGGATATTTTTCATTTTTTCCATCCTTATTATTACCAAAATATTACAGAAGTGTAATATCGTTTATTTTTTTATCTATCTTTGTAGACTTAAAAAAAGGTTTTTCATAAAAAGTATAGATATGCTTACCATTAAACAAATTACAGAAAACACAGAGGCGGTAATCCGCGGACTGGAAAAGAAGCATTTCAAAAATGCAAAAGAAACGATAGAGCAGGTTATTGCTCTTAACGACAAGAGACGTAGTACCCAAAATCAATTAGATAAAAATCTGGCAGAAGTTAATTCTCTTTCGCGCACAATCGGACAACTGATGAAGGAAGGCAAGAAAGAAGAAGCTGAAACCGCACGCGCACGTGTAGCAGAATTAAAAGAAGGTAATAAGGAATTGGACGCAACAATGACACAAGCTGCCACCGATATGCAGAATGCACTCTATACGATTCCTAATATTCCTTATGACAGTGTACCCGAAGGTGTAGGTGCCGAAGACAATGTCGTCGAAAAAATGGGAGGAATGGAAACCGAGCTTCCCAAAGATGCACTTCCCCACTGGGAACTGGCAAAAAAATATGATTTGATAGACTTCGACTTGGGTGTTAAAATCACAGGAGCAGGTTTTCCTGTATACAAAGGAAAAGGTGCACAACTTCAACGTGCCCTTATCAACTTTTTCCTGGATGAAGCACGCAAATCCGGATATATTGAAATCATGCCACCGACAGTGGTCAACGCCGCTTCCGGTTACGGCACAGGACAACTTCCTGACAAAGAAGGACAAATGTACCATTGCGAAGTAGATGATTTATATTTGATTCCGACAGCAGAAGTGCCTGTTACTAATATCTATCGCGATGTCATCCTAGACGAAAAACAATTGCCTATCAAGAATTGTGCATATACACAATGTTTCCGTCGCGAAGCAGGTTCTTATGGCAAGGATGTGCGTGGCTTGAATCGCCTGCACGAATTCTCCAAAGTAGAATTGGTGCGTATCGACAAACCGGAACACTCCAAGCAATCTCATCAGGAAATGCTCGACCATGTAGAAGGACTGCTGCAAAAACTGGAATTACCCTACCGCATTCTTCGTCTTTGCGGAGGAGACATGAGTTTTACCGCTGCGCTTTGCTTCGACTTCGAAGTATACTCAGAAGCACAAAAACGCTGGTTGGAAGTAAGTTCCGTTTCCAACTTCGACACCTATCAGGCCAACCGTCTGAAATGCCGTTATCGTAGTGGAGAAAAGAAAACTGAACTTTGTCACACCCTAAACGGTTCAGCACTGGCATTGCCACGTATCGTTGCGGCCCTACTCGAAAACAACCAGACACCTGAAGGAATCAAAATTCCGAAAGCATTGGTTCCATACTGCGGTTTCGATATGATAGACTAAGAATTTTTCACTCTTGTAAGAATCAGGTATATCCTTTTCTTACAAGAGATTTTTATATAACCTTTAACACATTTCCCCCATGACAAAAAACACTAAAAGCTTTGTGTTGCCATTGACATTTATTGGCATTATGTTTTTCGCGATTGGTTTCGCACTCGGAATCAATTCATTATTAGTCCCGGTATTACAAAAATCATTAGGAATCTCGAATACGGCTTCTTATCTGATTATCGCTGCGACATTCATTCCTTTTCTAGTTTTCGGTTATCCTGCCGGACTCACAATTAAGGCAATAGGTTACAAACGTACCATGTCGCTGTCTTTCTTTATTTTTGCCATAGCATTCTACCTGTTCATCTTATCGGCAGATCAGGAAAGCTTCACCTTATTTTTGCTGGCTTCTTTTATCAGCGGAGCAGCCAATGCATACCTACAAGCGTCTGTAAATCCATACATCACCATTCTTGGCCCGTTGGATAGTGCAGCAAAACGTATTAGCATAATGGGTATCTGTAATAAGTTGGCATGGCCTATCCCCGCTATCTTTATCGTATGGTTGCTGGGGAAAGATGTCAATCTGATTGGTATCGAAGATCTGAACAAGCCGTTCATTATCATCATCTGTGCTTTTATAGCTTTGGGTATTATGGCATTCTTCGCTCCACTGCCCGAAGTAAAAGCGGCAGGAGAAGACGAAAGCGAGAATGAAGCCGAAGCCTGTCCATATGCTGCCACAAAAACGTCTGTTTTTCAATTTCCTCACTTATTACTAGGCTGCCTGGCCTTATTCCTTTATGTAGGTGTTGAAACTGTCTCATTGGGTACATTGGTCGATTACGCAAAAGAACTTGGACTAGAAGGTGCAGCTAATTATGCCTGGATTGCTCCAATCGGTATTGTGATCGGCTATATCTGCGGTATTATTTTCATTCCGAAATATCTCAGCCAAGCTACTGCGCTAAAAATTTGTTCTATCCTGGCCATTATCGGTTCATTGTTGGTAGTACTAACTCCGAGCCATATATCTATCTATTTTATTTCATTCATGGCATTAGGATGTTCATTAATGTGGCCGGCACTGTGGCCGCTTGCCATGGCCGACCTCGGCAAGTTTACCAAAGCCGGCTCATCATTGCTTATCATGGCAATGTTCGGTGGTGCCGTTATCCCTACCCTGTATGGTTGGCTAAAGGATGTAGCAAGCCCGCAACAAGCTTATTGGCTGTGTTTACCTTGCTTCCTGTTCATCTTGTATTATGGAGTAGCCGGGTACAAAATCCGTACGAAATAAACAGATAGATTCATCTGTATATAGAAAGCCACTCTTCAAAAGAGTGGCTTTTCTTTTTGTTTTTCGTAAAGAAGCTGTATCTTTGCCATAATTTATAACATTCTGTTAGCAGTTACGTAATAAAACCAACAAATTAATTAGATAATGAACAAAATCATTAGCAAGGAACGCTTTTCTGAAAAGGTGTTCAAATTTGAAATTGAAGCCCCTTTAATTGCTAAATCTCGTAAGGCCGGACACTTCGTCATTGTACGTGTAGGCGAAAAGGGAGAACGTATGCCTTTGACTATCGCCGGTTCTGATATAAAGAAAGGCACTATCACCCTGGTGATACAGGAGGTAGGGCTATCTTCTACCCGCCTCTGTGAGTTGAACGAAGGTGATTATATTACAGACGTAGTAGGTCCTCTCGGCCAAGCGACTCACATTGAAAACTTCGGAACTGTTGTTTGCGCCGGTGGTGGCGTAGGTGTGGCCCCAATGCTCCCTATCGTACAAGCTTTGAAAGCTGCCGGCAACCGTGTGATCACTGTATTGGCAGGACGTAATAAAGACCTTATCATTCTCGAAAAAGAAATGCGCAAAAGCTCCGACGAAGTTATCATCATGACGGATGATGGCTCTTATGGTCGCAAAGGACTGGTAACGGAAGGTGTGGAAGAAGTTATCAAACGCGAGAAAGTGGATAAATGCTTCGCTATCGGCCCTGCTATCATGATGAAATTCGTTTGCTTGCTAACCAAGAAATATGAAATTCCCACTGACGTCTCATTGAACACGATTATGGTAGATGGAACAGGTATGTGTGGCGCTTGCCGTATCACTGTAGGAGGAAAAACCAAATTTGTTTGTGTAGACGGTCCGGAATTCGATGGTCACCAAGTAGATTTTGATGAAATGCTGAAACGCATGGGGGCATTCAAAAACATCGAACGAGAAGAAATGCACAAACTCGACACTGTATGCGAAGCTACAAAGGAGACCGACGAAAAAAGCCGTAATGTTGCCTGGAGACAGGAGTTGCGTAAGTCGATGAAAGCCAAAGAACGCACGGCTATCCCGCGTGTTGAGATGAATGAACTCGATGCAAAATATCGTTCACATAGCCGCAAGGAAGAAGTAAACCAAGGGTTGACTGCTGAACAGGCTATGACAGAATCCAAACGTTGTCTCGACTGTGCAAACCCAGGATGTATGGAAGGTTGTCCGGTAGGAATTGACATTCCCCGTTTTATCAAGAACATCGAGCGTGGAGAATTTCTGGAAGCAGCAAAGACATTAAAAGAGACAAGTGCACTTCCGGCTGTTTGCGGTCGTGTCTGCCCACAGGAAAAACAATGCGAATCAAAGTGTATTCATCTGAAAATGAATGAGAAACCGGTAGCTATCGGTTATCTGGAGCGTTTTGCAGCTGATTACGAACGCGAGAGCGGACAAATCTCCGTACCAGTCATTGCTGAAAAGAATGGTATCAAAGTGGCTGTTATCGGCTCGGGACCTGCAGGATTATCGTTTGCAGGTGATATGGCGAAATATGGATATGACGTAACTGTATTCGAAGCATTGCACGAAATTGGCGGTGTACTGAAATATGGTATTCCTGAATTTCGTCTGCCCAACAAGATTGTTGATGTTGAGATTGACAATCTAGCCAAAATGGGAGTTAACTTTATCAAAGACTGTATTGTAGGAAAAACAATTAGTATAGAAGACCTGAAAGAAGAAGGTTTCAAAGGGATATTTGTAGCTTCCGGTGCCGGTCTTCCTAACTTTATGAATATTCCGGGCGAAAACTCAATCAATATTATGTCTTCCAACGAGTATCTTACCCGTGTCAATCTAATGGATGCAGCCAGCGAAGACTCTGATACTCCGATAGCTTTCGGTAAGAATGTAGCAGTAATCGGTGGCGGCAACACAGCCATGGACTCTGTCCGTACGGCCAAACGTCTGGGTGCCGAACGCGCCATGATTATCTACCGTCGTTCGGAAGAAGAAATGCCCGCACGTATCGAAGAAGTTAAACACGCAAAAGAAGAGGGAGTAGAATTTCTGACACTGCACAATCCTATCGAATATATTGCAGACGAGCAGGGTTGTGTAAAACAGGTTATTCTACAAAAAATGGAATTAGGCGAACCGGACGCTTCTGGACGTCGTAGTCCTGTCGCTATCCCAGGTGCTACGGAAACGATTGATATTGACCTAGCTATCGTAAGTGTCGGAGTGTCACCGAACCCGATTGTCCCTAGTTCTATCAAAGGACTGGAGTTAGGACGGAAAGGAACGATTGCCGTAGATGAGCACATGGCATCTTCTATCCCGATGATTTATGCAGGTGGCGATATTGTACGCGGTGGAGCCACTGTGATTCTCGCCATGGGTGACGGCCGTAAGGCAGCGGCGGCTATGAACGAACAGTTAAAAACAAAGTAGTAACAAGAAAATAGAATAGATAAAAAAGAAAAGCCCTGCTTACATTCTGTAAGACAGGGTTTTTCTTATAAAAATATCAAAGATACTTTTTTACTTTACTACTTTGTTCGTCGCAGGGTCGGGGAAAATGACAGACGGTTTAAACGACTTCGCTTCCTCAAAATCCATTAACGCATACGACATGATAATCACAATATCATCCGGTTGTACTTTACGGGCGGCAGCACCATTCAGACAAATTTTGCCGGAACCGCGTTCACCTTTGATAATATAGGTTTCAAAGCGTTCGCCATTATTATTATCAGCGATATACACCTTTTCTCCCGGAATCATGTTTGCCGCATCCAGCAGATCTTCATCTATCGTGATACTACCCATGTAGTTCAGATTCGCTTCCGTGACACGCGCACAATGAATTTTCGACTTCAACACTTCAATCATCATAAGGGGTTCGTCTTTTTTAAGTTTAAGATTCTTTGTATTTAATATTATCAATCAGTCTGACATCACCGCAGAACACTGTTATACAGCCCACTACATACGATGTTTGGTTCCAATTATCAACCTTCTGCAAAGTGTTTCCGTCTACTATCTCAAAATACTCCAGACGCAATCCCGGAACAGCAGCAATAGCATCTTCCACAAACTTCAGCGTTTCACCCACTGTGTGAGTGGCTGCAAAGGTACGACTTTTAAATAAGGTCTGAGATATTTTTAATGCATTTTCACGTTCTTCTGCCGACAGACGCGCATTCCGGCTGCTCAGAGCCAAACCATCTTCTTCACGAACAATAGGACAACCTACTATTTCAAGATCAAACTGCATCTGACGAACCATCTCACGGATGATAGCCAATTGCTGAAAATCTTTCTCACCAAAGTATGCACGATGTGGTTTCACCGCTTCGAACAGTTTACTTACTATCTGGCATACTCCATTAAAGTGTCCCGGACGGAAAGCCCCCTCCATTACAGTATCCAAAGGAGCATAACTGAATTGGCGGGTATCCGGTTCCGGATACATCTCTTCCACCGAAGGAGCAAAAGCATAAGTCGCTCCACAAGCCTCGAGCAATTTACAATCGGCATCCAGTGTGCGAGGATACTTAACAAGATCATTTTTATCATTAAACTGGGTAGGGTTCACAAAAACACTTACCACCGTTACTTCATTCTCGTTTACACTACGCTTTACAAGAGATGCGTGCCCTGCATGCAAAGCACCCATAGTAGGCACCAACCCCACCTTTTTACCCTGGGCTTTCAAAACCGAAAGTTCAGCCTGCAAGTCCTTGATCGTATGTATTACTTTCATTTTAATTGGTTTATGATTCTTAGTTGTTTGAAAAACGGTGCAAAATAAACCATAATTTACCATATAAAGAAGAAATATCGTAAATTAATGCAAAAGAAGACGAAGGAGAGTCCTAAGCAACAGGACGGTTTATCACTGAAAAACAAGCACTTAACAATTCATAAGGAATTATACCGCCAGAGAACTTGCTTTAATGCCCGTTTTTTTTTATATCTTTGCAGAATATTTACGAGAACGATTGTTATTATGACAAAGGCGAACAAGGTTTTATTTATTACACAAGAGATTACTCCTTACGTTTCAGAATCCGAGATGGCCAATATAGGCAGACATCTACCACAAGCTATCCAGGAAAAAGGCAGAGAAATCAGAACTTTTATGCCCAAATGGGGGAATATCAACGAACGCAGAAATCAATTGCACGAAGT
>OGRL01002923.1_pt1 | contig 10701 bp, 6 predicted proteins | sample 1553481 | NCBI WGS metagenome assembly OGRL01 (sample SAMEA2580036, study PRJEB22360) | human gut metagenome
CCATTGCAGCCATTAATGGCTCCTATTTTGACATGAAACGGGGAAACTCGGTCTGTTTCCTGAAGACGGATCGCCAAGTTATTGATACAACGCTGCAGAGTGAGTTTAAACAGCGTGTCACAGGAGCCATTAGTGTGCGCAAAAGGGGAATGAAATTAATTCCTTGGAACAAACAGATAGAAAAGAATTATAAAGGCAAAGCAGGTACGATACTAGCTTCCGGTCCGTTAATGTTGAAAGACGGACAGGTTTGTGATTGGAACTCGTGTGAACCGAATTTTATCCGGACGAAGCACCCTCGTAGTGCTGTTGCTACTACTAAGGATGGAAAAGTCCTGTTGATAACGGTAGACGGGCGTTTTCCTGAACAAGCAGGAGGAGTGAATATTCCGGAATTGGCACATCTGATCCGGGTTTTAGGAGGTGAGGATGCATTAAATTTGGATGGAGGTGGATCTACTACTCTTTGGTTGTCCGGTGCATCGGATAATGGAGTCGTTAATTATCCTTGTGACAATGGGCGGTTTGACCATGCCGGAGAACGGAAAGTTCCTAATATTCTTTATATAACGCATCAATAACGTTTCCATTATTCTTCATTGTATTTAAGGTCTTTCAGTGCATAGATTAAGACTTTTCAGTGCAGAAACTAGTGACTTTTTATGCAGTCGGGTGGTCGTCCTGTTGTAACGGGACAATGGGCACTTTATAAAAAGACGAATGTCACCTTATAGGGTGACATTTATCATTCTATAAGGTGACTAGCTATCCTCAAAAGGATGAAAATTACTAAAGATACAAAATTAATTAGTGAAAAGCAATAGTAGGGTAAGAAATTTATCTGTATTGCAAACAGGCTTAGAATTCAAATCCGAATCTAGCTCCTACTCCATGTAACTCCCATGTATCATTCCAACTATTATGATAATAATGCCCTCCATAGCTGTAACTATAATCCGTTGTGGCGTCATAATCTTGGAAGTTATACATCAAAGCTAAATTCAAGGCCTTTTTCCCTTTTAAAGAAAAACGTACTCCTACTCCTATTGAAGCATACGCTCCTTCTATGTCTCCTACAGCATATCCGGCTTTTACGTCGGCGAACGGAGTCACTTTTTTGTTGATGAAGTTAGCTCTGAAGTTAGCATAGATGGGGGCTGCATAAAGATCTGCATCGGTATAGTAGTTGAAAGCAACGCCACCACCTACAAAGAAATAATTGTTGAATTGATAACCATGTGTGGTTGATAATTCAATTTTAGAGGCATTGTAGTCGCTCACATCGCCAATATATGCAAAGTCTACGAAACCCTTATAGCCTTTTAATGTATTTCTTGCGGCTTTGCGGTCGTTGGTATCCTTACGATAATCTCTTGTGTACCGCTCTTCTTTTGTGATTTTAGTCACATCACTCATCTGACAGATGATGAGGCTGCCATCACCTGTTTTGATTTTTAAAGAGACATTGGGCACTTGTTCAATGATTACTCCTTTAATAATGCTGCCATTCTTTAAATACACTACTTCTGTGTAATTCTGTGCTGCGACATACGTACTGATACTTAATAATAAGGTCAGTACTAATAGTAGTTTTCTCATACTTGTATTTTTATTGTTTATAGTTTCTTGAGTGCGCTATAGATAGAGCCTGCCCAATAGTTGCGCAATCCGAAACCACGTGCCTTGCCGTCGGTAATCCATTCTTCAATGATTTCCTTTGTTTCGGTATTGAAGAATACGACTTCATACGTACCTCTATTGTTTGATTTGTCCAGGAACTGTGCGATAAACACCATACCTACTCCGGGTGTTTTCTGGATAGGCAATGCGTTGATGGCTGCTTTGATTTGCTCTTTACTAAGAGTATATTCTCTTTTAGCAGTCATTAGCTCGGCCAGGTCGATGTTTTCGTTCACCTGATTAACGGCATCCAGTGAAATCTCTGTCACTTCTTTTTTCAATTGTTTTCCTACGTTATACTTCTTAGCTTCTGTGATGAACAGCTCATTGATACGTCTGAAAGCATCTTTGAATTGTGCCGGTGATTCATCTGCACCGAAAACTTTTACTTGGGAGTAGTCTACCCCATAGAACTTAATAGACTGAATGTCTTTCAATGCACTCTTGCCTTGTCCGAAACAGAACAGGCTCGTGCTCAAGAATAAGAATAGAATAAGTTTTTTCATATACGTTAATGTTAAAGTGATATAGTTGGTTACTAACTTCCAAAAGTAGAAAATAATTATCGTAAATCAATGAATTTTATCGTTTTTCGACTCATCGGAGGCATTTGTATCTTGGCAATGTACTCTGCCGATTCAAAATTGATGCTTGGCGCCACTCTGACTTTCGAACGGAACAGATCTTTAATCTCTTTGGCAAAGGCTTCGCTACGGTTCTCGCTTCCGATACGAATCAGAATCTCATCCGTTCCCAATTCATTGGTATAAACTTCAATAATATAGTTTTTTACCGAAGGTATATTATCCAGAATGTCGAATAATGCAGGCGGATATAACGTTGTTCCTTTGTATTTAATCATTTGTCCTTTCCGGCCGAGGATGGAGCTTAGGCGGATGGTATTTCTCCCGCAACCACAGGGCTCGGTGTGGTGGTAGCAAATATCGCCTGTTTTGAAACGGAGCAACGGCATCCCTTTGACTCCGAGCGTCGTGATCGTTACTTCCCCTGCTTCTCCCTCTTCCACGGGGCGATTGTTATCATCCAGAAACTCTACAATGATAAGTTCCGGTTGCAAATGTCCTCCGTGGAATTCATTACACTCGGTAAAGGACGACTGCATTTCGGTGGAGGCATAAGTGGAATACAACTGCAAGGCAGGCCATTTATCGTGTATCTTCTGTCCGAGCGTATTCAACTGGAATTCCTGATTGCGCAATGCTTCTCCGATACAGATACACTTCTGCATGGAACAGGTATTATGGTCGATATGATTCTTTTCGGCAAACTCTATCAGTTTGATAAGGAAAGAGGGGACCACCATTCCACAAGTCGGATGTATCCGTCGAATCGTGTCCCATTGCAGTTCCGGGATGCCGTTGCCTACACGGATCACTCCCATACCCAGTTCGCGGGCCCCCATATAATAAGCCAGGCCTGCCATGAAACGGCGGTCGATGGTAGTCATCAATTGAAGAATATCCTGTTTGGTGCATCCGGTGGTGGTGAAAGATAGGTATTCGTTGTAAGAGAGACGGTCCAGGTCTTCAGAGGTGAGAACGAAAGTGACCGGATCTCCCAATGTGCCCGAAGTCGTCACATAGTCGATAATTTCCTCTTTGTCTACGCAGATGAAATCATCGTTATGGAGTTGCAAGTCCGTCTTGGTAGTGACGGGGATCTGTTGCAAGTCTTCAATCGTCTTTATTTGATTGATATCAATGTGATGTTCGGCAAACATCTGTTGATAGAACTTGGAATGTGCTTGCAGGTAGGCTAACGCTTTGGCTAACTGTTCTTCCTGATAGCTTTTGATATCTTCCGGTGAGCGGAACTGAATTTCAGGATTCTTTTCCATCTTTGGATTGTTTTTGAATTTTCTGTTGGATACGTTCTTTCTCTTGCAACTTGGGAATGGATTTCTTCAATGCCTGTTGCCAGTATGCAATGGCTTGTTGAGGTTGCTGCATGGCCTCGTAGTAATCTCCTATTACTTCATATACATAGTATAGGGAAGGATTGGAGGCTTGGTATGTTTTTAAAACAGATTCCTCTATCTGTTCCTTTTTTCTGATTTTCTTCAATAAAAGCGGAGTCAGTTTCTTATAAGTGAGAAGATGCTGGAACTCCGGTGCGTCGATGAATTTATCTTCCGGAATGGTCAGAGCGGAACTGTATATTTCGTGTTGCCAATCAATCGTGTCCTTGAATATCTTATTCAGGTCATAGGCAACGTATTTCCCGCATTGCCAGGGAGAGGTAGATACCCACATCAGCTGTTTCTCCGGCTGGAAGATGACGGAATGATGGGCAATAAACTGATTGATGGCCATTTCGTTGGCCAGTCCCAGGTCTGTGTTTTGCAAGCCTTTGTGGTCACGCAGGATAGAGGCGGCTTTGGAGACATCTATCGGAAGATCCTCATTAATGAGTTCCGTTAATCGTGCAAAACGGTATGGGCTGTCGGAAGTGCGGATATTTTCCATGTTTCGTTCGTCCTTGCTGAATTCTTCCGATTGGTAATGGTTGGTGCAGATGAGTCGATTGGCTTCTTTTCCGGTGAAAAGCACAGTTTTCTCCGGAGATTTCTCGATAATCGCGGCCTTGCCGTCTTTGGCAGAACCTATCAATATGGATTCGGAGACGAATGTTTCCCGTTTTTGGGCGATGGCAAAGGCTTCATCAATAGTGGCTGCATATTGCAGAATCTCTCTGGTCAGGATGGAAATGGGGGTAGCGGAACCTGTCGGGACAGCAGATTTGGCAGCATTAATTGTCACGGTAAGACCTGTCTCGTTCATGCCGGATAACACTCCTATCATACCCGGCCATCCCACAGAAGCAAACCTGTATCCTTGCTCCGGTACATAAAAAGCCACCTGCTTGTTCTCTGCGAAGGCATCTCCAACGTAGAAATCGAAGTTACGTCCGATCAGCAGGGATGAATCTGCACTTTGTGTTCCCCAAGTGGCGAACGAACTGCATCCCACTAACATATAATCTTGCATGGCATGTCCCAGGTCGTGTGCCGAATGGTAATTCAACTGGCGTTCGTAAGGAGTGCCGATGAAGTCGTACTTATGTGTACATGATAGCGAGATTCCGTAGATCTCGTCGCGGTATTCTTCGAGGACGTTCTCACCCAGATTACGGTTGAATAATACAATGAAGAACCGGAGGAATTTCAGATAACTGTCTGAAGGAACAATCTCACGAATTTGATCCACGAACACTTTCTCTTGATGGTGGAGCAGGTCGGAAGACAGTTGCCCGATAGCTTCTCCTCTCTGGAAAGCATCCCCTTTCACAAACAATTCCCATAAGCCGCTGTCGCTGTGCCGGAGAAAGTTATCTCCATAATGCCGGAGGTGGAGACTGTCTATATCAATCACTTTGTCTGTGGTCATGCTTTGCTCATGTTTGGGCGTTTGCATATCCGCAGAAAAGTAGAGATAGCTGATTCCGGCTATCAATAGAACAATGAGCGACAGGAAAAGGAAGCCCGTGTATTGGAGTGTCTTTTTGACTATTCTATGCATTTCCTACTTTTTTAGCCAGATATTCTTGTCCTACAAACTCCGCACAAGTCAGCATGGCAGTTAGTGTTACCCCTAATGCACCATGCACATTCAGGTTTTGCCCGGTGAGAAAGAGGTTTCCCAAGCGGCTTCTTGTAGATACGAAACCAATTTGCGGACATTTATAATCTTTGATAATCCCATACGCGGAACCATCCACTGTTCCTGTATAGTCCCGATAGCTTAATGGAGTAGTGGTATACATCTCTTCTATGTTTTCTGAAAGGTCAATGCCATGTCCTCGGATGAAGCGGAGAATCTGTTCTGCTTTCTCCTTTTTGAAGGATTGGTAGTCTCCTCCCCGATGTTCGGGAGTCGTGTCCTTCCAGGCAGACAGTTCATCTATATACATAGGTGTCAGGATGGAAATGACACTGGCATATTGACTGTCCTCGGAAGACGCTTGCATGGAAATCATACAGTTGGTGGTCCGTCCCGGATAGAGCAGTTTATCATACCACACTTTATTGTTCGCATGCAGATACAGGTTGCGGTTCTGATAGGGAGTGCTTTTTTTCTTCATTACCAGGTAGAGCGTAAAGATGCCGTAGGTATTTTCCAGCGAACGGATGCGGGAAATATAGGCATTCTTGATGCTACGGTTTTTATCCAGTATCTCCAATGTCCGTTGGGGATGCATATTGGAGATGACGAAGTCGCTTTCCAGTCGCTCTTCTCCGTTGATGATAACCCCTTGTACCTTTTCGTTTTCAACGATGATGCGGGTGGCTTCACTGTTATTGAGCACGGTCCCTCCGTTTGCCCGGATTACATTAATTAGCTCCAGACTGACTTGCATACTTCCGTCTACAAAACGGTAGGCGCCTTCAATATAAGAGTGGTTAATCATGGCATGCTGGTAGAAAGTGGAGACATCTTTCAAACCTCCGTAGAGTAAAGCTGAACCTGCCAGTACATTTCGTAAGGCGGGGTCCGGAGTGATATCCGCAATCAGATGGGCGGCAGAGGTACAAAAGTATTTCATACCCTCTAAAGCGAGTGTGCCTTGTTTCAGGTGGTCTACGCTAATCAGGTTTCCGACAGCTTGAAGCTGTTCGGCATAGCATTTCAAGTTTTCTTTCTCATGCGGGAAGGAACGGCAGATGGTTTCAATAAACTGCGGGTACCCCATTGCATAATCGTATGTTTTTCCTTTATAGTAGATCGTATCAAAAGCAGCATCGTCCAAGCGTTTTATTTTCAGCTTGTCCATGATACCGAAATAGCGGAAATACTGGTTCATCACTTGACCCTCATCCAGGCTTCCTACATAATGAATACCCGTATCCAACAGATGCCCTTTTCGTTGGTAAGTCTGGAAGCATCCGCCGAATTGCGCATTTTTTTCTACTACGCATACGTTGAATCCCTCTTTGCTAAGAATCGCTCCGCATTCCAGTCCGCCAAGGCCGCTGCCGATAATGATGATGTCATATTTGCTCATACTAGTTCGGTTTTCTAAATATGTAAATGGTGTTTGATGTATATTTGTCATTAGGAATGATTTCGACAGCCATTCCACAGGTGACTGCTATTTCCCGTAATTGGGTTTCAGTGGTGAAATACAGCTCTCCGGTTGTCCGGTTGAAGTTGAAAATACGGGTGGATAGTAATTCCGTGAACCGGGTTAACCGGTGCTTGGAAGCGTTGGCTGAATTTCCGTCGCGTATGATAATCATTCCTTGTGAACGTAAGCGACCGGCACATTTCAACAATAGGGTTTGTTGATGTTCGTAGCTCATATAGTGAAGCATGTCGTTCAGGATAAAGACATCACTTTCCGGCAGGGGATATTCCAATGCATTGCCATGCTTGAACTGGAGATGCTCGTTGCGTAACCATCCGTGCTGCGCCAGCGCTATCTTGTCTTCATCGTAATCAATACCCAGGATTTCCCGGTCCTCGGAAAGCAGAGACAGCATATAGCATAACGGGCCGAAGCCGCAACCGATGTCTGTGATTTGCCCTTGGACGGGAATCAACCGGTTGAATAGCCGGTAATTCTTTTCCATCTTTACTTTAATACGGATATACCATTCTACGACGGGACCTTTATAGATATAGTTCTGGATAAGAGCTTCGTAGAACGCCGGATTGTCCGTCGTGTTCTGTTCACGGCAGATACGGGCATAAACCTCTTTCATGTAAGCGGATATGCGTTTGGTACGCTCCTGATAAGTACTTCCGAAAGACAGATCGTCTAGTGGTATACGGGGAAGTATTTCTGTATAGATGATTCCTTTCCGGATATTGAAAGGCTGTGCTTTGGCAATGATTTTGTTATTACCGTAAAGCAGGATCGGCAGAATATCCAGTTTCAATGCTTCTGCCAGATAGAATGCTCCTTTGTGGAAACGTTTCATCTTTCCGTTATAGGTACGTGTGCCTTCCGGGAAAATGGCGATGGAGTAGCCCTCCTTCACTTTTTTCCGCATCCGTTCCATGTATTGCTCGTATCCTTCGCCTATATAATAGAAGTCGACATAACGAATGATGGCTCCGAAGAAAGGAGAGTGCCATACCCAATGGTTGGTCACCATCAGGATTTTAGATGAAAGAGACAGCAATACCAGAATGTCGATGAACGACTGGTGGTTGGCAATGATAATTGCCGGATGCCGGAAGCGTTCGTTGGCTTTGTTGATATGTTCTTTTTTGACGGCGGTGGCCAGTAGCAAAATTCCTTTGCAGGTGATTTGTATCAGGTGGCACACCAAACGCTGCTTGCTGCTTTTGCGCACAGGCACCGGATAAAGCAGAATAATCAATATACGGAGGACGATGCAGCCGATAAAGAAAAGCAGGAAGAGCAACACGGTACGTATCAATCCGATAAGCGTATAAGGCGGTAATCCTTTGGAAGCGGGGCCTGCGATGAAGAACCGGAAAATGAGTGGCTGAATGGTATAAGCCACCAGTACCACTGCTATCATACCCAGAATGGAAATCAGGGAAATGGATTGCAAAGCCGGGTGTTTGGCAAACACAAGTGCTCCCATACCGACCACTGTGGTGAAGGCGGAGAAGAAGATAGCCGTTTTATGGGAATTCAACACCTTCTGACCTGTACGGTATTTGTTTTGTAGCCCGTCCATAATGAAGATACTGAAGTCATCTCCAATGCCAAAGATAAAGGTGGACAGGATGATGTTGATAATATTGAACTCAATCCCCAGAATTCCCATCAATCCCAAGATGATTACCCAGCTGATTAGCATCGGGAGAAAGCTCATCAGGGTAAGTTCGATACGTCCGTAGGAGAACCATAGTGCAAAGAATATGAGGAAAGAAGAGATGTACAGAATCAGGTAAAAGTCGTCATTGATGGCCGATACCCATTTGTTGGCAAAATAGGAACGGTCGAAGATGACTACATTCGGGTCTTTATTAAAGTTCTGGTACACAGCTTCCTTATTCGGTTCGCTGATCCGTATCTGGCTGATAAGCATGGTGATGGAATCGGCAGAGGTTTGCCATTCATTTAATAGCTTGCCGGATAAATCGTCTCCTTGAGCGGTGTAATGATATTCACCGAAAGGCTGGTTCATCCATTGATAAAAAGGTTCGAAGCTTCCCGGGCGGAAACGATATTCGGCGGCAGCTGTTTCCAACTGTTCACGGACTTGTTGCTGTTTTTCATTCGTCCAGTAATCTTTCCATTTCTTCAGGCGTTTCTGCTGCTCTTGCGGAGAGATCAGAAACTGTGAGGCGGAGGCATACTCTTTGATGAGTCCCTGCTCTTTCAGTGCCGATAACTTCTGATTGGTCGTTGCATAAATTTCGGTAGCCTGATTCATGTCTTTGCCCACACTGACAAAAAGCACGGTCTTTTCGTCGTTGTCGAAGAGTTGCAGTAATTTTTCTTCCGATTGTTGGAGATGGCGGGGCTCATAGTTGAGACTCATCATATCGTTGTTGAAGCCCACCTTTTGCGAAGTAAACAAACAGATTACTGTAATGAGGAGGATGCCGCCTACCAGCCATTTATTCTTTTCGTAAGAATAAGCATTTATTTTCTCGATGATGCGTAGTATGCGTCCCTGTTTGACGTCTGCCTGTCCTTTCAGAAAATGAGGCAGGTAAATGAGACAGAAGAGGGTGGTGCCCACCAATGCCAGAGAGGCAAACAATCCGAAGTCGCGTAACAGATCGGAACTGGTGAATATCAATCCCAGAAATGCGCCGATAGTGGTGAAACTACCTACCGTAAGCGGATAGGCTATCTCTTTAATAAGTTGTTGAACGGTGGAAACATGGTTCTGGTGTGCCAGCATGTGAATGGAATAGCTTAGTGCAATACCCATCACTGCCGAACCAGCTCCCACTGCAATGGCGGAGATACTTCCTTTGATAAAGAAAATGAGAAACAGGGCAAATAATCCTCCGAACAGTACCGGAGTAATAATCAACGGTATCGATCTCTTTCGTTTAAAAACGAGTGAGATAAATACAATGATGATAAGCAGTGCCAGGGAGGAGGTCAAGATGGTATCTTTCTTAATCTGACGGGCGTTGTAGACTCCCACGGAGGGACCACCGAAATATTCAGCTCGAATGGTAGGAGATTCTCCCTGTACGTGCTTGAGCTCTTCTTCGAGTATCTTTATCAGTTCGTCGTTCTTTCCGGTGCTGCCTGTACTGAATACCGGGGTAATGAACATAAGTAAGGTGGAGCCGTCTTTGGAGAAGATATGTTCGTCATAAATCTCGTAGTTGGCTTCCAATTGGAAATCTTGCAAATGTTTCAGGGTTTCGCTTCCCAGTCCGAGCGGGTCCCGGAGAATATAGCTTCTTAATGCAATTCCGGCAGGAGAGAGGAGGTTGGTATAATTCTTCTGCATGACAGCCTGTATCCCTTTATCCGTCAGTAAGGAATCGAAGCGTTGATAGTCCGTATCTGTCAGGAAAAGCGGAAGATGTTCATAAACGAAGTCTGTGGCTCCTTGGATGAGGCTTTGGTCTACCTGTGCGAAAATTCCTTTAATCAGTTTTCCTCCGGCTTTTTCAGTCAGGGTTTGTTGCAGTTGTCCGGCTGCTTCTATCAGGGAGTTGGGTTCTACGCGGTGGCAGGTATCTGCCGAGGATAACATAATGATAATCTTATCCTTAATCTTGAGATTGTCGAACACTTTGATTGTGTTCTGGGAATCTTTAGTGTCGGGGAAAAATTGTGTGATGTTCTCTTCGAACCTTACTTGCAGGGCAAAGAATCCCATTAACAGGACACAACTGATGAGTGACAAATAGAACAGAATCTTGTGCCTCTCGAAATAATCATATAGTCCGATAAAAAACTGGGTCATATCTTTTTTTTCCTACACGCCGTGAGCAGAATGAACGCGATGGTTCCTGCCAGTATGCTGCATACGACTGCAAAGATAACACTTCCTATTAAATATTGCTCTATGACTGATTTTACATTTTCAAAAGAAAGTTCGTTTAA
>OGRL01002928.1_pt1 | contig 10684 bp, 10 predicted proteins | sample 1553481 | NCBI WGS metagenome assembly OGRL01 (sample SAMEA2580036, study PRJEB22360) | human gut metagenome
ACGATCAAACTCATGATCCTCGCCATGACAGGTTACTGTAAGAACTCTGGTCAGATCCATGCTGAGGATTCCAAGAATAGATTTTGCATCAATTAAAATTCTGTTATATGAAATATCTACATCAAAATCACATTTACTTGCAGCCTTAACAAATTCTTTAACATCCTCTGTCGCATTCAATCTAATTTTTTTAGACATAAATATCATCCTCTCTTTTATCTCGGCAAAAAACCGGCCTTTTTTCGGCCTTGCTGTTTTCCTGTATATTCCAGACCAGCGGCCTTTTTCATCTGGCTGTTCCACATTATGTCTCATGTTGTCAGATTTGTCAAGTTGATGTTTTTTATCGTTTTTAAGAGTCTTTCTATAAAAACCCGGATTTTATATGACAAAATCCGGGTTTTTTATATATTTATTGTGCAGTTTTTACATTTTCGTTTTTCAATCCATTATTTTTTACTGTGAGATTAATTCCACATAGTTCATTAATCCTGTTTGATTTCTGCCGGTATTTCCATCGGATAATTGCCATCAAAACATGCTTTACACAGCGGAAGTCCACCTGCCATGCCTTCCAGATAATCGATCTGCATATAACCCAGGGAGTCTGCACCGATCATCTTACGGATTTCTTCCGTGCTGTGCTGTGCTGCGATGAGCTGGTCATTGGACGGCACATCGGTACCAAAATAACAGGGATGTAAAAATGGCGGGGAGCTGATACGTACATGGACTTCTTTTGCTCCTGCTTCTTTCAGCATGTGGATCAGATTGGCAATGGTAGTTCCGCGGACAATGGAATCATCCACCAGAACGATTCTCTTCCCCTTCACCACGGATTCCAGAACGCTCAGCTTCAGATGGACACTGGACTCTCTCTCCTGCTGTGTAGGCTTGATAAAAGTTCTTCCAATGTAACTGTTTTTATAGAACGCAAAGCCAAACGGGATTCCGGATTCCTCAGAATAGCCTTTTGCTGCCGGAAGTCCGGATTCCGGTACACCGGTCACCAGGTCCGCTTCTACCGGATAGGATTTTGCAAGAGATTTTCCTCCACGGATCCTTGCATCATAGATTTTCACGCCATCCATGGTGCTATCCAGTCTTGCAAAATAAATATATTCAAAAACACAATGAGCATGCTTTTTCTTCTCAGTCAGTTTACTGGATTTCAGTCCGTTCTTGGTGATCGTGACGATCTCACCCGGTTCAATATCACGGATAAATTCCGCTCCTACAGATGTCAGCGCGCAGCTTTCAGATGCAAGGACATAGGCATTATCTCTTTTTCCAAGACAGAGGGGTTTCAGTCCGTAAGGATCACGGGCACCGATCAGCTTCCGGGGGCTCATGATCACAAGAGCATATCCTCCGCGGATCTTCTCTACGGTTTTATGTACTGCTTCCTCTACAGTGGCAGAATGCACACGTTCTCTTGCGATATGGAACGCGATAACCTCTGAGTCGGTAGTTGTATGGAAAATTGCGCCTGTCTGAATCAACTCCCATTTCAGAGCTTCTGTATTAACCAGATTTCCGTTGTGCGCAAGTGCCAGACTTCCCTTGATATAAGAAAGTACCAGCGGCTGTGCATTCTCTGCGACAGATTCTCCGGTGGTGGAATAACGAACATGTCCGATTCCAATATCACCATTCATATTATGTACAACATCTTTTCGCAAAACTTCGCTTACCAGTCCGAGATCTTTATGGAACTGTACGTTTCCTCTTTCTCCGTCCGTCCTTGAAACGGCCATTCCGCAGGACTCCTGTCCCCTGTGCTGCAGCGAGGTAAGACCATAATAAATAGATGGTGCAATATTCCCTCCATCCAGATCATAAATCCCGAATACGCCACATTCTTCCTTTACTCCTGACATATTTCCCTCCATCTGTTCTTTCCGTATTGTACATCTTTGTCACTGGTCAAAAAGCTTCTTTTGCCTCAATCACTTATAGCGATTGCTGACTTTTCGACTGTATAACTACGATATCAGATTATAATAAAAGGACAAGATTTGTCAACCCTGCCTATTTTCCGACAGTCCGATCGCCCTGGTCAATTTTTTAGATTTTTTCAAAAAAGCTCTTGACAATATTTTATTTTGGTGTATACTGCAACACATAAAGCAAAGGCGCTTTGGATACGGCAAGTATCTGAAGCGCTTTTTTTGTTTTTCCGGTCCGTTTTATACCCGGATCTTCCGGCAGCGGTCCTTATAAGATAATTAAAAATTATAATGAATGAGTGAAATCGAAAGGAGTGTACCTATATGGCACAGAGTATCCCTGAAATGTATGGCAGCCTTGTATTCAATGACAAAGTGATGCGAAGCAAACTGCCAAAGGACATGTACAAAGCATTAAAGAAAACAATTGAAAACGGAACTCATCTGGAACTGGACGTTGCAAATTCCGTAGCAGTTGCAATGAAAGAATGGGCTACTGAAAACGGTGCGACACATTACACACACTGGTTCCAGCCGATGACAAACGTAACTGCTGAGAAGCATGACAGCTTCATCTCCCCTACAGGTGACGGACAGGTGATCATGGATTTCTCCGGTAAAGAGCTGGTAAAAGGTGAGCCGGATGCATCCAGCTTCCCGTCAGGCGGACTTCGTGCTACTTTTGAAGCAAGAGGATATACAGCATGGGATCCTACTTCACCTGCATTCATTAAAGATAAAACTCTTTACATTCCTACTGCATTCTGTTCCTACAGCGGAGAGGCACTGGATAAGAAAACTCCTCTTCTTCGTTCCATGGATGTTCTGAACAAAGAAGCGGTTCGTATTCTTCACATCCTTGGAAACAAAGAGGTCCGTCACATCGACACAACCGTAGGACCTGAGCAGGAATATTTCCTGGTTGACAAGGATCTTTACAAAAAGAGAAAAGACCTGATCTTCTGCGGCCGTACTCTTCTGGGCGCTTCTGCACCAAAAGGACAGGAAATGGAAGATCATTACTTCGGAGCCCTGAAGCCTCGCGTTGCTGCTTACATGCATGATCTTGACGAAGAACTTTGGAAGCTTGGCATTCCAGCAAAAACAAAACATAACGAGGTTGCTCCTGCACAGCACGAACTGGCTCCTGTATTTGATACCACAAATGTTGCTGTTGACCACAACCAGCTGACCATGGAGATCATGAAGAAGGTTGCCGACAAGCACAACATGGTCTGCCTCCTTCACGAGAAACCATTTGAGGGAATCAACGGAAGCGGTAAACACAACAACTGGTCTATGAGCACAGACACAGGTGTAAACCTTCTTGATCCAGGAAAAACACCGGCAGAAAATACACAGTTCCTGGTATTCCTGGTAGCTGTCATCAAAGCCGTTGACGATTATGCTGATCTTCTCCGCGTATCCGTTGCAAGCGCCGGAAACGATCATCGTCTTGGAGCAAACGAGGCACCTCCTGCGATCGTATCCATCTTCCTTGGAGATGAGCTGACAGACGTACTGAAATCTATTGAAAACGATACCTTCTTCAGCAATAAGCATGCGGTACAGATGGATATCGGAGCAAAGGTACTTCCGCACTTCATAAAGGATACCACAGACAGAAACCGTACTTCACCATTTGCATTTACCGGAAACAAATTTGAGTTCCGTATGCTTGGTTCTGCAGCATCTGTCGCAAACCCGAACATCGTACTGAATACCGCTGTTGCAGAGGTTCTTGCAGAATTCAGCGCAGCTCTTAAGGATGTTCCGGAAGAAGAAATGGAAAGCGCAGTACATGCACTTCTTAAGAAGACCATTGAAGAGCATAAACGCATCATCTTTAACGGAAACGGATATACAGACGAATGGGTTGAAGAAGCTGAGAAACGTGGTCTCTACAATCTGAAAACAACTCCGGATGCACTTCCGCATTTCATTGCTGAGAAGAACATTGCGCTGTTTACAAAGCATGGCATTTTTACAAGGGAAGAGCTTTTCTCCCGTTACGAGATCTGGCTTGAGAACTATTACAAGACCATCAACATCGAGTCCAACACTCTGGCTGAGATGATCCAGAAGCAGGTAATTCCTTCTGTATATACATATGTTGAAAAGCTTGCAGATACTGCAGCTGCAAAGAAATCCGTAGTAGCTGGTATTTCTGTAGCAAGTGAAGCTGCTCTGATCTCCAAACTGAGTACACTTGCAGATACCATGGCAAAAGATCTGGAAACTCTGAAAGCAGATACAGCAAAAGCTCTTGCTTCTTCTGACGATGTACTTGCATGCTCCAAGGCTTATCAGGAAACTGTTCTGGAAGACATGGAAACTTTAAGAAAATCTGCAGATGAGGCAGAGGCTCTGATCCCGGATGAGTTACTTCCTTATCCGACCTACGACGAGCTGTTATTCTCCATCTGATCACGGATATCAGATAACAATTTCATACGGTAAATACAGGGGATATCCCTTATGAACTCTACTTCATAATTCATTATCGATTTCCTCATCCATTAATCACACGATACAGATATCCCCTGTTTTACATATACTAATTTTGATTTCGTAAAGGCGCGGAAGAGAATTTCCTCTCTCCTGCGCTTTTTCGTTATACTGATACTGGATAAATTCTATCTGTTTTTTCTGTCCGGTATTACAAAAATTCTTTCTATACATAATAAGAAAGAAAAAAATTGGGAAAGGGAGTGTTACTATGTATTCTTCAGTAAACACAACTTGGGTCCTCGTCGGTGCAGCACTGGTCTTCTTCATGCAGGCTGGATTTGCAATGGTCGAAACAGGATTCACAAGAGCAAAAAACGCAGGAAATATCATCATGAAAAACCTGATGGACTTCTGTATCGGTACACCGGTCTTCTGGCTGGTTGGATTTGGCATCATGTTCGGTGCAGGAAACGGTTTCTTCGGCAAGATCGGCGGAATCGCCACAGAGGCAAACTACGGAAACGCAATGCTTCCGGATGGAGTTCCTTTCTGGGCATTTCTCATCTTCCAGACTGTATTCTGTGCTACTTCTGCTACCATCGTATCCGGTGCCATGGCAGAGCGTACTAAATTCATCTCCTACTGTATCTACAGTTTACTGATCAGTCTCGTTGTATATCCTGTATCCGGTCACTGGATCTGGGGCGGCGGCTTTATCAGCCAGATGGGATTTCATGATTTCGCAGGTTCCTGTGCCGTTCACATGGTTGGTGGTGTTGCTGCACTGATCGGTGCCATCATCCTCGGACCTCGTATCGGAAAATATTCCAAATCCGGTAAATCCAGAGCGATCCCGGGACATAACCTTACAGTTGGTGCACTTGGTGTATTCATTCTCTGGTTCTGCTGGTTCGGTTTCAACGGTGCATCTACTGTCAGCATGGAAGGCGATGCCATTGTAAGCGCCGGAAAGATCTTCGTAACAACAAACCTTGCAGCTGCTGTTGCTACTGTAACAGTTATGCTGATCACATGGATCCGCTATAAAAAACCGGATGTTTCCATGTCCCTGAACGGTTCTCTTGCAGGACTGGTAGCCATCACAGCAGGCTGTGATACCGTATCTCCTACATCTGCAGCTATCATCGGAATCCTCTCCGGATTCATTGTAGTATTTGGTATTGAATTTGTTGATAAAGTTCTCAAAATTGATGACCCGGTTGGTGCTGTTGGCGTTCACGGTCTTAACGGTGCTTTCGGAACTCTTGCTGTCGGTCTTTTCTCCGACGGTGCAGGTACCGAGTGGAAAGGTCTTCTCACAGGCGGTGGTTTCCATGGCTTCGGTGTTCAGTTTATTGGTATGGTTATCACCATCGCATGGGTTGCTGTTACTATGACAATTATCTTCCAGGTGATCAAACACACGATCGGACTTCGTGTTTCCGCTGAGGAAGAGATCGCAGGTCTGGATATGAAAGAGCATGGCCTCGCAAGTGCATACGATGGATTCTTTGTACAGGATACCATGACAAAGGCTCCGACTCCAATGGGAACTTCCGTAAAAGCCCCTGTTGTAAAGCATGCTCCTTCTGCTCCTGCTGAATCTGTTCCTGAAATTCCTGCAGACGGCGTACATAAACTGACAAAGGTTGTTATCATCACACGTCAGAACAAGCTGGATGAGTTTATGCAGGCTATGAACGAGATCGGCGTAACCGGCATCACTATCACAAACGTTATGGGCTGTGGTGTTCAGAAGGGTGCTCCAACCTACTATCGTGGTGTTGAAGTCGACATGAACCTCCGTCCGAAGGTTAAGATCGAGATCGTTGTAAGTCTTGTACCGGTTCAGAAGGTTATTGATACTGCAAAAGAAGTTCTTCATACCGGTCAGATCGGTGATGGTAAGGTCTTCGTTTACGATATCGAAAACGTTGTCAAGATCCGTACCGGCGAGGAAGGCTTCCTGGCTCTGCAGGATACAGACGCATGATTCTCTTATGAGAGGAACAGATAAAATCTTCTACGCAATATAAACCAAATAAAAGCCAAAAAGCTCCGGAACATTATTCCTTAAATGTTCCGGAGCTTTTCATAGCTTTTTTTATTCTCTTCTCAGTCTCGGCAGATTCCACCGGTAATGTGCCGCCAGGTACCGGATCAGGATCACTACTACCGTTCCGATCACCATGGCCGGCACTCCGCCCCACAGCCTGTATATCCAAACACAGGCAATGGCCCCTACAATAGACGCACAGGCATAAATATGGCGCACAAAAATATATGGCGGTACTCCTGCCATCATAACACGGATAAGGCCGCCTCCAACTCCTGTGACAGTTCCAAGAAATACAAGAAAAAATGTTCTTTCCATATACCCCTGGGAAATCCCCTTATCAACCCCCATGACAGTAAACACACCAAGGCCAACCGTATCCATCACCAGCATCACCTTATCATAGACCAGCCGGTTCCCGCCTTCCAGCAGCTCCTGCTTCCATCACTGCAAAAACAATACAGGACGTCACGGTTGCCACAATGGTATACAGCGGATCCTGAAACATTCCCGGCGGCACGATTCCCAGGATAATATCCCTGGTAGCTCCTCCGCCCACTGCAGTCACCACTCCAAGAACGCAGACCCCGAAAATATCCATTCCTCTCTGCGCCCCCACCATAGCTCCGGAAGCAGCAAACGCAATAGTTCCTGCCATCTCCAGCATAAATGTAAACATACTCTGATAATCCATTTCCCCCTCCATGCATATCAAGCCGTATTTTTTCTCACCCTCATATCTGCATTCTGTTTTCCCTGTCTGCACATTTCCACAAGGTGCACATTTCCGCAGGGTGTAAGAAGGAACCCTGCCATGCAGGATTCCTTCTCCTATTTTCGTGATCACTATATTTTCATATTAACAGAATTTTCTCATTCTGTATATCTTTTCTTTTTGTATCTGACTTCTGCTATTCTGCTTCGATCAGAAATCCTCGTCGTTTCAGCATATCCTGGATCATATCCAGGATTTCCTCGGATTCTGCTTCTACTTTATGATAATGATAATCCGATGTGATATTCTTCAGAGGACTGGACTTGCCGCTTCGGATATCCTCCATAAAATTCTCAACCTGGCGCCTGGAGCTGATATTCAGTTCTGCCTCGATATGCCCGTAAACTCTGTGATTCACCATTACGTTGATCACTTTTCCGCCAAGATCCACAATCCCGCAGAGCTCGTTTTCCAGATCTGCATCTGTATGATGCACCTTGAATATCCGGCTCACAGTATGGGGAGCAGTAAAAATATATCCTCTGTTGGTGGAGATCACGTCATTCCCCTCCGCGCGTATCAGCGCAATATCCTGCACGATCACCTGTCTGCTGACCTGAAATGTTCTGGCCAGAGCACTTCCTGAGACCGGCCGTTCACTGTTTTTAATTTGATCCATGATCGCTGTCCTGCGTTCTGAACCAGTCATTTAAGTTCCCCTTTCCTGGCTGTGCCTGTACTTTTTGTTCCGATACCTCTCTCCTTCATTCTCGCGATATCTCCACCCCGGCCCGACATCACCTGCTATGCCTCTGCTTCCGGCAATTCACGCTTCTTTTCTGATATTCGGGGTATTTCCTGTCACAGCACTCGGTATTCTGTAAAATCCTGCATTTTTCAGGAAAGCGGATGAAGATTCTTAAGCGAAATATCAAGGATCGGTGCAGAATGCGTTAATGCACCACTTGATACATAGTCTACACCAACATCCCTGATCTTTGCAATGTTTTCTTTTGTAACATTTCCAGAACATTCAGTTTTGGCTCTTCCGCCGATCAGCTGCACCGCTTCTTTCATCATCTCCGGAGTCATATTATCAAGCATGATGATATCTGCGCCGGCCTCAACAGCTTCTTTTACCTGATCAAGAGTTTCTACCTCAACTTCGATCTTGCGGACAAAAGGAGCGTACTCCTGCGCCATTTTTACAGCATTCGCAACGCTTCCTGCTGCTCCGATGTGATTGTCTTTCAAAAGAACTCCATCTGAAAGATTATATCTGTGGTTCTGTCCGCCGCCTACGCGAACAGCATATTTCTCAAAAATACGCATATTCGGCGTCGTTTTTCTGGTATCCAGCAATGTGATCCCTGTTCCTTCAAGAAGTGACGCAACCGAATGTGTATAGGTTGCGATCCCGCTCATTCTCTGAAGATAATTCAGCGCCACACGCTCGCCGGAAAGAAGCACCCGGATATCTCCTGTAACTTTTCCCATTTTCTGACCTTTTTTTACTTCATCGCCGTCCTTGCAGAACAGCTCCACTTTTGTGTCAGCATCCAGAAGCGTAAATACACGGCTGAAGATTTCCAGTCCCGCAATGATTCCATCCTCTTTACAGATCAGATCTACCTCTCCCGGAACTGCTTCTTTCATAACAGAGTTTGTGGTAACGTCTTCGCTTGAAATATCTTCCTTTAAAGCCTCCAGGATCAGGTGATCTACCTGAAGTGTCATTGTGATCTTATTCATTTTACAATACCTGCTCTTTCTTAATTATCACAGCAGCTCTGTTCTCCAAAGCAAGGCTGCTCCTGTCTTTCATAATACGGATATTTATATTCCGGCTGCATTTATGCCGCACCTGCAGCACTTTTCTTTTCTGCTGAGATTGCTTTGGCTGCACGTTTTGCAAATACAAGGCTCTCCAGCAGGGAATTACTTGCCAGTCTGTTCGCGCCATGTACACCGTTGCAGCTGGTTTCTCCCACTGCATAAAGCTGGTCCATGCTGGTCTTGCTGTCAGAATCCACCCAGATACCGCCCATGAAATAATGCTGAGCAGGAACAACAGGGATGCATTCTTTTGTCACATCATAGCCTTCTTCCAGACACCTCTGATAAATATTCGGAAAATGATTCAGAATCGTATCTTTATCAATATTTTCCATGGAAAGCCATACATGGTCTGTTCCTTCTTTTTTCATTTCTTCCCGGATCGCATTTGTTACTACATCTCTTGGAAGAAGTTCATTGACAAAACGCTCTTTTTTGCTGTTATAAAGTACTGCACCTTCTCCTCGAACCGATTCTGAGATCAGGAATCTGCGGCCCGGTCTCTTGGAATACAGCGTTGTCGGATGGATCTGCACATAATCCAGATGTTCCAGACGCACATTGTGTTTTTTTGCAATATCAAGAGCATCCCCTGTAAGATGCGGATAGTTGGTGGAATGCGCATATCTTCCTCCGATCCCGCCGCTGGCCAGGATCGTATCCTGTGCATAAATCTCTACTGGGATTTCTCCGCCCGGCTGGATCTCTTCCTGGGTTTTCACCGCTTCTTCGGCTTCCATAGCTTCAAGACATGCCCTGTTCGCTTCTGCGGAAACTGCCTTCAGGCCTGTACATTTGCCATTCTCCACAAGAATATCCTGCATGGTAGTATATTCCAGAATTGTTACATTTTCAAGCTTCAGGACCTGCTGGAGCAGTTTTTCGGAAATTTCTTTTCCTGTGATATCCTCATGATAAAGGATCCTCGGTCTGGAATGTGCACCTTCTCTTGTATAGGCAAAATCATCTCCATCCATCTTGAAATCCACGCCATATCCGACAAGGTCATTAATGATGTCTCTGGAGCCTCGGATCATAATGTCTACCGACTCTTTTCTGTTTTCGTAATGTCCTGCCTTCATGGTATCTTCAAAATAGCTGTCGTAATCGTTTTCATCACGGAGCACACAGATCCCGCCCTGGGCCAGGAAAGAATCACTGCTCCTCATATCCTCTTTTGTGATGATCACGATTTTTTTGTCTCTTGGAAGTTTCAGTGCGCTGAACATTCCCGCAACACCTGTTCCTACGATTACTACGTCTGTCTTGATTTTCATTGTTTTCGCCTCTCTGTCTCTATTTTGCAAGTTCCAGCATCCGCTCCAGCGGTTTCTTTGCTTTTTCTCTTGTTTCATCGGTTACATGAACTTCATTTTCTCCGGTTTTCAGAACGTGGAGAACTTTTTCCAGAAATACTTTTTTCATGTTTTTGCAGACTGGTACGGTTTCTGTGAAGTAGAATTTTTTGTCCGGGCAGGTGGTTTCCAGTTTGTACTGTACGCCACATTCTGTGCAGATGATGAATTCTTTGTTGTTGCTGTCCTGAGCGTATTTGATGATCCCGGATGTGCTTCCGATATAATCTGCCTGTTTCAGGACTATCTGAGGACATTCCGGATGGGCCAGCACAAGTGCTTCCGGATGGGCTTCTTTTGCTTCTTTTACGAACTTGGCATC
>OGRL01002929.1_pt1 | contig 10683 bp, 10 predicted proteins | sample 1553481 | NCBI WGS metagenome assembly OGRL01 (sample SAMEA2580036, study PRJEB22360) | human gut metagenome
CTCAAAACATTTCCTTATTTTTGGTTAAAATTATTTGGCAATAGGGATATGGATAAATACAAGGAAGTGGTGGAGACCCTGATCCGGTTCAGGGATGAACGGGACTGGGCACAGTTTCATGATTCGAAAAATCTGGCACTGGCGCTACTGCTGGAGGCATCGGAATTGAACGAGCTGTTTTTGTGGAAAAAAGAAAGCCAGGCCGAAGAGGTGAACCCGGAACATGTGAAGGAAGAATTGGCAGATGTACTTATATATTCTCAAAATCTGTTGGATAAGTTGGGACTGGATGCAGATGAGATCGTAAATATGAAGATGGATCAGAATGAGGCAAAATATCCGGTAGAAAAAGCAAAAGGGACAGCTAAAAAATATACGGAACTATGATTGTATACCAATCGACCAAACAAGGTTTCCGGGATGATGTTTTCAGCAATGAGATCGATAAAAAAATTCTGGAAGCATATAAAATCCATCTGGGCCGGAGTACTTCTGCCAATGAAACCTTATCGTGGAAAAACTCGATGTCGTATATGGACAGGATCATGGAAGATCCTGACATCCCAGCAGACGCCGGTATTTCCATTGAATTTCAGATTCCCCTGACTTCCAAACGGATTGATTTCATCATTACCGGGCTAAATGAAGTACAACAGGAACAAGTCGTTATCATTGAACTAAAGCAATGGTCATCGGCTGAATTAACGGATAAAGATGCATTGGTAAAAACCCGTTTCCAGCATGGTGTCTCAGAGACGGCACACCCTTCCTATCAGGCATGGTCATATGCCACGCTGATCAAGGATTATAACCAGACCGTCCGGGACGAGCAAATCACGCTGACCCCCTGCGCTTATCTCCATAATTACCCGAAGGACCAAATCATCACGAATCCCCGCTACGAACCTTATATTACCGAAGCCCCTCCTTTTTTCCAATCTGACGCAGGAAAATTAAGGGAATTTATTAAAAAGTACGTCAAATACGGTGACTCAAAGGCTATCCTGTACAAAATAGAAAATGGACGCCTCCGTCCTTCCAAGCAACTTGCAGACAACCTGGTTTCCATGCTCAAGGGGAACCAGGAATTTATCATGCTGGATGACCAGAAAGTGGTGTATGAGACAGCCCTGAGCATGATCCGGAAAGCAAGTGCCGACAAAAAACAGGTACTGATTGTCAAAGGCGGACCGGGAACCGGAAAAAGCGTAGTGGCAATCAACCTGCTGGTGGAGACCACCCGAAACAGGCTGGTCTCCCGCTACGTATCCAAAAACGCAGCACCCCGGGCTGTGTATGCGGCAAAGTTGGCCGGAACGTTACGAAAAAACCAGATTTACAATATGTTCGGGGGATCCGGCACTTTCTACAACACGCCAGCCAACACTTTCGACGTGCTTATCGTCGACGAAGCCCACCGCCTCAACCAAAAGAGCGGATTGTTTCAAAATCAGGGAGAAGACCAGGTCCGCGAAATTATCGGGGCAGCCAAATGTGTTATTTTCTTTGTCGATGACCATCAAAGGGTACACATCAAGGACATCGGAGACTCTGCCTATATTGAAAAAACAGCACGCTCCTGCCATGCATCCATAAAGAAACTCGAACTATCTTCCCAATTCCGTTGCAACGGTTCGGACGGTTATCTTGCCTGGCTGGACAATACCCTGCAAATCAACGATACGGCCAACATCCGCTTATCGCAGGATGATTTCGATTTCCGGATATTCAGTGACCCGAATGAACTGAGAAAAACCATCGAAGACAAAAACAAAACAAACAACAAATCGCGGATGGTGGCAGGTTATTGCTGGGACTGGAAAAGTAAAAGAAACCCGGAAGCCACTGATGTGAACATTCCTGACTTCGGGTTCGCCATGAAATGGAATCTCGAAAAAGACGGGAGTACCTGGATTATCGGGGAAAACTCTATTCATGAAATCGGCTGCATACATACCTGCCAGGGCCTAGAACTGGATTATGCCGGCGTGATTATCGGCAATGACCTGCGCTATGAAAACGGTAAAGTGGTCACAGACGTAACGAAACGCTCCCGGATGGACAGTTCCGTGAAAGGGATCAAGGTGGGGCGTACCCCGGCACAAGCCGCACAGCTTGCAGAAGAATTGATAAAAAATACCTACCGAACCCTACTTACCCGGGGAATGAAGGGCTGTTACGTCTATTTCTGTGACAAACCACTGGAAAATTACTTCAGGCAACAACTTGAACTTCCTCAAGAAAAAGCGAAGGTAGTTTCATTGCCGGAACCCCAGGGCCCCCGCATTGAACGTGAAGTCAATGACGACGTCAAATACATCGATTACCTGCCGCTCTACACCCTGAAAGCCGCCTGCGGTAAATTCGGTGAATGGCAGCAGGCAGAAGAAGAAGGCTGGATCAAAACAGAGGGCATGGGCAAATTGACTTCAGGCATGTTTATCGTCCAGGCAAACGGCCACTCTATGGAGCCACGAATCATGGACGGGGATTTTTGCGTATTCCGTGCAAATATTGTGGGTTCCCGGATCGGTAAAATTGTCCTAGTCCAACATCGGGAACATTACGATTTTGAAAATGGTGGCAGCTATTCGATCAAAAAATACAGCAGTGAGAAAAAACAGGATCCGGAAACCGGTGAATGGATGCATGAAAGAATAATCCTTTACCCTCTGAATCCGGATTATCAGCCTATTGAAATCAGGGATGAAGAAGGATTTATCGTCGTCGGGGAATTTATCGGGATTGTAAAATAAAAAAGGGATTCCGGGACGGACCTTTCGTCCGGTTTGAGTTTTTTAAGTTTCTATTCCAACATCAGTAATTGAGATCAGTTCGATTATTAAACTTCAACCTTCCGGATTAATAAAGGCCAATCCCCGGACATTTTATTTCTTCCTGCAGCTTATATTTTACCTGCAATTCCGTCAAAGCCTGATCAACTAATTCAATTTGCATCCGGGTATCCTCATCGATATTATTCTGGTCCGTAAAAGCCGTCCATCAATCCTATGTTATTTTCGATGTAACCGAAGGGATTCGGAAAGGAATGATAACCGATACAGAATACAGCTATAAAAGAACTTACAACTGAATCCTGTCGCCATTTACACAAAATTATGAACAGGGCCAATATTATAAAGCCAGGATCACAATTCGATCCTATTTTTTAAATACCCAATACCTCTTATAATCTTTCAAAACCTTTATGCCATCTTCTGAAAATAGAGATGTCGTCTCTTTAATCCAAGCAGCGGACTTTTGTCTCAAATCCACCATTTCCTTAGCTACTTCAGGACTTAATTTTATTAACCGCATTAATTTCCTATTCGAATAGAAATAATTTACCAATACATGTTTACAACAGAGTAAAATAAGCACTACATTATAACTCAATTCAATATCTATTTCATTAAACTGACCGTCCAAGCTTATCTGCTGTGAAGAAGGAGTAGCATGAGCCAGACTACATAATACTTTCCAGAAATCGCACAGATGCTTTTTATCAGGTATTTTCAAAAGCCGCAAAATTTTATCATACACCTCATATTTCCTGTCTTCCAACCATTTTTCTGCCCATATTTCATTCTGTTGCTTATAGAAATATTTACCGATAACCAGATATTCAAAGACCTGACGCAACAAAATATTCGCAACACCATATTCTCCTCTTAAAAGAAGCTGATGAGCGTTGTACAACAAATAAGAAATCTTTACACAAGCCTGCATCAGTACCTTATCAAAATTTCGTTCGTTATATTCCCACATGCCTAAAGCATTGAGATAATAAAATGTCATTTGTTCCTGGCAATTAAAGCCCTGTATGAATAAATTAACCTGTATTTCTAATTTTTTCCCTAGAAATACCTGATTTTCCTGTTCTTGTTGTTGGTATTTTCCGATAAAATTTTTCATACTTCAATTTATAAAAATGGCCCCACAGTTCCAAACATCTTTATTTTAACGATATCTCTCCATATCATCTTCTGTTTCTCCGTTACAAACCATTAACAACCACAACCTCATTCTGAAAGGAAAAAAACATGAAACCGATTCCCCTGAAAAAAGAACGGCTTCAATATGAGCGATCGATGTATCCTACCCGCATCTAAGGAAAAATTTGCCGACATGCCGTTATTTGCAAGATCCCGTCGGTCATTCGGTGGAGACTGATGTATTTTTCTTTATTCCGTAACTTCAATATGACCAGCTTTTCAGAATAGCCGAGGATATCGATCAGAGAAGAGAAAGATTTGCCCTCTTTACGGGCTTTATCCACCAATTGATCATTATAACGCATAAGTTCATCGTAATCTTTAATCTTCGGTTCCAATTCAAAGGCGATATCTATATCCCCCAAATCCATTTGTTCCGGATTCAGATAACTACCGAACAATACCAGTTTGCTCACCCGATATGGATAAAAATCATCCCGGTTTACTTCTTCTACCCGTTTCAGAAATTCTTGCATGATCCGATCTGCTTTTTCACGGTTAATGGGAGCCATACAACGGGCTATGCTTAAAGCATTTCCTTTCAATGTCAAACGATACATGCCGTTGTCTGCTGGTTCAATATATCCCTTAGACAGCAATTCACCAACTAAACCTTCCGTCTCTTTTTCATTCAAATTGAAACGTTCTGCCAAGCCATCCCTTGTCATCAAACCGGAATATAAAAGCCGAAAATAATCCCTGATTTTCAAAACCGGAATTCCTGCTAACAGTTCATTTTTCGCAATTCTCATAACCCCTTGAATAAAAAATTACATTTATTGAAATCTCTCTCCCAATAACCCTCCTTAATCACCATTTATAAACTAAAATTTATTAAGTCGACACCCCACAGTCGTTTTTTTATGATCACCGATGGATCGGTAGTACCCGGAGATTTTTCTAAAAGGTCATGGCGTTTATATACCATTGTACCCGGAAACCTACGGTTTCTGATTAGTACTTCGCTGATCGGCACATCTCCGATGCTACTTGGCGGAACTTCGTTCCTGATAAAAATGCCACTCCAGCACCAAAGGTTCGCCAATCAGAAATCCGAAGGATTTCACCTATTCGGAATCTGCAAGGTGACACTGATCAGGAACGAAATAACGCTAATCCAGATAAATCTACATTTTGATTATAAGACTATTTGTTTAATGAAATCAGCCAATAATCCTTTATATTTGAAGTACTAAGATAACAAAAATAAACGAGATTACCAATTTTCTATTTCTCTCTTCAGAATGCTATAAACGTTCAAATCCACATATTGCCCGTCAGCCATCAATTCCCCTTCGCGCTCAACGCCTTCAAGGGTAAAACCCAGGCGGCGGGGGATGGCATTGCTAGGTGCATTTCCGGCTGCACAACGGATACGAATACTGTTCATTCCCCGTTCGCTGACCGCCCATTCACAGAGATGGCGGACACAACGGGTCATTATACCACGGCCCTGATATTCGGGGATCAACCAATAACCGATCTCGGTGCGATGATTAATATTATCGGTGATGACAAACCCCACCAGTCCGCACAATTCGTGGCCCTGGCCGATAACAAAGACGATGTTCCGATCAGCATAGGGAAGAGCCAGCTGTTCATTTAAAAACGCTTCTTCGTCAGCCACCTCCTTCAATCCATCGACAAAAGGAAGCCACGTACGCAAATATACCCGATTATCGTATATCGTCTGCCAGATGATAGCGGCATCGGCCAAAGTAGCTTCACGGATAAAAAAATCCGGTCCTATCTGTGCAGAATAGCCTGTTTCTTCCCTATTCAAGGCTGACGGACATGAAGATTGTTTTTTCATATAAATTCAATAGTCAGGATTAACCCAACAAAGATATAGATTAATTTCAGATTCAGCCTAACCGGTTTCCCGAGTATTTAATCCCCTCTCATCTTGCCTCTGTTGATTTCACGTATCATCCGGCAGGAACAAGACTATTGGCCTGAATATTTTCGGCAACGACACTTCCGGCCCCGATAACCCCCCCTTCACCGATAGTGACTCCCGGCAGGATAATTGCACCTCCTCCGATCCAGCCACCATCCTCTATCGTCACCGGCAAGGCAAAAGTATGACGGATATATTCGCTACCTTCCGGTATCCCGACAGGAGTCAGGCGTTCGTCCAAGCCGACAGGATACCTAGCCGTATAAATCCGTACGTCGGAAGCGATGAGCCCCCGCTTCCCGAGTGCGATCCGGTTAAAACCGACAAAGGTACAACCAGTGTTTACCACCACCCGATCACCTATATGAATATTACAACCATAACCTCAACTAAAAGCATGCCCGACCGCTCCCCCCTGTACCGATACTTCCGAACATCCCGCACAACAAAACTTGTTTTTCCTCTTTCCCTTCATAAGGTAAGAAATTATACTTCATCAATAAACAATGTGTTTTTCTTTTCAGCTCAGGAAAAACGGGAACATGACAATCATACCACTCACCGGCCAGACATTTTTCCAGTTCTGTTTTCATAAGCCAAACTATCCGGTTTACAGTACAGTCACTATCTCATTCACCGGTTTCCTGACAGAAACACATGCCGGGAAGCGTTTACATACCCCAGGGAGATGATCACGACAGGCTCCTGCCATCCGGTAACTACAATCGAGATTTCACCCGTCCGGATCGAAATTATAACCCCATCAACTCCCTAATCCCTGTACCGCTACAGCCAAACAAATATGTTCGGCCGCTATCGCCGCACCGATATCTGCATGGTTCTTCTTATCCGGGTTCCGTACCCAGCCAACCACTTTATCGATACAAAATGACAATATACACCGGAGCGCCGGCAAACCATTACCGATCGTAGCATTGCCGTACTTGCTGTTTTCGTGCTTCACTTTTATAACATGCCAATCATCAACCCGGCTGTATTTTACGCCATAAAACGGATAAATCGCTGGTAGAAACGATCATCCGGAAGTACGTAAACCGGAATCTCTACAGTAAAAAGATTATCGCCCAGGTAATCAATACCACCATCATTGTTGTCGCCCGCAATATCGCCCTGTTTCTTCCCCGGCAAATGAATAAATGTCCGGAAGAAAGAGCTTTGAATATCCTGCAATATATTCAATCCAATATTCATCGTTCCGAGAAGATCAATACCCCGGCGACAAACTGACATTTCGGAATCTCACCCTTATCCGGGACGGTTAATAAAAACATGCCAGGTTGAGTCCAGTTTCAATTCTACCTTAGTTCAATTAAAAGATGGGTCAAAGGTGTGAGAGAAATACTTAACCTAAAGTTTCAATTCTACCTTAGTTCAATTAAAAGAAAAATCCTACTTTTATTCCGACTAACTACTATATGTTTCAATTCTACCTTAGTTCAATTAAAAGAGGGAAATATGTTTGAAAAACTAGCAAAATTAAGGTTTCAATTCTACCTTAGTTCAATTAAAAGTTCCAAAAAATATCCGACCAATCGCTCTCAAAAGATGTTTCAATTCTACCTTAGTTCAATTAAAAGTCAGATGCCTAATCAGGTCCCTGAAACCTTTCAGAGTTTCAATTCTACCTTAGTTCAATTAAAAGGCAATCGAAAGCTGATAATCAATCAGAACAATCTGTGTTTCAATTCTACCTTAGTTCAATTAAAAGCCGTTAAAAACGCCAACAAATATACTTCAAAATCAATGATTTATCATCCATTTATTCTCATTTTTTACAAACATTTGCAGTCGACCTTCAATTCTTAAATTTACCCTGACCTTCGACAACAACTTTTAAATTATTCATTTTCAACATGTCAAAGAACTATTATTCCATTTCTATTGTAATTACTCTCTCAACCCCCAATCATTTTTTTAAGGTCGACGCTATAAAAAATTAGAAACGCTGGCTTTTTCATCTCCTATAATCTCTTTTTCCAGCCATTTTTCGTCCCGGCTTTTAAAGAAAATCAAACTATCCTTTTCATCCATAAGATTCCGGGCTTCCGATGTTAATTGCTTCAACTGTACTTCTGAAATCTCCCCTTCAAATACACTGTTTTGTATCCATGAAAGGTAACGCCGGCACAATTTCAACATTTTAGCCGTCCGCTTCTGATCGACATCATATACTAAAATGACATACATTACCACCACATTTTCAAAGGTTTATATTCTTCCATCCCCAATAAATGCTTGGTCAGTTTATAACATTCTAATTTAATCAAATGCCTGTAACTGACACTTCTTCCCAACTTCCGGTGTTTTATCGTCTCTTTCGTCCTCTCTTCCCATTCCTGGGCTACTTTTTTCATAGAAGATTGCTTTAGCAGACATCGATTTAAGTGTTGATCGAAATCCGATTCCCTTAACTGTTTACGGTTAAACATGGAGAAAATCAATCGGTCCGCCAATATGGGTTTAAAGATTTCTGCCATATCCAGAGCCAGAGAATAACGCCTTTCCCCCGGCTCATGCAGAAAGCTGATCGTCGGATTCAATTGGGTATGATAAATGGCATCCAGACATAACGAATAACACATACTGTTAGCAAAAGAAATCATCGCATTCACCTCATTGGAAGGTGGCATCTTTGTCCGGTTTCCCATGGAAAAACCATCGATAATCGTATCAAATGCCTCATAATAGGTTTGACGGATATTCCCCTCGATTCCCATCAACATCGGAATATCGGTTGCAGTAGCAATCAATGGAATATAGGCTTCTATCCGTTCCATCTGTTGCCTGGTATCTTTTCCCCGATTCGTATAATATCTCAGATTCTTCAACATGTTAAACGCTGCCCCATCGATAAAACTTCGGGCAATTGCCATCCGTTTTTCCTGCCGGATATGGTGCTTCATCTGGGCAATCTGCATCTTGCCGGATAACAGGTAATCTTTAGGCATAAACGAACCGGTATAATGTTCATAATAATCGAAAAAATGAACCGCCACCTGATGCTTACCCAGAAAATTGTACATCATACTATTGGTATCCAAACTACCGAATACAAAGAGATTATCTACGGTTTCAATAGGAATGTAACGGGGTTGCCCTTCCTGTCCCTCTTCGTCTACCGGAGTAAATTTCAGCGTATTATCCTTCCGGCTCAACCGCCCGGGATTAAATAAATAGTACGTCCTTTTCATAAAACAATTTTAAGTCCATTAAAAAACATTTATTCCCTGTTTCATTCCCCTTCTCCGGAATAACAAAATTCATAATATGAACAGGCTCCGCATTTTCCTTTGGATAAAGCAGGCGGACATGCCTCCTCCCCGATCAGCTGTCGGATCTCCACCTCCATCTGACGCAATATTTCCCGGTCCCCCTCTTCCAACTCCACCCGCATCGTCTCCCTCAGTAAAGGGTATTCCAACATCCCCACCACATCGGCTATTCCTTCCCGTTCAAACAAAAGCAAATAATATTTCACCTGCCAGATATACGCCTCCTCTTTCGATGTAGATTTTTTGATTTCATGAATCACCTTCTCTTTCGGATCATAAAAATCAATCACAGAACCACCGATTCTCACTTCTTCATATCTGGCTGCCCGGTTCGGATACGAAGTCTCATGTACCAGCTTTCCTTCCGTGACTACATCCGAGGTATGTTCCATCCGGATACCATTGGCATGTAACCACGTTTCCCGTTTACACACCTGAAAAAGATTAATCAAAGTTCCTGTCACATTTATCATATAAAAGTTATATCTTTCAATGCTCTGTTATTCAATCCCATTTTATAGTCGTACAATTTTCCGTTCACCCCCTCATCTTCCCAATGGGATAAATAAAAATACCCCAACTTTTCTTCCCCCGTCCCCCCTTTCAACTCCTGCAATTCTTTCGAATAACCAACCAAAGAAAAAGTAAAACACGACAATATCCGCTGCATGATTTTAAAACCGACCTTTTCTTCCAGATCAAATTTTGCAGGATGATCACGATATACGAGACGTTCGTACACCTCCCACACTTCCTTTCCATCCAACAGTCCCTCACAAGGCACAACCCCAAAATCTTCCAGAAATTGAAGTTCCCGGTCAGAAAACAGACGCTCTTTAACACCTTCTGTCATCGAATCCACTTCTACCGGCAACGGTATAGGGACAAAAACAGTTTCATTCTGCTGCTCGATTACCTGAAAATTACGATCTACCTGTTGAAAATCCAACCCTTCGACAAATCTCAAAAATCCCGAACGGAAATTCTGCACATAAGTCTGTTCGTTCATCCAATTTATCTTCTCAAAAACCAATTCATACAAACATCCGAAATCTTTTTCACGAAGAATACGTTCATATTCACCGACAGAAATTTGTTCCCGGACCATCTGATATCTTTTATCTTTTCCATACAAGACACTTGCATTATCCAGTCGGAACAAATAGACTTCACAGCCCACTTTACAGGCATTCCGGTTTACCCTCCCGGCCAACTGTTCATCACTGTCGATCAAGGATATATTTTTAAATCCTAAATCCATATCGATATCGACCCCAGCTTCAACAACCTGTGTCGTGATTAGCAATATATTTTTCTTCCGGCTGAGCGGATTTTTCAGCTCATTGATAATTTCCCGCCTCCGGGGTTCCAGAATTGTCCCGGAGAGAAGGAATACCTCGTCAAAAAAGGGCTCCTTTTCTTGTATGAAAGCATAAAATTCCGCGGCAGATTTTTTAGTGATAAACTCTATTATGGTATGAACCGTCCCGTTCTT
>OGRL01002938.1_pt1 | contig 10661 bp, 6 predicted proteins | sample 1553481 | NCBI WGS metagenome assembly OGRL01 (sample SAMEA2580036, study PRJEB22360) | human gut metagenome
CAGATTGTAACCGCCGGTTTTCGGTCTTTTCGGTGATTTCCGGTGATTTTCCCTCCGGGAAGGGGCGCAAGGGGCGGATGACGGCGCTTAGATGAGCTTTGTGCCGGCTTCGGGTGCATCCGGAGGAAGCAAATTGCGGTAAAGGGAGTTGATTCGCTTCGACAGACGTTCCATTTCGCCGTCGAGCTGCGAGTGCGCAATGGTGGCATAAATCTGCGTAGTTCGTATGTTTCTATGTCCCAGCAGCTTGCTGATCGTCTCGATAGCTACGCCCTGCGACAGGGTGATCGTCGTGGCGAAGGTATGGCGGGCCGAATGGAATGTAATCTGTTTCATAATGCCTATTTCGGACATGATTTTGTCGAGACAGGCATTGCACCAGCCGTTGCTCGGAAGGTCGAAGATTCGCTTGGTCCGGGTCATCGGCCTGTGCTTGAGCAGAATGTTGTAAGGCACTTCGAACAGCCGGACGTTTACTTCGGAACCCGTTTTGCGGCGCGTCGTACTGATCCACAACTGTTTATTCACCTGCTGGATATTTTCCAGCGTAAGGTCCTTCATGTCGATATAAGACAAGCCGGTGAAACAGCTGAACAGAAAGGCATCCCGGATAAGTTGTAAGGTGGGAGTGTCGCCCTCGTACTGCATCAGTTTGTTGATCTCGCTCATGGAGAGGTAATTGCGCGTTACGAATTCGCTTTGTAATTTGTAATTTGCAAACAGATCCTTGTTCATATAGCCTTTGCTGCGGGCCAGCATCAGGATGTGTTTGAGGGCGATCATGTAGATCCACGTGGTATTTTTCTTATGGGCGCACTCCTGCGCTATGTAGGAATGAAAGCCCGTAAGGAATTCGCGGTTGAGTTCCTTGAACATTAAATCCTTCCGGTTGTACTTGTCCCAGACGAAATCCGCCAGATGCCGGCATACACACCTATATTTATAATATGTGGTCATGCTGCGGCTGACGCCGACCATGCGTTTGAATTCGTCGTTGTGCTGCTTGAAGAAGGCGACCACGGTCTCCTGCTTGTGATTGCCGCCGAAATACATCTCTTTGACCATCACCGGAGTAACGAAGGCCTGCTCGTAAAAGAGCTTGTTGTAGCATCTCTCGATGTGAAATCGGATATTGGCCAGCTTTTCGTTGATTTGGACGGCCATGTTGCTCCGTCCGCAGACCCGCCCCTGTGCGGTGTCCCAACTGGCGGGAGTGACCGAGAGCCGTGTGGAAAATTGCGTCCGCTGTCCGTTGATCGTGATGCGTCCCATGATCGGGGCCCAACCGTTCCGCAGAGGCGCATTCTTCTTGATGTAGAATAGAACCTTGAACGTGTTTCTCATTGTTTTTAACAACCTTTTTCATTAACCTATACAATACACAAACCGCTTTAAAGGTAATGATTAAGTAACAACCATATGACGCAGGATTGAGTCTAAATAGCTTATTTTCCCCTTGTTGTCGTATTCGGAAGGGTTACGCTGTAGTAACAGATGTGCAACCGATACAACGTCCTGTTGTGAGACAGACGTTTGGTTATCAATTAATTAGACTGCAATTGGCAGATTTGGCCGGAGACGGGCCTCGCGTATTGATTATGAACAATTTACATTATACTAACGCGGGCAGTTGACTTTTTATTTTAAAATTAATTAAAATTAACGCTTATGGTAAAAAAAATCCTACTATCGTTAATTGGAGTACTTGTGTTTGCAGCGGGGGCATTCGCCCAAGCCAAACAAGTGCGCGGTAGTGTCGTTGATGAAAACGGAGCGGCCGTGATCGGCGCTTCGGTTATCGTCAAAGGTACGACCATCGGTGTATCCACCGATCAGCAGGGATTTTTCGTTATGAACAATGTTCCGGCGAAATCCGAGGAACTGCAAATCTCCTATTTGGGGTATGTTACGCAGGATGTGAAGATCCGTCCGAACATGCAGATTACCCTTGTTCCTGACGAGCAGACTATCGAGTCCGTCGTGGTTACGGGTATGACCAAAACGGATAAACGACTGTTCACCGGTGCATCCGACCAGTTGGTTGCCGACGATGTGAAACTATCGGGTCTGGCCGATATCAGCCGCGGTCTGGAAGGCCGTTCGGCCGGTGTCTCGGTGCAGAACGTATCGGGTACGTTCGGTACCGCTCCCAAGATCCGCGTCCGCGGTGCGACGTCGATCTTCGGCAGCTCGAAGCCCCTCTGGGTTGTGGACGGCGTCATTATGGAGGATGTCGCCGATATTTCGGCCGAGGACCTCTCTTCGGGTGACGCCACGACGCTGATCGGTTCCGCCATCGCGGGTCTGAACGCCGAGGATATCGAGAGTTTCAATATCCTGAAGGACGGTTCGGCCACCTCGATCTACGGTGCGCGCGCTATGGCCGGCGTGATCGTCGTTACGACCAAGAAAGGCCGCGCAGGCGAAAGCCGCATCAGCTATACCGGCGACTATACGTTCCGCATGACGCCGCGCTATGCCGATTTCAACATCATGAATTCTCAGGATCAGATGTCGGTATATCAGGAAATGGCCGCTAAGGGCTGGCTCAACAACTCGACTATCGCAAACGCCTCTTCGAGCGGTGTTTACGGCAAAATGTGGGAGCTGGTAAATACGGGCAAACTCGAAAATACGGAGGCTGCGCGCAACCGCTACCTGCGTAAGGCCGAGTACCGCAACACGGACTGGTTCAAGGAGCTTTTCCGGAGTACGTTGATGCACACGCACTCGATCAGCCTCAGCTCCGGTACCGAGAAGTCGCAGTACTACGCTTCGATGAGCGCCATGTTCGATCCGGGATGGACCAAGGCCAGCGAGGTGGAGCGTTATACGGCGAACCTCAATGCTACCTATAATATCTTCGACAATCTGACGCTGAACCTGATTTCGAGCGGTTCTTACCGTAAGCAAACGGCTCCGGGTACGCTGGCCGCGACGACCGACGTGGTATTCGGCGAGGTGAAGCGCGATTTCGACATCAACCCCTACTCTTATGCCATGAATTCGTCCCGGACGCTCGATCCCGATGAATTCTACACGCGCAACTACGCTCCCTTCAACATTCTCGACGAACTTGGGAAGAACTACATCGATCTCAACGTCGTGGATACGAAGTTCCAAGCGGAGCTGCGTTACAAACCCGTCACGGGTCTCGAACTGAGCGCACTGGCCGCCATCAAATATTCGGCTACGACGCAGGAGCACAACATTACGGACTATTCGAATCAGGCCCGCGCCTACCGTGCAATGGCTACTACGGTGATCCGTGACAACAACCCGTTCCTGTATACCGATCCCGACAATGCGTATGCAGTGCCTATTTCGATCCTGCCCAAGGGCGGTATCTACAAGCGCCGCGACAACAACATGCTGTCGTACGACTTCCGTTTTGCCGCTTCGTACAATACGGAGATCAACAACCAGCACATCATCAACCTCTACGGAGGTATGGAGGTCAACCAGAGCGACCGTCACGAATCTTGGTTCAACGGCTGGGGTATGCAGTACTCGATGGGCCTGATCCCCTTCTACGCCTATGAGGTATTCAAGAAAGGCAAGGAGGAGAACACCGACTACTTCGGTCTGGCCGACACCCATTACCGCAACGTCGCTTTCTTCTTCAACGGCACCTATTCGTGGAAAGGCCGCTACACCCTCAACGGAACCTTCCGTTACGAAGGAACGAACCGCATGGGTAAGAGCCGCAGCGCCCGCTGGCTGCCGACATGGAACGTCGCCGGTGCATGGAACGTACACGAAGAGAATTTCTTCGAGGCGCTGCGTCCCGCACTGTCGCACTTGTCGCTGAAGGCTTCCTACTCGCTGACCGCAGACCGCGGCCCCAGCTTCGTGACCAACTCGCGCGTCGTCATTACGAGCAATACCCCGTGGCGTCCTTCGGCCGGTGTTACCGAGTCGGGTCTGACGATTTACGACTTGGAGAACAGCGAGCTGACTTACGAGAAGAAGAACGAGGTGAACGTCGGTATCGACATGGGCTTCCTGAACAACCGCATCAGCCTCGCAGCCGACTGGTACAAGCGTGACAACCACGACCTGATCGGTGTGATCAACACGCAGGGTATCGGCGGTCAGGTGATGAAATACGGTAACGTCGCCGGTCTGAAATCTTCGGGTGTCGAGCTGACTCTTTCGACCCGCAACATCGAAACCAAGAATTTCAGCTGGTCTACGGACTTCATCTATTCGCACCTGAAAGAGGAGGTGACCGACCTGATGTCGTACAAGCGTGCCATCGACCTCGTATCGGGCACCGGTTTCGGTATGGAAGGCTATCCTTCGCGTTCGATCTTCTCGTTCGACTTCCAAGGCCTGAACGACGAGGGTATCCCGCAGTTCATCAACGAGAAAGGCCAGCTCACGACCACCTCGATCAACTTCCAAGAGCGTAACAACCTCGGACATCTGAAGTATTCGGGTACGGCCGATCCGACGGATTTCGGTAGCTTCGGCAACATGTTCCGTCTCTATGGCTTCAAGCTCAATGTCTTCATCACCTACTCGTTCGGCAACGTGATCCGTCTGGATCCGGTCTTCTCCGAATCCTACAGCGACCTGCTCTCCATGCCGCGCGAGTTCCGCAACCGCTGGATGCGTCCGGGCGATGAGAACCATACGGATATTCCGGTTATCGCCAACAAGCGTCAGGTCAAGAAGGACAACTACCTTTCGCGCGCTTACAATGCCTACAACTATTCGACGGCACGTATCGCCAAGGGCGACTTCATCCGCATGAAGGAGATTTCGCTGACCTACGACTTCCCGAAGCGCTGGATCAAGAAACTCCGTTTCTCAAACATGTCGCTTAAACTTCAGGCTACGAACCTCTTCCTGATCTATGCCGACAAGAAGCTCAACGGTCAGGATCCCGAATTCTTCAATACCGGCGGTGTTGCGGTTCCGGTGCCCAAGCAATTTACGCTGACGCTGAAAATCGGTTTATAACAGACGCTAAAGTTGAAAAATATGAATACGAAAAAAATAACCACGCTAATCGTACTCGCGGCTGCCCTCGTGGCGCTTCCCGCTTGTAACGACTTTTTGGATGAGATGCCGGACAACCGAACCGAACTCGATTCGAGCGACAAGATCACCAGTCTGCTGGTTTCGGCATATTCCGAACATACCTACCCCGTAACCTGCGAATACGCATCGGACAATGTCGATGAAACGGCATTGGTTTCACCGAACTTCGAACCCGAACAGGAAGAGTACTACCGCTGGCAGGACGTTACGGCGGCCGTTACCAACGAAGCGCCTCAGGCCGTATGGAGTCAGTATTACATGGCGATTGCCGCTGCCAACCAAGCGCTCGACGCCATCAAGGAGCTGGGCGGCGCCGACACCCCGCAGCTGAAGGCCGCCAAGGGCGAAGCGCTCATTTGCCGTGCATACGCTCATTTCTGTCTGGCCAATATGTTCTGTCAGGCTTACAATCCGCAGTATGCGTCGGAAGACCTTGGCATCCCCTACATGGAGAAGGCCGAAACGATACTCAACCCCAAATACACCCGCGGTACGCTGGCCGATGTCTATTCCAAGATCGACGCCGACCTGATCGAGGGTCTGCCGCTGATCACCGACGAGTTCTACTCGGTGCCGAAGTACCATTTCAACCAGAAGGCCGCCTATGCCTTTGCAGCCCGTTTCTACCTCTTCTATCAGAAGTGGGACGAGTGTATCGCCGCCGCGAAGGTAGTGCTGGGAAGCGCTCCCGAAACGATGATGCGCGACCTCGAAGCGAACGGCAAGCTGGGACTGCAGTCGGCCGACGGACAGACCCTGCTCCGCACGATGGACTATATCGACTACTCGCACAAGTGCAATCTGCTGCTGCAGACCTCGATAACCGATGCTCCCGGCATTTCGTTCGGTCCTTACAATGCCTACACCGGGTTCTCCCACGGTAACTGGCTGGATCAGACCGAAACCTTCCGCGCTCCGACGGCTCCATGGGGCAGCAGCTATACGCTCTACTCTGCGCCGTATTCAATGAATACCGGTAAAGCCGACAAGTGTTTCGCATGGCGTGCGCCCTATCTCTTCGAGATCAAGGACCCGGTGATGCAGACGGGACTCGCGCATACGGTTTTCCCCGCATTTACGGCCGAAGAGACGCTGCTCTGCCGCGCCGAGGCTTACATCATGAAGAAGGAATACGGACCGGCTCTGAACGACATGAACCTCTGGATCAGCAAATATGTGAAATCCGGCGCCCAGACGCTCACCGAAGCCAGTGTCAACCAGTGGGCGCAGAACACGAAGGAGTATACCCCGGCCAACCCCACGGTGAAGAAACCTTTCGGCGAGACGGCTTTCCCGCTCGAAGCCGGCACGCAGACCAACATGTGCTATGCGCTGCTGCATCTGCGCCGTGTGGAGACCGTACACCTCGGTTTGCGCTGGTTCGACGTAAAACGTTACGGCATTACGATCTATCGTCGCAAGCTGGCCAGCTACAACACGCTCGGAAGCGTTACCGACGAACTGCACGCCCGCGACCCGCGCTGCGCGATGCAGCTGCCGATGGATGTCGTTGCCGCAGGCCTGACTCCTAACCCGAGATAATCAGATGCTAACGATAAAACAGGATATACGATGAAAAAGAATATTATATTACTTATGACGGCAGTGTTCGGAGTGTTCGTTTTGGCGGGCTGCTCCGAGGACGACCTGAAAAAGACGAGTGCTGTCCTCGACTCGCCTACCGTCGAGAACGATTTCGACAGATGGCTTGCCAAGAACTATATGGAACCCTACAACATCGATTTCAAATATCGTTTCAAAGATGTTCTGGGCGACATGGACTACAACCTGACTCCCGCGGATTACGGACAGGCGATCAAACTGGCCAAGCTGACGCTGCACCTGACGCTGCAGGTTTACGACGAAGTGACGGGCAACAGGCAGTTCATCAGCGAGAACTTCCCGAAGATCGTCCATGTTATCGGTTCGCCGGCCTATAACGAAAACAACAACATCGTACTCGGTGTGGCCGAAGGCGGTAAGATGATGACCCTTTATCAGGTAAACATCATCGACTATCTGCTGAGCACGAAGAATATTGCCCAGCTCAACGAGCTATTCTTCAAGACCATGCACCATGAGTTCGGTCACATCCTCCACCAGACGCGGCCCTACTCGACCGACTTCAACGCCGTGACGCCTTCGAGCTACGTCGGCGACGCATGCTTCGACACCTATCGGACGGATGCAGCGGCTCGTCAGGCCGGGTTTATCACGCGTTATTCGTCGAAGGCTCCCGATGAGGATTTCGTGGAACAGCTCTCGCTCTACGTAACCTCGACGGCTGCCGAATGGGAAGCCATTCTCGCACAAGGCGGCAGCGCCGGACGTCCGCTTCTCGAACAGAAGAACGATATCATGCGTGCCTACATGCTCAGCACATGGGATATCAATATCGATGAACTGCGAAAAGTGGTATTACGTCGGCAGAATGAGATTTGGTCGCTCGATTATAACATTTAATTCGTAAAAGAGATGAAAAAACTTATCATATTATTAGCGGTTTTGCCGCTTGTCCTCTCTTCGTGCCTCAAAGACGACAAGGACGCTTTCGGCAAAACGGCCAGTGAGCGAATCCGCGAGGTGCAGGAGGGCACCGAAAAGGCGCTGACCGGAGCTGCCAACGGCTGGCTGATGGAGTACTATCCCAGTGCGACGCAGGAGTACGGAGGCATTGCGATCTACATGAAGTTCCAGAACGGAACGGTTACCGTAACTTCCGAAGCGGGAGGCGCCGGCAAGACCGCCGAGAGTCTCTACTCGTACGATCAGGATTACGGTCCCACGATCAATTTCGACACTTACAATCCGTACTTCCATATCTATTCGGAGCCGAACTCCGGTGTCGGCCCGACCAATACGGGTATGGGAGGCGACAGCGAGTTCATCATCATGAGCTACGCGGCCGACAAAGTCGTTCTGCGCGGCAAGAAGACCCAGAACACCATCGTGCTGACTCCCCTGCCGGAAACCGCATGGAACACGATGTTCGGCAAATATTCTGCGGATGTGACCAAGATGGACAATTTCCGGTCCTACGAACTCGTTCTCAACGGCAAGACCTACGACATTTCGCGCGAGGTGGCGGCCGGTTATAACTCCCGTTATTTTTCGGTTGTGACTGAAAACGGAACGATTCCCGCAAGCTTCATCTACACGCAGGATACCGGACTCAAGTTCTATGAGCCGCTGGTTGTCGACGGAGTGTCGATCGAGGAGATGACTTGGAGCGGCGGCATGTTCACCGACGAGATGAGCGGCGCCCGGATTCAGGAAACGGTATCCAACAATAAGTTCACCTTCGCCGTATCGGACATCAAGGCTACTTCGGTCAACGTAGAAACGACGCCGACTGTTGCAAACGAGTACTACTATTTCGACGTCGTGCCGTCGAGTGCATTCGCAAGTGCATCGGATGAGGAGATTCTGTACGAACTGATGGACGGAATCACGTCGATGAACCAATTGTCGCTCGGCAAAATGATGAAAACGCTGACGGTAGATTCTGACACGGAGTACATACCCTGCGCATTCGGTCTTAAAATCGTAAACGGCTGGATCTATCCGATCACGGAACTGGCAAAGGGCACCGCTTTCATGAGCGGTCAGGGCGATCCGATGTCGCCGGAATACCAAGCATGGCTCGGTACATGGACCGTCACCAGTACGTCGTCCGAAAAGAGCAAGCAGCCGATTACATTCGACATCACGCTTGCCAAGAAGGTCGCCAACACCTCTTATTCGCTGACCGGCTGGGATATTTCGGTCCGCCGACTGACTTGGGCGGGAACTGCCGACTTCAAAGCAACCAACAATTCGTTCGAGATCATAAACGGGCAAGAACTCCCGTATTCGGATCCCAACGGTACGCCGTATCTTATCGCCCGCGGAATCGCAGCATCGGGCACCTATATCGTCTCTGGCAGCTATCCGGCTCTGACCGGCGTTATGAATTCCGACGGAACAGCTTCCGTTTCCTGCTATAAGGGCAAGTTCTCGGACGGCGAGGAGTTTACCGTAGGTACGGTAGGATATTTCATAGATACCGGAGGCAGCTACGGATCTTATGGTCCCGCAGCAGGATTTACATCGGGAGATCATCCGGTCGGACCGTTCAAGATGGTTAAGAAATCGGCTGCCGGCGTCCCCGCCAAAGCCGCTGCTCTGACGAACGTCAATACTGTAATCCGGTACCACAAATTATCGGATATTCCGCAGATGAATTTATCGTCGTTTCAGATCGGCATCAATGTAAAAGCTGCAAAGCTCGAATAAGAGCCCTTGCATTATTGATCAATAGGGGTGGGAGGAGTCATTATCGAATGACTCCTCCCAAATTTTAGAGGGATTACCATCGTTTGATCTGCATGAGTTCGGTATTGCACCGGACTCATGTTTGTCAATGGACTCTTCATAGGCGCGCAGGCGCAGCCGACTGCCGGAGAGGTCTTCAAGCGGAATGCAGGCTGGGACGGTTCGTCTCCATAAAATAATAAATAGAATAATAATTTGCATAAATCCGCACAAAATCGCATATTTGTATCTCAATCTTCCGTTACGAACCATTTATGGAATCTTTTTTGAACCATACGCCGGCGGCATATACTCCCTGTAAATCCGCTCCGGAAGATTTGCAGAGCCTATCTTTTGTCATCTATCCAAAATCATAGTTTATGAACAACAGAAAACTACTCATTTTTGCGTCATTCCTGCTGTTGGCGGGCTGTACGACCGATCCGGATACGGATAATAACGCGGGGGGGGGTACTTCCGCGCAGACTCCGTCGGCCAAGATCGTCAACACCTCCGCCGATGCGGCGGCCGAAACGCTTCTGGTCTATTTCAACGACCGTGCGGTCGAAACCATCGAAAGCACCGCTGCCGCAACCCGCACTGCGGCGACACGTTCGGGAGTCGCCTCCGTAGACGACGTTCTGAGCCGTCTGGAGATCGTTTCGCTGGAACGTCTTTTCACTTACGACGCCCGGAACGAAGAGCAGACCCGCGCCGCAGGGCTGCATAAATGGTACATACTCACCTTCGGCCAAGGCGCGGATCTGGAAAAAGCCGCAAGGGAGCTGGCCGGAGTGGCCGAAGGGAGCCGCATACAATTCGACACGAAACTGCAAAAGGCATCGGTCGGCAATCCCATGCCGTTCAGAATCGACGAGACGGGGACGACCCGCGCCGATTTCTCCGGCAGCGGCTTCAATGATCCCGGACTTCCGAACCAATGGCACTACAGCAACAACGGCGATAGGATATTTGCCGAAACGACGCGCGCCGGAGCGGATATCAACGTGGAGGAGGCGTGGAAACTCGCCGCGGGCGATCCGTCGCTGACCGTGGCGATCGTCGATCAGGGCATCAAGTACTCGCATCCCGATCTGGCGGCCAACATGTGGATCAACAAGGCCGAGCAGAGCGGTACGACGGGCCGCGACGACGACGGCAACGGCTATGCCGACGACGTTTACGGCTACAACTTCGCGCTGGGCACGAGCCGGCTGACATGGGACGTCGAAGCTTATGACGACAAAGGCAAGAACATCGGCGATTCGGGCCACGGCACCCACGTCGCAGGTACGGTAGCTGCCGTCAGCAACAACGGC
>OGRL01002941.1_pt1 | contig 10654 bp, 10 predicted proteins | sample 1553481 | NCBI WGS metagenome assembly OGRL01 (sample SAMEA2580036, study PRJEB22360) | human gut metagenome
GTAATTTCTGATTTACGGTATAGAAGAAGTCGTAATATCCGCAATCGATAATGATGGCTAAAGGTCCCGATTTGCTGTTGTAGGGCAATTGGTTGATTACGGTATATTCGTTCCAACGCTGGGGATTCTCGGAATAGGGGCCCAGCAATTGCTTCATTTCCCAATTTTCGGGGAAAGGCCGGATATCGACACCTCCGCTTATCGAGCCACAGGCTCCGTAAGTGTCCGGGTGACGGAAAGCCAGCCATAAAGCACCGTGCCCGCCCATACTGAAACCGGTGATAGCTCTTCCTTTGCGGTTATTATAAGTGCGGTATTGGGAATCGATATAGTTGATCAGCTCTTTGCTCACATAAGTTTCATAGCGGTAGGAAGGATTGATGGGGCTATCCCAATACCAACTGTTCAGGCCGTCGGGACATACGATGATCATATCGAAATTAGAAGCCATTTGAGCCAGATCGGGTTTTGTATAGGTGGCCCACGTATCGTAACATCCTCCATAACCGTGGAGCAGATAGGCTACCGGGTATTTTTTCTGTGTATTTTGGGTATAGCTGGCAGGCAGGATAATGATATTTTTAATTTGTTTTTTCATGGACGTACTGTAAACCGAGATCGTGTCTATTTTCTGGGCTTGATTTGGGAGGTATGTCCCGATCAGAAATAAGGATAGGAACAATAATTGTATCAGTCTTATTTTTTTCATAAGGGTATACTTATTGGTTTGTTACCGGATATTAACAATATAAAACTTGCTGCAAATACTCTGTAAAGATATTTATTTCTTGTATATTTTCCTGCATATTTTTTTGTTTTTCTTTGATTTTGTCCCTGCGGATATGTAACAAATACGTCATTATTTTTCAATAGTTTCGTCATAAATTTGCATTTTGTATATGGATTTCTTGTAAAGGTTCATCTTCCTCGACTGTTACGGGCAACATTTGACGTAAACTCTGGTAGGTATAAAATACCGGATACAAAGAATGTTTTGGAGATTAAAATCTAAAGTGATCCTACTGATTATTTTGGAAACTATCGATTTTATAGTAAAATCTATTTTTATTGTAGGTGTGTGTAAAATTGGGGGGTATGTATTGAATTATTTGTGTTTTATTTTGATATATGTGTATTTTTTTTGGGGGTATGTGGAAAAATAATTCAAATTTTATTTGATTATTGTTCTAAATATGTATTTTTGTCTTGGTTTTAATGAAAATAAGAAATGGGTTTGGAAAAATACTTTTTGTAGCGTATATATCCCCTTGTTTTTTTAGATTGAATATTGAAAACAAATGTTTTTATTGAAACAATATCGGCAAATCGTCTCTTTTTTCCCGGAATGTCAGATTGTGGGAACGGCTAAAGACACTTTTCAATTTCCTTCTGCCGGGAAAAGACTTCCGGCACTTATCGTTTGATTTAAAATTTCAGGCTTATGAAGATTACACTATCACAGTTGAACGTTATGGTCGGAGATATTCTCTCGAATAAAAGTAAGAACATAGACTATATTGACGAGGCTGCGGATAGTGGTGCAGATCCGGCGTTACCCGGCGAAATGGTCCTGTCTGCTGTGGGAAGGGTGTAAGATGCCGTTGGCCGATGATGTATACAGAGATAAAGAACCACCTAAACAATAAATATTATGACAACACTTAGATTTAAAATGGTTGAAGAGGCGATCGGAAGAAAAGCCGTAGAAGTAAAAGCACCTGCCGAACGTCCGGCAGAGTATTTCGGAAAATATGTTTTTGATCGGGACAAAATGCGGAAATATTTGCCGAAAGCTTGTTTCGAAACGTTGATGAATACGATGAAGAACGGGAGCCCGTTGGATCGGGAAACAGCCGATTGTGTGGCTGCCGGAATGAAACAGTGGGCTCAGGATATGGGAGCTACTCACTATACGCATTGGTTTCAACCCTTGACGGGAGGAACTGCGGAGAAACACGATGCTTTTATCGAGGCCGATCACGAAGGAGGAGTGTTGGAAGAGTTCACAGGAAAGTTGCTGATACAACAAGAACCGGATGCTTCCAGTTTTCCGAGCGGTGGTCTTCGCAATACATTTGAAGCCCGGGGATATAGTGCCTGGGATCCTAGTTCTCCGGCCTTTATTGTCGATACGACCCTTTGTATACCGACTATCTTTATTGCTTATACGGGGGAGGCCCTGGATTTCAAGGCCCCTCTTTTGAGGGCACTCGAGGCAGTAAACCGTGCGGCTGTGGATATTTGCCGGTATTTCGACCCGAAGGTGGAAAAAGTGTTCTCTTATCTGGGATGGGAGCAGGAATATTTTTTGGTAGACGAAAGCCTGTGGGCGGCCCGTCCTGATCTGGTACTTACCGGCCGGACGATGATGGGACATGAAAGTGCTAAAAATCAACAGCTGGATGATCATTATTTCGGTTCTATACCGACTCGGGTGATTGCTTTTATGAAGGATCTGGAATACGAATGTCAGCAATTGGGAATCCCGGTAAAAACCCGCCACAATGAGGTGGCTCCGAACCAGTTCGAACTTGCTCCGGTTTTCGAAGAGACCAATCTGGCTAATGACCACAATCAGTTGTTGATGTCTACCATGAAAGTGGTGGCGAGGCGTCATTGTTTCCGGGTACTTTTGCACGAAAAACCTTTCAAGGGGATCAACGGTTCGGGCAAACACAACAACTGGTCTTTGGGTACCGATACGGGAGTGAATCTGTTATCTCCGGGACGTTCTGCTGCAGAGAATCTGCAATTTATCACCTTTCTGGTGAATATCCTGATGGCGGTCTATCGACGGAATGGCTTATTGAAAGCCTCTGTGATGAGTGCAGGCAATGCCCATCGTTTAGGAGCTAACGAAGCTCCTCCTGCTATTTTGTCGGTATTCCTGGGGACTCAGTTGTCGGCTATTCTGGATAAAATCGAATTCAGCCAATCGGATGAAGCGATTCAGTTGGATAAAAAGACCGGGTTCAGGATGGACGGGATTACGCATATCCCTGAACTATTCAGGGATACGACCGATCGTAACCGGACATCACCGTTTGCATTTACCGGTAACCGGTTCGAATTCCGTGCCGTCGGTTCCTCGGATAATTGTGCCGATGCCATGATTACTTTGAATACGGCAGTGGCTTATCAGTTAAAAGAGTTTAAAGCTGATATTGATAAACTCATCGCTGAAGGACATACGAAAGAAAATGCTATCTTTACGGTGTTAAAACGGTATACGGTGGCATGCAAACCGATTCGGTTCGAGGGGAATGGATATAGTGATGAATGGAAGGCTGAAGCTGCCCGGCGTGGGTTGGATTGTGAGACCAGCGTTCCCCTGATCTTCGATCGTCTGTTAGCCCAGGAGAACATCCGGATGTTCGGAGAAACCGGTGTATTGAACGAAGTGGAACTGCATGCCCGGGCTGAAGTGAAATGGGAGACATATACCAAAAAGGTACAGATCGAAGCCCGTATATTGGGAGATTTGGCTATGAATCATATCTTACCGGTGGCTTCGCGTTACCAGAGTATGTTGCTGGATAAGGTAAGCAAGTTTATGGCGATTTTCCCGAAAGAGAAAGCCAGGGTTTTGGCCGAACAAGACTTAGAATTGATAGAGAAGATAGCCCGGCATATGACCTGTATTCAGACCCAGGTGGAGGCAATGGTGGAAACCCGGAAAGTGATCAATAAGATGGGGGATATACGGGAAAAAGCGATTGCTTATCACGACCGGATAGCCCCGACCTTCGATGAGATCCGGGCTCATATCGATAAATTGGAATTGATTGTCGATAATGAAATGTGGACGTTGCCGAAATATCGGGAACTTTTGTTTTTGAGATAACGAACAGGAATGGAAATGTTATGAGTGACGCAATTAAACATGAATGTGGGATTGCCATGGTGAGGTTGTTGAAACCTTTGGAATACTACCGGAAAAAATACGGAGATGTTTTTTGGGGGATGAATAAGCTTTACCTGCTGATGGAAAAACAGCACAACCGTGGACAGGAAGGAGCCGGAATGGCTTCGGTAAAGTTGAATGCCCGTCCGGGCGAAGAATATATCTTCCGGGAGAGGGCGGAAGGAACGGGGGCTATTCAGGATATTTTTTCTGCTGTCCACCGGGCGATTACCGAATGCCGGAGGATAGAACCGGAGGTGCCCGACGAGGAGTTGCCTTTTATCGGCGAGATGTACATGGGGCATTTGCGTTACAGTACAACGGGGCGTTCGGGGATTTCATACCTGCATCCTTTTTTGCGTCGTAATAATTGGCGGAGCCGGAATCTTTCGTTGGCCGGAAATTTCAACCTGACCAATGTGGACGAAATATTGCAGTATATCGTGGAACGGGGACAACATCCCCGGCATAATGCGGATACTTTTATTATACTGGAGCAATTAGGGTATTTACTGGATTATGAGGTGGAACACCTCTACCGGAGATTCAAGGCCGAGGGCCTGGCCGGTCAGGCGATGAACGATGCGATCGAAGAGAATATCGATATCGAACATATTTTGCAGGAAGCTTCGGCACGCTGGGACGGAGGATATGTCATTACCGGTTTGTTGGGAAGCGGGGATCTTTTCGCTTTCCGGGATCCTCATGGAATCCGGCCTGCTTTTTATTATGCCAGCGATGAGGTGATCGTCGTTGCTTCCGAGCGTCCGGTTATTCAAACGGTTTTCGATTTGCCGGTAACAGAGGTGAAAGAATTGATGCCCGGACAGAGTATCGTTGTGAAACGGAACGGTAATATGAAAGTAAGTACGATCCATCCGGCCGTTGAGGTAACTCCCTGTTCTTTTGAACGGATTTATTTCTCCCGGGGAAGTGATTGCGATATTTATAACGAACGGAAGGAACTGGGGCGTCTGCTGACCGAAAATATTTTGAAAAGTGTCGGATATGATGTGGATCACACTATCTTTTCTTTTATCCCTAATACGGCAGAAATCGCTTATTATGGGATGATGCAGGGCTTGGAAGCCTGGTTGGACCGGCAGAAGAGTGAAGAGATCTGTACCCGGAACGGACAACTGAGCAGCGCGCAGATCCGGGAAATCCTGTCGCGGCAGATCCGGACCGAGAAGTTGGCCATCAAGGATATCAAACTGAGGACTTTTATCGCTGAAGGAAATAGCCGGAATGATTTAGCCGCCCACGTGTACGACACCACTTATGGGACAGTACGGGAAAGGGTGGATTCGATCGTCGTTATCGACGATAGTATTGTCCGGGGTACTACCTTGAGGCAAAGTATAATCAAAATCCTTTGCCGGCAGAAACCCAAAAAGATTGTGATTGTCTCCTCTTCGCCTCAAATCCGTTATCCGGATTGTTATGGTATCGATATGTCGAAGATGGGAGAGTTTATCGCTTTTCATGCTGCTATCGCTTTGCTGAAAGAGAGGGGATTAGAACGGGTGATCGATGAGGTGTATACCAAAAGTAAGGCTCAGATAGCATTACCCAAAGAAAAGGTCGTGAATTATGTCAAAGAAATTTATGCTCCTTTTACAGACGAAGAGATTTCTGCTAAGATTGCCGAAATGATCACCCCTGAGAATTGCCCTTCGGAAATAGCTGTGGTATATCAGACGATAGATCATTTACACCAGGCTTGTCCGAATCATTCCGGGGATTGGTATTTTTCGGGTGATTATCCCACTCCGGGCGGAAACCGTCTGGTGAACGGGGCTTTTGTGGAATGGTATGAGAAAAGGTTTAATTCCTAAATCCGTTTGTCGTGTTACAAAAGATAAAGACCTGGATGCTTCCGCTGGCCATGTTGTCGGGAGCATTTTTTTATGAATTCTTTCAACAGTTGGCTTTTTTAACGCCCTACCTGATTTTCAGTATGTTGTTTATTACATATTGTAAATTGTCTTTTCGCGATTTGAAGTTCAGTGGTTTGCATCTGTGGTTGCTGGCTGTTCAGGTTGTCGGGTGTTTGGTGGTTTACGGTGGATTGGTGTGGTTCGATCCGGTCGTGGCACAGGGAGGTCTGATTTGTGTTTTGGCGCCGACTGCAACGGCTGCTGCAGTGATCACGGGAATGCTCGGAGGAAGTGTCGCCTGTCTGGCGGCATATACTTTGATGAGTAGTTTAGTGGTAGCTGTCGTATCTCCCTTGATCTTTACTCTGTTGGGAGAACATAGCGATATGACCTTCTGGAATTCCGTACTTTTCATTTGCCGGCAAGTCATGCCTGTCCTGATATTACCTTTTGCATTGGCCCTGTTTTTGGAGAAAGCTTTGCCGTCTCTCCACCGGCAGTTGAAAAAACTGCAAATTCTTTCCTTTTATCTTTGGGCGTTGGGATTGACTATTGTAACCGGGAAAACGGTTTATTTTATCGTGTATCAGGAGAATGCCGATATTACGGAAGAGTGGTGGATGGCCGCATTAGCATTGGTGATTTGTGTCCTGCAGTTTATCCTGGGCAGGCGTATCGGACGGCGGTATGGCGATCCTGTTTCGGGAGGGCAGGGACTCGGACAGAAAAATACCATCCTGGCTATCTGGATGGCACAGGTATATCTGAACCCTCTTTCCTCCATCGCCCCTGCTTCGTATGTGCTGTGGCAAAATATGATCAATAGCTGGCAGTTGTGGAAAAAAGGAAAATAAGAACAGAAGGCTACTCTATTGCTCTGGCTGCAGGAACGATATCTTCCCGCGCCACTTTCGTCGTAATGATGTTTTTCGGTCCGGGGATCAGGGGACTATTTTCCAATACATGGCGTACCCGGCTGTATTGATTGGCGGTAAACCGGTTTTGGTAGGAATGGAAATAGTCCATGATATTGGTAGATATAAAACTTTCTCCTTCACATCCGTTTCTTGTGAATACTTCCTGTGTGTAAGGTTTGGAAAGTGTATTCAGCCATTCGGTATAGGTATTACGGTCATAATTGGGGGTATCCTCACAATAATCCGTTTCGTTGCACCCTTGCTCGGAGAATACGTGGAATAACCCCAGATAGTGTCCCAGCTCATGAGCTAAAGTCACATAAATGTTATCCTCGGTGATATAGGTATTGTTGATAGAAATACAATGGGTATAGGAAGGCATGTTCGAGAAATAGTAGTTATTCGCAGTCAGGCCCGGAAGAGTGTTTTCACGGGGGGTGTATGGGAGGTGGGAGATTCCTGCCGTGGTCTTTTCTTTAAAGGTATATACAAATACATTGATGTATTTATTCAGGTCCCAAACGAATGAATTGAACGAAGTATTGCTTTGAGCCATGAAATCCTCACAGCTCATGACTGCTGCCGGGGTTTTCAGGATGCGTTCGATGCCGGGTTCGGCCAGGGGATTACCGGCAGGATCTTCGGTAGCCGCCACCAATTTCAGGTTCATAGGAATACTATTGGTACCTGTATTGTATAAACGGTTACATTCGTCGATCATTTTGGTGAAGAATTCTCCGGAAGCATTTTGCAAACTGTCGGTTTCATCCGCATAGAATAAATGAAAAATAACGGGCAGTTCATAATAATAGTTATTGCCGCTTGTATCCTGATATACATGTACTTCAGCCTCTTTCTGGTCGCAGGTAAAAGTAAAACGGGTATCTCTTTCGGCTTTGGTGTCGTTGGTATCTACCTGAATTAATATTTCGGTCGTTTTACTGCCTTCCATTTTATCGGTTGTACACCAGGTATCCCCTCCTGTAATTTTCCATTCACAGTTACTGTTGACCGTTAATTTCCATACACCGCCGTTACCGGAAAACCGGAGGGTGTTTTCGGAAATTTTCAATACCTGAGGTGAAGGGTGATCGGTCACACAAGCGAACACTACAATCGTTGTGAAAATCAGAAATATAAGTCGTTGTATTTTCATCGGAATCTTTTTTATTGAATGCAAATGTATAAAAAAGACTTTATATACTTGACACTTTAAGTTGTTTTAAAGATTGTTTTCACACAGCCTGTAAAAATAGATTTTGGTGTACGGAATTGGAACATATACGATCGGTGACTTCGGAAAGCGACCGATCGTAGCCTCATAGCAGGCTGACTTCAGGATAAAACCGTTACTTTTAAGCGGTCTGTCCATTTTTTTATTCTGGTATCGGTTCGGTCCGATTCATTATTATCGTCGATCGGGAGCCCGACAAATTTACCGTCGATAACTCCACCGGAACCATCGAAACGATATTCAGAGAGGTCTACTTCTCCCGTAAAAGTACAACCGGTGTGTTGAAGCTCGTGATAGATGACACCCAAAGCATCACAAAAACTGGAACTAAAACTGACCGAATCTCCGCATCCGAACAAGGCGACGGTTTTGTTTTTCAGATCCATATCTTTGAGTTTGAAAAGGAAATCATTCCAGTCGTCCTGCATTTCCCCGACTCCCCAGGTCGAACAACCTAATAACAATACTTCGTAGGGTTGTACGGCATGGGGCGTTGTATCGGCGACATTGTGTACATCTTCTTTCCCGATCCCCAATTGAATAGCGATTTTATTCGCTACAGATTCGGTATCACCGTTGGTGGAACCGTAAAAAATACCTGTTTTTTTCATAAAAATAGTGATTTAAAGTTATTATAAGTCAACTGCTTATCTATTCTGTGCAGATCACTGTTCTGTTTACGGAGCGGAAGAGAAATGGGGTGGCTTATTATGTCGAAAAAATTTTAATTGTGGTTAAACTAATGGGCTGATTATTGAAAAATACCTAAAAATAGGGATTGGTTGGAATCGGATAAAATGTTTATTTTGCGTGATTAAATTTATTTAGAATGAATAAGCGTTTAAAATATTCCGGTACAGATAAGATGAGTGATCTGATTTGTGAGAATTATAACCTGTTACTGGTGATGAGTCGGTTCGGGTTATCCTTGGGATTCGGTGACCAGACTGTACAGCAGGTATGTGAACGTCAGGGGGTGCATACGGGTACTTTTCTGGCTGTTGTGAATTTTATGGATGGGGAATGTTGTGTGTCCGAAGAGTTTCATGACCAGATATCGGTTGAAGCCCTGATGGAATATTTGAGGCAGGCTCATTCTTATTTTCTGGATTATAATCTGCCGGTGATCCGGCGGAGGTTAATAGATGCCATCGATTGTTCGCAGGATGACGTTGCTTTTCTGATTTTGAAATTTTACGATGAATATGTCAACGAGGTGCGGGCACATATGGGATATGAGAATGAGGTGGTTTTTAAATATGTGAATGCACTATTGCAGGGTGAGGATACCGGGCGATATAATATCGGTGTTTTTGTTGCACGTCATAACCAGATCGAGACTAAACTGACCGAACTCAAGAATATTATTGTCAAATATTATCCTTCCAGGGCGAATAATAATCTGTTGAATACCGTATTGTTCGATATTTATTCTTGTGAAAAAGATTTGTGTTCACATTGCCGGGTAGAAGATTATATGTTTGTTCCTCTGATTGCAGAATTGGAAAAGAAAGTACAGGAAAATGCAGGAAGATGAAGTTTTAAAGATTGCTATAGCCGAGACATCGATGATCGTCCGTAGTGGATTGGCATTGGTCTTGAAGCGGATTCAGGGATTGAAAATTCTTCCGATAGAGTTAGTCTCCGAAGAATCGCTGGATGAATGTGTACGATTTCATAAACCTGAAATTCTGATCGTAAATCCGTCGTTTACCGGATATTTCGATGTGCGTAAATTTAAAGAAACACCTCAGAATGCGGGTGTGAAATGTATTGCTTTGATGTGTTCGGTGGCCGATCAGGGTGTGTTGCGGAATTACGATGAGTCTCTGACGATATATGACGATGCGGATACGATCAGGGAAAAATTGAATCGCCTGTTGAATGTTCCCGGGGAAGAGACAGAAGAAGAATTAGCCGGACAGGAAGTGTTGAGTAGCCGGGAAAAAGAAATTATTACTTGTGTCGTCAAAGGGATGACTAATAAAGAAATTGCAGATGCCTTGTATTTGTCGGCCCATACGGTGATTACCCACCGACGGAATATAGCCCGTAAATTACAGATTCATAGTCCGGCAGGCCTGACTATTTATGCGATTGTAAATAAATTGGTGGAGTTGCAGGATATCAAAGAATATTTGTAATAAAAAATCCCGGAAACAATCCGGGATTTTTTATTATTTGATTTCAATCGTTCGTCCGTTTTTTTCTTCCGGAATTACCGTTTGTTTCGGGATATCGATGGTCAATACACCGTGTTCCATCCTGGCCTGAATCTTCTCTTTTACCACATCATCGGGCAAGATCATCGCTTGCTGGAAGCGGGTATATGAAAATTCACGTCTCAGATAGCGTCCCTCTTCTTTTTTATCTTCTTTCTGTTCGTGTTTCTTTTCCATACTGACCACCAACTGGTTGTTGTTTTCGATTTTGATGGTAAAATCCTCACGGGTCATACCCGGTGCAGCAACTTCGATTTCGTAATTTGTTTCGGTTTCCCGAATATTGATTGCCGGTGCAGTAGCATTGGTTTTTTCCATCCACGTGTTATCGAAGAAATCATTGAAGATATCCGGTAACCAAGTCTGTGTTCTTCTTACAGGTACCATAATTTAATCCTCCTATTATTTAAGTTTAACATATTCATTGGGTAGAACCGGTATTTTAAACCGTGTTCGTTTTAGGAGATTGCAATCGGTATGCCGCAATTCGTGGGGAA
>OGRL01002947.1_pt1 | contig 10630 bp, 8 predicted proteins | sample 1553481 | NCBI WGS metagenome assembly OGRL01 (sample SAMEA2580036, study PRJEB22360) | human gut metagenome
GAACAGGTCGCCCCCCCTCCCCCTTGCGGAGAGCGACGACTTGTGGGGGTGGGTGGAATGAACAACCACGTTATTTCTATCCACGCTCTCCTTGCGGAGAGCGACGCGCAGTCCTCAAGCTACAATGCATACATGGAAGAATTTCTATCCACGCTCTCCTTGCGGAGAGCGACGCTGAGGGCGCGAGCGCCCGAATAAGGCCCGTTATATTTCTATCCACGCTCTCCTTGCGGAGAGCGACCCTTGATGGTGGGAAACCCTCCGGCAAATTCTTTGTATTTCTATCCACGCTCTCCTTGCGGAGAGCGACAGCAAAAGTGCACAAAACAGTGGGGCACTTTTGCGCATATGAAACAAATTTTATGGAGATTGCATCTTCATGCTGACAGGCAAGGCTGTATTTTACCCTTTCTGCCCCTGTTTTTTCCATATTTTCTGGTGCGAAGGAACCGGGAATTTTATGATTGCCTTCCCCTCGCACTAAGCAAACAAGATTCCATCCTGATCAAAATCCGGGTGCAGACCCACATGCTCGACTTTGCTTTTGTAATGGTTTCCCAGTTGATAAAAGCGCAGGCTGTCCGATTCCGAATCGATCAGTTCGGTCAATTTTGCTTTGAACATCGTGTATTGCGCGGCATCCAGCAGGCACTCAAATACGGAGTTTTGCACCCGCTGGCCGTAGTCTACACAGACTTTTGCTACTTTGCGCAGCCTGCGACGACCGGCGGCTGTTTCGGTGTTGACATCATAGGTTACAAGCACCAACATAACGGCACCTCACTTCCAGAAAAACGGTGGGTACACTTCCAGGTCGCCGCGCAGAGCACGGGCCAGCAAAAGCGCCTGAACATAGGGCACCAGCCCCCAGGGCAGTTTTTCTTTCAAAAACGGATGGGTGATCTCTTCCTTCTTTTTGTTCTGCCATGCGGTCAGGAAAGCTTTGCGGCCATCATCCGTCAGCAGTACGGCACCATTTTCCTGTTTTTGCAGGTGTTTTGCCGTGATGATCTTTTGATTGATGCAGCTGATGACCAGCCGGTCTGCATAAACCGCCCGCAGTTCTTCCATCAGGTCAAGTGCCAGACTTTTGCGGCCGGGGCGCGGGCGGTGCATAAAGCCAACATAAGGGTCCAGGCCCACAGCGGTCAAGGCGGATGCACACTCCCGCGCCAGCATGCTGTAGGCAAACGAAAGCAGCGCATTCACATTGTCCAGCGGTGGACGGCGGCTGCGGCCCTCAAACACAAAATCCTGCTTTTGCTGCAGAATTAGGTCATTCAGGCAGTCAAAGTAGCGCTGGGCTGCCTCGCCTTCCAGGCCGCGCAGCTGTTCCGGATCATCGCTGGTCTGTATCAGCGGCAGCGCGGCGGCTAGCTGGGTGGAGGTGCGTTTCAGTTTTTCGACCGGGACACGCTGGGGATGATCGCGGGTTGCGCGTTCCAGCACCCAGCGCGCGTTATACACTTTACCAAGGATAAAGCTCCGGGCATAGCGACAGCTCTGGGCCGGGTCATCCGACACGCGGTACTGCGTCTGACGCAGCAGCACATTGCCGCGTTCTTCCCCCACGGTGCGGGCCTGAAATCTGCCATACGGGTCAAAAAAGCAAAGGTCAATGCCCCGCCGGGCACAAGCTCCCATCAAAGCGGGGCTGGCACCCGCGTAAGTAAAGCAGACGATGCCTTCCAGCGTATGCAGGGCATAGCGGTGGGTTTCCTGCTTATTGCGGGTAACAACAAGGTTTTCGCCATCCAATGTCAGGTAAGCGTCCTCATTGATGACAAACAGGGTGTTGAGCAGCTTTCTCATGGCGCGCCCTCCTCAATATGCTCCCGCAGATACGCCGCCGGGTCTGCCTGCTGATACAGCGCCGGCAGGCAAAGTTCTTTCAGTGAGCAGGCATTGCAATGCTTGCCGGGTTTGCTTTTTGGGGTATAGCCGCGCGCAAACAGGCGGTTCATCTCATCCGCCATGGTCTGCGCGGTGCTGCGCAGTTCCGGTGTCAGGGAAACATGTTCCCGCTGCCGGGTTTCTTCATAAAAGATTTCCCCTTCCGGCACTTCGCACACCAGCATTTCTTCCAGCGCCATGGCCTGTGCGCAGAGCTGCAAACGATCGGCATCGTTTACCTTGCTGCGGCCATGCTTATATTCCACGGGCATGGGCTGCCACAGGCCGCGGCGGCCCTGCAATGACACGCCGTTTGGATCCTTGTGAAACTCTACCACATCGCAGTCGCCGGTCAGTTTTAAGCGGTGGCTGACGACCCTCATACCGCGGGCGATCAGCAAATCGCCGCGTTTTTCCGTCAGGGTAACATCATGGCAGCGGGTATGCTGCAGGCGGCCTTCGGCGGTGCGTTGGTTTTCGGACCATTGTTGTTCCAGGTACGCAAGTGCCCATTGGCGGCGGCAGAATGCAAAGTGCTGGATGCCAGACATTTGCAGATAGTCATCAGTATTCATCATACACTTCCGGTGTCAATCCGTTCAGGGTATCGCAAGTAATATTATAATCTTCCACCCGGTGTGCTTGTGCCACACTTTCTTTTAGCTCCACATGCAGACAGCGATGGACCTTTGCCGAGGAATACTGTCCGCTTTTGCAGTTATGACGCCACCAATACAGGCGAACCACCTCCATACTGCCATCCGGGCGGGCAGAGGAAATATCGTTTTCAAACAGTGTGCGCAGCGCTTCTTTGATGATTTCTGCATCTTCATCTGTAAAGCCGGTCTTTTCTGCCAGCTGGCAGTTAATGCTGCCAAAGGTTGTGTACACGCCAAAAGCCACACGGTGCTTCATGCCCATGGTATCGCTTGACTTCTTTTCGCCAGTCGTACCGTTCACGCTCTTTGTGATCTGGATATCATCGACATCAATCGGGTCCACGCTGAAAGCCGGATGAATAGATACCGGGCCGCGCACGCCAACGGAAACACCATCGCCCTTGGATTCTTTCCCCTTAAAGGCAAACACCTGGCCAAAGCTGCGCACATCCAGCCAGGTTTCACAGGCAGCCTTTGCATAAGCATCTTTATCTTTTTCAGCCTTTTTCACTGCTGGGCAGCCGTCTGCACGGTCTTTCAGGCTTTTGAAGCCATCATTGCAGCGGTCGTCCGACTGGACAAACACATTCTGGCCAAGGTCCATCATGCGGTTGCGGATCTTGCGTTTCAGGCACACATCCGAAATTTCACCCAGTCCCTCATACGTTTCGCGCGGGCGGTTTCCGTTCAGCGGGTCACCGTTCGGGTTCGCATGGTTTACAGCAATCACAAGTGCAAAGTCGATTTTATTCTGCAGCACAGCCATCTTTTATTCCTCCTGCTTTTTTGCTTTCGCTTTATATTCTGCATTTTCGGCCTTAAAGTCCATCATCTGGTCGGCATAGCCAACCAGATACAGCTCACCAAGTCTTTTGTTCGTAAAGTTTTCTGTGCCAATCTTATGTAATAATTCTTGCATCATCGCATACCTTTGGCTATCCATTCCGTTACGGTTTTTCATTCTGTTCAGGTACGGATTTAATTTTTTATCTAAAAGAAGTGTTGTTGCTGCCGGGTGCAGAGCAAACGCGGTTCTTAAACGTTCTGCATTTGTCAAACGTTTTTCGTTCTCATTTCCTAGCTGAATCAACGCCCGTCTTTCAATCTGTTCTGCACAGGCTAAAATTCTCCCAAACAAATAGTTTCGGTCTTTAATGGTTTCATCAACATTCATCGGATAATCCACCTTCTTATTTCTATGATAGTACCCACGCACAAGGGCGCAGGCAATGTTTTGTGTTTTTTGTTGTTCCCAATAATCCAGGCCAATGCTGTTTGTTGCCCGATCTACCGCGCTGATCATCAAATCCCGCGGGAAGCGCTCCCCATTGGTAATACAGGGAATCAGTCGTTCGATTGTGGCTTGTTTCAGCTTTGCATCCACTTTTTCGCCATAGGCTGCTTTTGCAATGTCCGCCGGGGCAGGCGCACCAACAAAGACAACTTTCTTGATCTTGGGCTTTTTGCCCAGTTCCGTCGGCTCCTCTACACTGCGGTATTCCAGCTGCCATTGGAACGTATCGTGCCAATCCTTTATATTGGCAAGCAACTTAGAGCCCTGCAGTTCTTGATAGTACCGGATGGACAACCGGCCAGGTGTAGCAGAATCCAAAATCATGACCGCCGTTTGGGAATTGTCCTTCAACTGGTGCTGATACCCCAGAATGGCCCGGTTAAACTGCCGTGCAATTTCTTCTTGGGTATCCGCAGGCAACCTTTCTGTATCTTCCTCAAAATCGTCCCAATCATCGCCTGCTAGTGGATTATATTCCTGGGCAATATCGAGAGTATCCCCCAGCACATTGGGTACTGCTTCGTTCTGTGTTCCCCAAACAAGTACAGTCTGGTCCCCTGTATTTACCCCTTGCTTGCTGACCAACCATCGCAAGGCGCTGTGTGCCTTTTGGGTTGTTTCATAACCAATCGAAAGTGCCTGCGCTGCATCCGCAAAGCGCCCGCGGTAAGTATAATTCGTATTGTCATTGCTGGATATCAGCTTTGCACGGTCACCTGGGTTGCGGATCTTATACGGGCTTAATGTAGAAACCGGCATTTTGATTCCCTGAACTGTGCAATAGTCAATATCTTTTAACTGTGTTTCATAAAAGCGGATAAAGCTTTCTCGGACTGTTGTATCACGCGACAAATCAACATTGTCAACGCGGAACCGGACAAAAGATTCCGTCTGGTCACTACCGGTCAGCGTATCCAAAATAGGGGGCTTGTCTTCTTTGTTTCCCTGCCATTTTGTTGGCAGAGTTCCATTTTCGTCTATAAACAAAATATTTGCCTTGACCAGGTCTGCGATTAGGCATTCTTTTTCCAGGTAGTGCAGGACTGTACACACAGCCGGGTGGGCATAAGGAGATGTACACCACGCTTGTAACTGCTTGTGGTAAAGCGGCCATCCGGATTCTTTACTACCACCAAAAGTGGGATAATCTGCCGCAATATATTGCAGTTTATCCACTAGCGGGTGCGGCACCATGCCGGATGTCCGCGCCGAAGATTCCTCTGTGCAAGGAATGATCGTTGTCCTTTGATCTTGTGCCAGCAAGCCTGCATACTGAAAGTTTCCGTCCTTGTCCAGCTCCACTTCAATGTTGACCTGCTGCGTCGTGTGAGCCACCGGCAGTAGTGGAACTTTTCCAGGCTGCTGCTTTCCAATTTCTGACACGCTATTCTGGTAGGTTTTATAGCAATAGCTAAGCCAGCTCATTCCTGTATCACCTCCCTGTACAAATCATCGCAGTCGCTGACTGTTTCCCCCAGCGTAAAGGTCTTCATCTTTTGCGGGTGGATATCGCGCACAATTTCGCATTCTTCCGGGCGGCAAAAACAGATTTTTCCGTTCTGCATTACCGGGTGCCAAAAGCGTTCCTGCATCACGCCTTTCCCGTTTTCGTCCGCATAGGTAATGCCGTGCTCCATTAGGCCTAGGTCCAGGGATGAAACATCATCATAATGCCCTTTTCCCAAGCCAAAAATGCAGGGTTCAATATACCCCTGGCATTCGCGTGTTCCCAAAAAGATATCTCTTCTGCCGCCGCGTTCCAACATACGCTTTGCAATAGCGTAATGTTTGTTTTCATTGCGGTCTTTTTCCAGGTCTGGGCGATGTTCGTTCCATTCAAAATGTGCCCGCACCTGGTAGCAAACATCGGAAAGGTACGTATAGATGGAAAGATCGTTTTTTCCATTGTTATACATAATGGGACGGATGCCTTTGGATTGTCTTTCAATCGGGTTCATCACGCGCAGTTCATCAATTACCCAGGTGAACGTTGGTTTCCAATAGCAGCTTTCATAAATACCCTTCAATGCCTGGTAGGTGGGCACCGGGTAGCTAAATTTTTCGCCGCCTACGCGGGTAATTGGGTCGCTGAACAGTGCATAACGCCCATATACCTGCATGGATATTGAATTTTCGTATTGCAAAGTCTAACCCTCCTTGTTAAGCAAATTGTATCGGCATAAATCCGGGGCTTGTCTGAATTCCCTTTTCGTCATCGTAATATTCCTTGTTAAGAATTGTCACTGCCCCTTCTTTTACTGTGTACAGTGCGCCTTGATCTGCCAGGCGTATTTTTTCATTTGTTGTAATACCAACGGTAAAGCGTTGTGCGTCCCGCAGCATTTTGGGGGTAAGCGGTTTACTGGACGAAAGTCTTGTTGCCATATCCGCGCCATCTTCCCCATAGGGAACCACCACCGGCGTTGTAATGTCCTCCAAAGCATGGAAATTCCTTTCTGCCGTGGCAAACGCCTGCCGGAGCAAGTAATTGGGGAACTTTTGTTTTCCTGTTGTCTCTTTCCAGGCTAGCACACTTTCCTGATTATCTGACAAAAGGTCAAACAAATTCACTGTTTTTGGGGGAATGTACCCCTTTAATTCAACCGGATCACCCATCCATTCCTGTTGTTGGGACTCTGCATAATAAAGCTGGTAGTACCTCAAAATACTTTCCGGCTCTAACAGGTCCGCATCCCTTTGTAATTGCTGCAGCAGGTGCCGTGTGGCTTCCCTGCCGTTGCGCAGTTCCGGAAGTCGATTCAGATTTTCCAGATTGTAGGTTTTAACAAGATACACCGTGCGGCATTTCCTTTCCGCATTGCGGTTGCATCGGCCGGAAGCCTGGGCCACACTGGGCAGCGCAGCCATACTTCGAATGACGCAATCAAAGCTTACATCCACGCCTGCTTCTATCAGCTGACTGCTTACACAGATCAAACGTTCCTGACCGTGTAAGGTGTTTAATTTTTGCTTAACTTCTGCGATAACATCTGCACGGTGCTTTGCACACAGGTGCGTGGTCAGGCAGTAAAGTTGTGTATGTTCCGGCTGGGATTGTTTCAAAGCCTCAAACACCTTTTCGACCGCCGAACGGGTATTCAAGATGATCAAAATGCTGCCATTCTCGTCTTGCTTGCTCCGTACAAATTCTGCGAGTTCTCCTGCCTGAAATCCATTTCCTGTTTCGGGCACTTCAATCTTTGTCCTTCGGAACTGCGCAAAGCGCAGCTGGTAATCCGGGACCAGGTCCACCGGCGATGCAAACCGCAAAGGGTTTGCTACTTCGTTTAGCGCTGGCTGTGTTGCCGTACACAAAACAACAACGCACCCCAAATAGTACGCCAAGAAATTTGCCGCCTGGTTGAACAAGTATGTATGGCAAATGGGCAGGGACTGTATTTCGTCAAACACCAAGATAGAATTTGCCAGTGCTGCCATGCGGCGCACATTCTGCCGCCTGCTGCAAAACAGGGTTTGCAGCATCTGTACCATAGTTGTACATATCACCGGCGCTTCCTGCCAGCGTTCCAGCTGGCGGAGAATTTCGGGGTCCTCTGTATCCAGCACCGCATCCGTATGGTGCTCCAACAGATATTCACTGCCGCCTAATGCCTTTTTGAACTCCTGTACATTCTGTCCGATAATCGACCGGAACGGTGCAACATAGAAAATATGCCGGGCCGAAAGTTTTTTGGCCGCATGCACACAATATCGCAGCCCGGAAAATGTTTTTCCTCCGCCTGTTGGCACATACAAGCGGTAAATACCCTGCTTTGCACATTCGCCTGCTGTCTTGCATTGCTCCGAAATTTCTGCACGCAAGGTATCTATTTTATGTCGGGGCTGCAAATTGTTCAGGAATCTTTCAACATTGCTTTCTATCAGATCCCATGGCGGAAGCTGCTCCGGGGGAAGGCATCCTTCTTGATTATAATAGTTGCCTGAATCCAACCAGTCTGCATCGATCAGGGCTGCAAACAAAAATCTGTGTGCCAACCCCAACATGACCTGATAGATACAAAGCCGCGGCTTCTTTCCTTCCTGCGTTCGGATTTTCCGCACAAGACATTCTACCTCCTGCGCAGCTTTGGCAAACATTTGCCGTATCTCTGTTTCACTTATGCAATCCGCAAAAAAGGCCCGGCAGCTTTCTTCATATAGCTCTTGAGCCTGCTCTGAATACATATGTTTTATCCAGGGTTCTACTCCACCTAGGTCGAAAACATCCATACGTTCAGAGTGATGGGATCCGATTGCCAATGCTGCCATTTGCGCAGTCAAGCGAGAAGGTGGTGAAGCTGTTTCTCCGCCATAATTTTCCCATAGCCACCGCATTCCGGCGCTGGAATGATTGATTCTTTCGTTTGTCTGGCCTCTTAGATGTTTTTGCACGTTGCTATGAGATTTCCCAGCGTCATGGAGCCAGCCTGTAAGACGGCCCAAGTTTTCAAGTCCCAGCGGTTGGCACGCCCGTGCGCAGTACTCGGCCACGTTTTCACTGTGTTGCTTTAGGGATTGTATTTTCCAGACGCCATTGATTTGTTTGGTATGACCGAGTAGCATGGTAATCATCTCCTTGTTTCTTTTATTATAGCAGATCACTCATCCCATAATTCGGACTTTCACTCCGGTTCTGCAATCTTTGTCATACTATCCAAATTTATCCATGTAGAATTGTTAGCTATTCCCATTAGCAGATATTTTTGATAAAATAAGATATTATAGGGTTTATGAATTCACTTTCTTATATTACTTCTTCATCTTACCGAAAAATTATTTACGCAAGGAGTGAAAAGCCATGAATAGGAAGTTATTCTCATTTTCCGCCAGTGTTATCACCGCAATAATGCTTACCGCTTGTGCTGCAGCGCCAGAAAATAAACCTGCTTCCTCCGCTGCTCTTTCCCCGACCAGTGAAGCTGTTGCCACAGCTATACCATCCACTAGCAATGCCAACTGGAAGTTACCGCCGCAATATGATTTTGACGAGATGATTCCTCTCTTCTCCCGCGAAACCCACACTGCCGGTTACGCCGCTGCCCGAAATCTGTACGCTGTGCGCAAGGGCGAACGCTGGAGCCTGTTTAATGCTGCCAACTGTAATGCTTTTCTGGAAGATTTGTCAGAAAGCATCCCGTACCTGTATGGTGAGCAGGAGCTCTCCATTGGGGTAGATGATACATACGATTACCAGAAGCTGAATGCCCTGGAAGAACAGATTAACCAGGAGCTGGTTGCCCAACAAATGCCTTTTACAACCATGCTGGGCGGGCACGGCGGGTATGGCATCCAGTGGATTTTAGGTGACAGCCAGATTTACCGTTCTGCTATTGGTGTCTATACATTTAGTGGCACGCCCATCGAACAGGTGTATGCTCCTGATTTGGTTGGCATCCAGCAAGGCATTTGGGATGATGAATATGCCGGTTATCTTGTTGACAATTCTGCACCTTTTGCCGTTGCGGATAAAAACGGTACAATTTTAACCGATTTCGACTACCAGGATGCCTGCATGGCCGGTGAATCTTTAATCGCGGTAAAGAATGCAGCCGGTAACTGGGGATATTGCGACCAAAGCGGTGCTTTAGTAATCCCCTGCATTTATCAGCCGCAGATGAGTTTGTCCATCATGAACGAAACTGTTGAATATCCTTACGCAGACTTATCTGGCATGGTAGTTGTGAAAAATCAATCCGGACAAAAGCTGGTTCTGGATGTTTACGGCAATGAGATAATTTCCGCTGGGCAATATGAAGATTTAGCCCCCGCGCGCGATGGCTGCGTATGGGCAAAACAGAATGGCCTTTGGGGCTTGCTGCAAGTACAGGATTATACCGAAAACAATGCCAACGTTATTCTGCCGGATGGATGCGTTGCACCAGATGTAACGCTTAGCCGAATTGATAGCCTTTGTACCTACACCACTGCTGATCATGGGCTGGTTATGCGTAAAGGTCCCGGTACAAATTATGAAAAAATGGATAATATCCCCTACGGTATCATCGTATGGGAATGCGGCTATAGCAGCAATGTGCCTGACTGGGTTGTTGTATATTACAATGGGATTTATGGTTGGGTCAGTGATGAATACTTGGCTACCACTATTTATTCCACCAGTAAATAATAAATAAAAAAGCAGGTGTTCATGTAGAAACGATATCGTCCTCCACGTGAATACCTGCTTTTTATAGCTTCTTTTATTATATCTGTTCTGTGCCGCTATTTGTCTCTATATGAAATAAATAGCCGCTATATGCATTTGAATGAAGTGTTCTGTTTGTTTGCTTTTTTACCTAAAAGAATCGCGTAGGAGGCTCTCTTAACGAAAGCGCCGACCTCTCACACCACCGTGCGTACCGACCGGTACACGGCGGTTCAACCGCATAAGTGCAAGGACTCGTAGTAGCGCCTGAGGATACTAAAATATCCTGCTTCTGCGAGTCTTTCGTTTGCAATGGAACCTTTTAATACAGGACTACCGGCGATACACCAATAACCCAGTCTGGAATTGCCCCACTGGTACTATTCCAAAATTTTTCGTTTGAGTTTCATTACTCATCGATATAATCTTTATCGAACCACTCGCCTAGCGAGTGATTTTAGACATACAAAAAAGCACCTTAGCTTACGCTAAAGTGCTCTTCCTGGTGACCCGTGCGGGAATCGAACCCACGTTAACGGCGTGAGAGGCCGCTGTCTTAACCGCTTGACCAACGGGCCATAATAAAAAAGAGAAGCCGGCATCTACCTATTTTCACAGGCCGTTTCCAGCCAACTATCTTCG
>OGRL01002948.1_pt1 | contig 10629 bp, 6 predicted proteins | sample 1553481 | NCBI WGS metagenome assembly OGRL01 (sample SAMEA2580036, study PRJEB22360) | human gut metagenome
TGTTTTCATTTTACCATAATCTCCGGCACCAAAATAGCGGCTTACGAGCACACCGGCACCGACACCGGCACCTAATGCCACACAAATAAATACATTCGTTAGTGCAGCACAGGCACCGACAGCTGCAAGTGCAGAGGAACCGACAAACTGACCAACAATGATGGAATCAGCCATATTATACACTTGCTGAAAAAAACTGCCGAGAATCATCGGCATTGCAAATATTGTCAGTGCTTTAAGGGGCTCATCTGTGATTAAATATTCATCTTTTGACATTATCATATTTCTCCCTTTTCCCAGAGACTCTGCTCTGGCAAATTTCACAGATATTGTACCATAAATTTCAGCAAAAAGTCCTGTAATCTCGTGAAAACACCATCATCATATCCAAATGTTCTTCTTCCATTTACTTCTATGATCTCTGATACCTCCAGACTATCCTCTGAAAATCTTTCCCATAATTTAAATATCATAACTGGTGAAAACTGGCTTGTACTGCCGCCTTCCCAGACACCATCCTTCTCGCGATAAAGTGCTGGTGTGAATTTTTTTGATTCGTTCAGTTCACTGTAATCTACTGCTTTCATAGAATCATAAGAAAATGTATTCTTATCTTCTCCATTCGGAATATCGTAGGAAGAAAGTACAATTCCTTCATTATTTTCTGAAATAAGAAAAAGATGCGGTGATGTGTGGCTTTTTCCATCTGTTTTATAGTAACTTTCTTCTACAACAAATGTACCATTGAAGTTTTCTGGGAGATTTTTGATTTTATCGTTACATGCTGTATTGATGTGTTTTGCATATGGATATGTTTTTCCTTCTTCCTGCATCTTATCAAATTGATCCTTATTATCAAATTTTCCATTCAACAGTGTAACAAAATTTATCAAGTCAGCCATGATTTTATGCCTCCATAATCTTTATCATATAGTTTTCATCCACTATACACCTTCCATATAAAAGAGTCCATGTACAAAATAAGGGAATATATAAACAAAATGCATCAGTTAACAAACATCGGAAGAGGGGCATATCATTGTCCAATTGATATGCCCCCTCTAGCTATAATCACAACAGCAGATGCATCACTTCTGTTCATTGTACGTATTTCTCTGGTAGCTTCCAGGCCATCCATAACTGGCATCATAATATCCATCAGAATTACATTGACCTCACCAACACCTGATTTTGCAAATGCTTCAACAGCCTCCTTACCGTTTGAAGCCCTTATAATTTCTGCTCCTGCATTTGTCAGAAGGAATTCTGCAATTTCCATGTTCAATTCATTGTCTTCGGCCAAAAGGATTCTCATGCCTTCAATTGATACATCGTCTTCCTGGCTTTCTGCCTGCTTCATATCAGCAGAAATAAGGAATGGGAGCTGTACCATGAATGTGGTTCCTACATTTTTCTCGCTTTCAAATTTAATCGTACCGCCCATTTTCTCTATTAGTTTTTTTGTAATTGGCATACCAAGACCTGTTCCTCCATAAACAGATCTTGCACCGCCTGTTTCCTGAGTAAATGGTTCAAAAATATGGTTCTGAAATTCTTTACTCATTCCAACTCCGGTATCCTTGCAGTGAAACTCAAACAGTATATGCCTGTCATCCACCTGTGTTTCATAATAGCTGAGCAGTATTTCTCCTTTTTCTTTATTATACTTGACAGCATTACTTATGATATTCATAAGGATTCTTTTTAAATGAACCGGACTCCCATTCAAATATCTGTATTTCAGATTGTATTCTTTTTCAGATAAGCTGATTCCACGTTCATATACCTGTTTTTCTATCACTTCTCTTATTTCATGCAATAGCCTGTTAATATCAAAATCCTTATTTTCCAGCACGATTTCCTCTGACTCTAATTTGCTCATATCAAGCATTTCATTAATAAGCTCCAAGAGGTATCCTGAAGCATCCCATATTTTCCTGCGTCACTCATCTTGCTTTTTTGAATCATCTTTATAATAATCAGCCACTTCGATCATGCCACGGATTCCGTTAATAGGAGTTCGGATATCATGACTCATTCGCTGCAGAAATTCTGTTTTTGCATTATTTGCCATATCAGCTCTTTGAGCTTCTTGCAAAAGTTTCTGCTTATAGGCTTCTTCCTGCATCATCTGAATCTTCAACAATTGTGCTTTTGATCTCCTGCGGAAGGCAAATACGGAAGCAGCCACAAATATATACAACAGCAACACGACCAACAGGTTTTTAAAAACAGAAGCAAACGCCATCTGCTCATCTATAAACATATAAACATAGTAATCGCGTCCCTTAGTCATTCTGCCAATATATCTGCATTTTCTGTCTGAAACACGGACTAGTTTGTTAGCTGGTTTCTGTTTTACCTGTTGGATAATATTAATACCTCCAGAGCTCTGTCCGATCCGATCTTCGTCATTTGAAGCAACCACATTTTTTCCATCTGTTACAACGATCATTCCGCTGGAATATGTATCATAGCCACTAAGAAGGCTCTGGATCGTAAGATTATAGTTTCTGGCATACTCAGCCGATGTATGATAAAAAGTGATAATTATGCCTTTTTCGTCAGAGCGTCCATATGCAGCCAGATCCACCTGTGACCCATCCTCAAGAACGATACTTGCAGCGTATGTTTTCCGGGGATATGCTGCTACATCAAGTACTGTTTTCTTTTGGATCTTATCCTGTAAAGCCCTGGAATTAAGATCGTCTGTACTGTATTCACATTTTACCTTTCCGTTTACATCAAGTATAATAATTCCGGTAAGTTTCTGCTCCTCTGCATATGTTTTCAGCTTATCCTTCGTAACTTCATCCTTTGTATACGTCAGATTACGATTAACCTGCTGGGCATTTTCAATTGCACGCATTAAACCTTTTGTTTGGGATGCTTCATTATATCTGTTATAAATATAACATTGTTCTTTCACATATTTCAGAGTCTCGTCCATTTGCCTGGCAACTGCTTTTATGTCAGTTTTTACAGAATAAACTATAGTTATCAGAAACAGAATCAGTCCCGCCGTGATAACGATGATTTGAGTCTTCCGTCTGGACAGTTTAGTTATTTTCAATTTTATCCACCTCCAGATATCCACTGGTTTCGGGAAGATATTTTTTAGAATTTTCTCTTCACTTCCATCTTTTCTCATTTCTTTAAAGACTTCTGTGAGTTTTTCCGGAAGTTCACTATCCGTGTTTTTAGGAAAGGCTACCCCGATTCCTGTAGTCAGGATAGCTTCATCCAGGATTCTTATCTTTGCCCCGTAATCTTTTATATACTGTTGTACGGAAGTTTCATGAGCTGCTATAGCATCAACATAACCTTTTCCAAGAGAGGTAAAAAGCAGTTTTCGGTTTTCTAAGCTATACACATCTTTTACCAATGGAATAGACGGATTCGTCCTGTTAAGAAAGATATCCTCAGGCTTTGTGGAAGCCTGTACTGCGATTACTTTTCCCGACAGATCACTAAGCTTCTTTATATTGCTGTTTTCATTGACTGCGATAACCTGCCGGCTCACCATATATGGACCTGCCCACTTATAATCATTCTCCCGGCCATCCATGGAAAAGCACCCCCATAAACAGTCTATCTCCTTATTTTCCAGATCTTTATCATCCCATACAATCTTTGTAAATACCGGCTTATAACCAAGGCGTCCCAGAGCTTCATTTGCAATGTCAACATCAATCCCTGCCGGTTCTCCATTTTCATCGGAATAATTAAAAGGTGGAAAATCGTCACTTCCAATGATTATCTCTGGCATATTTTCCTGTGAAGATGTACTTTCCTGTGTTGTAACTGAACATCCTGATATCAGTAATACCCCAAAAGCAAACAAAAACGGTATTACTGCCATGTACTTAGATTTCATGCTATGTACCCCAACAATTTTCTCTGATTTTTTTGGATTTTACGTCATTATAATAACTCTGTTCATACTGAATTTACATAAAAGATATAATACAAAACATGCACAAAATTTTATATTTTTTACAAAGAACAGGTGATTTTTCAAGTGAATCATGTTATGTAAATTTCACTCAGAGTGGTGCTCCATCACTTTCACTCTGAAACTCCATCTTCATTTTTACTTTTGCCAGTTTTATTTCCGGTATTCCTTCAGAAATGGACATAAAAAGCGCCATAGGTTTTTTCCAATGCCTATGGCGTGTAAATAATTTTCTACTCTACGGATACCTTGTTTATGATTGTCTGCCTGAACAGGCATCTATGCCAACAGATTTCTCTATACTTTTGAAATTTTATGATACTCTTTTTTCTCTGGAAAATACAAAACTATACAATAAGTTAAATCGTCTGCGTTAACTTCCATTCGCCCATCCATCTGCTCCATCATAATAGAAATATTCTGCAACCCAATCCCTGTTTTTTGATGCTCCGAATCAAACCTGGTAATACTATTTTGAATACTGATTCCTACTTCTTCATTCCCATAACAAAGCTGTATACATACCTCATTTTCATGTTTTCCATATTTTTCAATATTAGAAATAATATTATTCATAATTCTGCCAATAAAATCTGTATTTATACATACAGATATCTGTCTCCACTCCAACCGATCTGTATTTACCTTAAATCCTTCATATTCCAGTAAAGCACACAGTTCAGAAAGATAATCTCCAAAAGCACACATAATATCTTCTGCAGGTTCCAGTTCTATATGGTGTCGTGAATTTACAAAAAAATATTCAAACATCTGCTCCGACAAATCTCTGATCTGAAGTACACGATCAAAGGCTTTATTTATATATTCCTGAGTAACCGCACCTTCTTTTTGCTGCTTTTTTAGAATCTCAAGATATGCCATCAAACCAGTCAGAGGAGTACGCAGATCATGTGACATTCCTAACACCAGCTTCTCCTGTGCACTCTTCAGGTCATACTCTATCTGCTCTTTTTTCACCAATGTTTGTCTCATATGTTCCAGTCCACTGGCTAACTGTGCAATTTCATCTGTTCCCTGAACAGTTACATTCCCCTGCAAATTTCCTCTGCTGATTATATTTACCTCTTTCATAAGGCATTGTATATATTTTACATTCTCATACATTCCAGATACAACAATTCCAATACACGCCGCGACTCCAAGTACAACAGAAAAGACCATCAATATGTTAAAATATTTATCCGCTGTTCCTTCATATATATATACATCTGCCGTTCCATCCTTAAATGAAATTCTGTGGTACATTCTCCATGTCAGATTTGGTATTTCTCTGCTGCCATACATAATTTTACCGTTGTAGGAAATATCAAACAACAGCCATTTTCCCCTTGAAATCGTGAAGTCATCAATATTTCGTTCTGTACCCCATTTTTTCAACATTTTATAATCAGATGCACTCAACTTATTTTGTGTGACATATTCCTGAAGTTCTTCTGCACGTTCTGTCTCTTCAGCATAAACATATCCTGTACGAAAGAAAAAGCGTTGCAGTAACCCCTTTCCCCCGAAATATGTCACGCTTAACACTAATAAACCTGCTAATAACCCCTGCATAAGATAGCAAATTATCTTGCCTGTCAAACTACTTCCGCAAATTTTATCCAAGGCGATATCCCTTTCCCCATACGGTTTGAATCATCTTTGGCTTTTGTGGATCATCTTCGATTTTCATTCGTAATCTTCGGATATGTACCATAACAGTATTTCCAGATGAATATAAGAACGGCTCCTCCCACAAACTCTCATAAAGGTTTTTTACCGAGAATACCTTTTTCGGGTTTTCCATCATAAGCAATAAGATTCTGTATTCCATTTCTCTGAGACTGATTTCCTTTTCATTGCGGAATACCTCATTACATTGAGTATTCACTTTTACTTTTCCATATTCAATCCAATGTTCTTTTGTCTTCTCACCTTGTAATGTCTGACTATATACATGATATCTTCGTAGTAACGCTTTAACCCGGGCAAGAAGTTCCGCATACGAAAATGGTTTCACGAGATAGTCATCACCTCCTGCCATAAGTCCGAGTAATTTATCAGATTCCTGACTTTTGGCTGTCAGAAACAACACTGGAACATGTGAGATTTTTCGAATTTCTTCACAAGTTTTTATCCCGGATATTCCCGGCATCATAATATCAAGAATAACAAGGTCAATATCATCTGATACTTTTTTCAAACACTGATATCCATCCTCTGCTTCCTGAACAATATATCCCTCACCTTCAAGAAGTATCCTCACTCCTTCTCTAATTGCTGCATCATCTTCTACAACCAAAATATGATTATCCATTTTCATCCTTTCGTCTTCTAAACTGCATATACCCATATTTGCTGACATTGAGAAATCAGGGTCGTATATTCCCATTTTTTTGAACTGTTTGTATAGCTGAATGGATCGTTTACAGAAAATTTCTTTCTGGAATAATCATAAATAACAATAAAATGCCCTGAATTTGTAAAATCTCCGGGACCCATAGCACAGATTATCAGATTTCCATCTTTAAGTCTGTCGGCCATTTCCTGTTCTCCCAGCATATCAAATTGCGAAGCAATTACACCGTAATCCAAAGCAGCTTCTCTCATGAATTTCCAGGATGTTCCAATACCATCTACATAATATCCCTCGTTCATGGATTTTTGCGCAAGCACAGGTGGTGTTGCCTCTGTATTTCTGGTTAAACTGTATATTACCATTGCCATGCACGTCGGACCACATCCGGAAATTCCTATATCACTTGTTCCATAAGGTTCATATCCCCATCTTTTATCCCATTGAATAAATAAAGGAACTTTTTTCTTCTGTTCCTCAAATGTAAGTCCTTCAGAAGACTTCTTATGTACATCATTGTATCCTTCGACAAATTCCAGCATTTCCGGATTTCTTTTTAAATCCTCTAAAAGAATATCCGGATAATTTTCTGTATGTAAAAATATCTTCTTCCACTCTGCACTTTCCATTATCTGTTTTTTGTAAGCGTCTGTCAATATAATACCCTCTTCAGTTTTTTTCGCTCTTACTGTCACAACTATCCATGCTGCCAGAATTAAAATCAGAAGAATAATTTTACTACAACTTTTTCCCATATGTTTTTTTCTTTTTTTCATCATAAATCACCATTAATATGATCCCGGTAAATCCTGCCATTGTTGGAATTGAAGCTGTAAACCCTACCGAACCATTAATTCCTGTAAGCAACATATTTTTACTGTTTACAGTATACATCCATATTGCAGGAAAGTTCTGTGCCACATCAATATGAAAAATCTGGCTTTCTCCTGATAGAATATTATACAGACAATGAATCATAACCGAAGACCATATAGAACCTGTCTGCTCTGTAACAAGTGCCAATGCAATTCCTGCAATTTCAACAGAAATAATCATCATAATTACTTTTTTTATATCAGAAGTATCAATCCCATCAAAATGATAAACAGCGAATAAAAAACTTGAAACAAACACTGCACATTTCTTTCCAAAAGTATTCTGAAGCAATCTTAAAATCATACCACGAAAGACAATTTCTTCTGTTACTGCCGCTTTAATACCTGATGATAAAATAGAAATTGTAACTACATCTATGATTTCTTTATATGTAAGGTTTCCTTTTTCAAATGTTCCCTTTGTAAAATATATATAAAAAAGGCATATTAATACCGGCATTAATACCGCTGTTATACACCACTTTTTTTTCGGAAGCGGCATTCCTAAAAACAAATCCTGCATTTGAATTCTTATAATATACTTCGTATATAAATATATCATGGTCAGCAGGCTCAAAATCGCAAATGTCACATATAGAATTCTCACATATGGATTCTTCTCACATATCCCATATGCAAATGCTATACTAAATTCATCCGTAAGCTGAATAAGAATGAATGCTATTGCAATATGGAACGTACATTTTATTTTCATAAATGCTCCTTTACTTTTCTCCTCATGTATTATTTTCTAAGAGTTATCTCTTAGAATGTACTTATACAATAACATTTAATTCTTACCTGTTCATTTAACTGTACCTTAACTATTCTTAACTATCTTCAAGCAGATGCAAAGCCTATGACGAAAGCTTTGCCTTAGAAGCTATAGCATCATCCATGGTCATGTTTCCCATAAAATTTGTTTTTCATGTCTACCATCCGAATGCGTCCCGGATCAAAGCCCCGGTTTCTCCGTCTATATAAAACAATTCCTGTTCTTCTGGTGAATCCTTCCATTGGTAGGGACAGCAAAAACTCCATACAGGTCTGTAAACAATTCCATCTGCAGTTTCATCAATATAATATTTCAGACGGATTTTCGTAACTGGAATCGTGATTGGTTCTGTTTTCTCCGTCGTGTCCTCTTCCGTAAAAAATCCGATTTTTCCTTCTTTTACATATTGTTCCACCGATTTCATAATTTCTTCCATGGGAAGCATAGTAACTGTTTCTTTCTCTTTCACCTGAAGCGGGATCGGTATTTTGAAATAGCAGTCTTCAGGCTTGAGACCAAATCCTGCGCTTCCCTGGTAATGATACTGAGAAAGTCCACCTGCCGGTATTCCATTCAACATAACTTCTGTGTCGTAATAATCATATCCTTCCGTCATGTCGCTAATTGGTTTTCTTACAGAAGTTCCAGATAAATCAGCTTTGGAAAACAGTTGATTTATAATATTTAGTTTCTCATCTTCCGTATTCTCGCCTAAAAATCCCGGATCTTTTTCACTTAATCCATCACACTCTATCATCCCATCCGAAATAAATAACTGCAGTCCTTTTTCTTTATTTTCCCAGACCGTTTCATCTGTTACAGATTTTTCCCATCCATCTTTCCCACCAAACCAGGAGCAGATGTCTTTCTCTGATATATTGCATTTTTTCAGAACTCCCTTTGAAACGTCATCAGTATTTCCGGTAATATCAGCTTCTATTGTAAGGGTTCCTGATTTCCCTGGCAGAGAAGCTGTTACATGGTTTTCCTTTACCTGCAATATTGTTTTCTCCGGATCATATTTTTCATTTACACTCGTAGTATTTGACGAACTTTCCAAATCTGTTGTGTTCTGCGTACTCTCACCCGAAGATGGTTCTATTCCGGTGTCAGCAGCCTGCAATTTCCCTTCTTTTCTATATTTTTCAATGATATCCCTTACTTCATCCTTTAATGGAAGGGTTAACGTAAGAGTCTGAGGCGTATATCCTCTGTAAACATCCTCCGCAGGAAGTGCATAAGAAACCTTTCCTTCTGAATCTGTAAAAGAACCAATTTTAAAAATCTTTTCGTAAGCTTCAGTGTCTTTCCAGGTATAATAAATCTTACCGTCATAAACAGGATATGCCTGAATAGTCATGGAAAGTTCTACTTCAGAATCTTCATTTAATATTTTCTCAATCAAAGCGTCATCATACAAAGTAATATGCCCATAATAAAAATCTTCTCCTTCTATTTTATTTAAAGAAGCCAGTGCATCTTTTCCATTCACCGTTGCATGATCACGGCAAGTGATCATATAATTCTTTGCCTCATTGGAAGGTTCTCCGAGAAAACTTAAACCGCCGCCATCAAAATACGCTTCTTTAACAGTCAGCATGGACTGATTCCAATCGACCGTCTCGGGAGTTATTGGATAAGAAGTAATATTTTCCACATTTTCTGCAGTTGACTCAGGTTCTGTGACAACCATTTGAGCTGCCTCCTGTTCAGCGACCCCCTGTTGTTCAAGTTCTTTATACAGTCGTCCGATATTTGTTGCAAGTACGCCAGTACTAACTCCTAATATAGCAGCTACCGGAAGAAGAATCCGAATTATTTTTTTCTTATTTCCTGAATTTTTCGTTCTTTCTCCATTTGTTTTTTTACTTAAAGCCCCCGTTGTTTTCTCGTCTGGGGAATTTAAAATTCCGCTCAGAACATCTTCCATGGCTTTATCAATATTTTCCGGTATTGCAGTTTCTTCTTTTAAAATCCTTCTGATTTCTTTCATATAGTCTCACCTCCTGATCACCTTTTTTAATTTTGCTCTTGCCCGGGAAAGTTTGGTTGATACGGTGTTGCTGTTCATTTCAAGAAGATTACCAATTTCCTTTACAGAAAATTCATCAAAATAATAGAGTTCCACGATTTTCCGGCTTTCTTCATCCAGACATAAAAGCAATTGTTTCCATTCGCAAAGGTCCAGATCTTCACAATGTACACCTTCTGAGAAATTATCCAGTTCCGTGTCATGGTTCTTTTGACGGAGAATGTCTTTGCATTCATTTATCAGAATCCGCATCAGCCAGGTTTTAAAATATTTCACTTCCCTTAATCCCTGTATCTTTTCATAACAGGACAGGATCGTATTTTGCAGTGCATCTGCAATGTCCTGTTCGTTCCGAAGATAAACCCAGGCAGCTTTATACATGCTCTGCTTATTTATCCGGATCAGCTGAACGAACGCTTCTTTATCTCCATTTTTAGCAGCTGTTACCAAAGCCTCCATTTTATTCCCCCTTTTTGTTTTTATAACTATTAGACTTAAAATATGGGAATTTGCTTTCAAAAATTTTTTATTTTTACAAAACAAGACACAGGCAATCGAAACTTGACTGTCTGTGTCCTTTTTATATCTGACTATCATTCTTAAATGTTATTTTGTACAGCAGTTCAACCCTTTCGT
>OGRL01002950.1_pt1 | contig 10624 bp, 5 predicted proteins | sample 1553481 | NCBI WGS metagenome assembly OGRL01 (sample SAMEA2580036, study PRJEB22360) | human gut metagenome
GGGATATCAGGTTACAGGATATTATGCACCAACCTCCCGTTATGGTTCTGTTCAGGATTTCAAGTATATGATCGATTATCTGCACCGTAATAAGATTGGAGTTATTCTGGACTGGGTACCGGCACATTTTCCGAAAGATGCACAAGGCCTCGCAAATTTTGACGGTACAGCAGTATATGAACATGAAGATCCGAGACAGGGAGAACATCCGGACTGGGGAACCAAGATTTATAACTATGGCCGTCCGGAGGTCAAAAACTTCCTGATTGCCAATGCACTCTACTGGATTGAAGAGTGTCATGTAGACGGACTTCGTGTTGATGCAGTAGCATCTATGCTTTATCTGGATTATGGAAAGAAGGATGGCGAGTGGGTTGCTAATAAATATGGTGATAACAAAAACCTTGAAGCAATTGAGTTTTTCAAACATTTGAATACCGTTGTACTTGGAAGAAATCATGGAACGGTCATGATAGCAGAAGAATCTACCGCATGGCCACAGGTTACCGGAAAAGCTGAAGATGGAGGACTTGGATTCTCTTTGAAATGGAATATGGGATGGATGAATGATTTTCTTGAATACATGAAATTGGATCCATATTTCCGTAAGGACAATCACAATAAGATGACATTTTCTATGACTTATGCATACAGTGAAAAATATGTCCTTGTCATCTCGCATGATGAAGTTGTACATTTGAAATGTTCTATGGTTAATAAGATGCCAGGCTATCCGGAAGAAAAGATTCGTAATTTGAAAGCTGCGTATGCATTTATGCTGTTCCATCCAGGCAAAAAACTTCTGTTTATGGGACAGGAATTTGGACAGCTGCGTGAATGGAGTGAGGAGAGGGAGCTTGACTGGTATCTTCTGAATGAAAAACCACATCAGGATCTTCAGGAGTTTGTAAAGACGCTTTTACATATGTATACAAAGTATCCTGCATTATATGCAGGGGACAACGATCCTGACGGATTTGAGTGGATCAATGCAGACGATGCATACAGAAGTATTTTCAGTCTGGTAAGAAAATCTCCTACAAAGAGAAATAACCTTCTGTTTATTGTAAACTTTACGCCGGTTGACCGCCCGGATTATCGTGTCGGTGTTCCAAAGAAAAAACAGTATAAACTGATCATGAATGAACATGGACTTTTGGAGAAACCGGAGGTATTTAAAGCAGAAGCACAGGAATGTGACCACAGAGAGTTTTCGTTTGACTATCCACTGCCAGGATATGGTGTTGCGGTGTTTACTTATTGATAATTTCATTGTGAGAATTAACCAATTTTGCGCATCGATAATTATATAAATTTAACAAATAAAATCGTTGCAATTTAAGAAAATATAGGTTATACTGAACGCGACTGAGGAAAATCATTTGGAAACTCAGTATTTACATGAAATGCAGTAAGTTGAACATAAAAAAAAGATTTTGAAAGGAGATTTACAATGAAAGTATCTAATATTAAAGACATCGAGAAATTTTTTGAAGTAGTAGACAGCTGCCAGGGTAAAGTTGAACTGGTAACAGGTGAAGGTGACAGACTGAACCTCAAATCCAAACTGTCCCAGTACGTATCTCTTGCAAACATCTTCTCCGGCGGAGAAATTCCGGAACTTGAGATTGTAGCATATGAGAAAGAAGATATCGACAAACTTCTCAGCTTCATGATCAACGGTTGATTTTAAAGAGTATAGAGTGGGGACGTGACTGGTTCATGTCCCCATTACCCATATAAAGGGATAATAACCAGGGGGTATTTTATGCCTCCTGGTCAAATTGCGTTATAAGTTAGCGGTATAAAACAAATAATATAAAGTAATTTAGCAATCATTTTGCCCATGGGCAGAAAGAGAGGAAATGCAATCATGGAAAAAACTAAAATTGACATTATCTCCGGTTTCCTTGGAGCTGGTAAGACAACTCTTATTAAGAAACTGCTGAAAGAAGCATTTGAAGGTGAGCAGGTAGTTTTGATCGAGAATGAGTTCGGTGAGATTGGTATTGACGGGGGATTCCTGAAAGATGCCGGAATCGAGATCCGTGAGATGAACTCCGGATGCATTTGCTGTTCCCTGGTTGGTGATTTTGGTGCATCTTTGAAAGAAGTTATCAGCAAATATCACCCGGACAGAATCCTGATCGAGCCATCTGGTGTCGGCAAATTATCTGATGTCATTAAAGCAGTACAGGGCGTAGAAGAAGAAACAGGACTGGTTCTGAACAGCTACACTACTGTTGTTGATGCAAAGAAATGCAAAATGTATATGAGAAATTTCGGTGAATTTTTCAACAATCAGGTTGAATATGCCGGAGCGATCATCATGAGCCGTACAGATATTGTTGACGAAGCAAAAGCACAGGCATCACTGGAACTGCTTCGTGAGATTAACTCCAAAGCAGCGATCATCACAACACCAATCGAGAAACTGGAAGGTAAAAAACTTCTGGAGGTTATGGAGCATCCGGTATCTCTGGCAGATGAGCTGATGGAAGAAGAGGAGGTATGCCCGGAATGCGGACATGTGCATGAACATGGCGAACATCATCATGACCATGATCATGAAGAACATGAGCATCATCATCACGACCATGATCATGAATGCGGATGTGGACACGACCATCATGACCATCACCATCATCATGCAGATGAAGTATTTACAAGTTGGGGTCGTGAGACAATTAAGAAATATACAAAAGAAAATCTTGAGAAGATGCTGGAAGCTCTTTCTGCATCTGATGAATATGGAATCATTCTCCGTGCAAAAGGAATGCTTCCGGCAGAAGATGGAACATGGATTTATTTTGATATGGTTCCGGAAGAAACAGAAATCCGTGAAGGCGCACCGGAATATACAGGTCGTCTCTGCGTGATCGGATCTAAACTGAATGAGGACAAACTGGCTGAGCTTTTTGGCCTGTAATCATAGAGGAGAATACAGACAATGGATGAGATCAAAGTACCGATTTATTTAATGACCGGTTTCCTGGAAAGTGGCAAGACTTCTTTCCTGAGTTTTACCATACAGCAGGATTATTTCCATACGGATGGAAAGACACTTCTGATCCTCTGTGAGGAAGGGGAGGAAGAATACGATCCGGCAATTCTTGAAGCCAATAATACTGTTGTGGAGGTAATTGAAAATGAGGAAGACTTTACAACAGACAGACTGGTTGCCATGGATATTCTTCATCAGCCGGAGCGTGTTATCATAGAATATAATGGCATGTGGCTGGTAAGCAATTTTGAAAAAATGCAGCTGCCGACAGGCTGGGGAGTAGAACAGCAGATTACCTGTGTAGATGGAAGTACTTTCCAGATGTATATGGCGAACATGAAATCCATTTTTATGGATATGATAAAAAATACAGATATGGTTATCTTCAACCGTTGCAAAAAGGAAGATCCACTTCCGACTTATCGACGTGGAATCAAGGTCGCAAATCAGAGAGCAGAAGTTATCTTTGAGGATGAAGAAGGCGAGCTGGGTGATATTTTCCAGGATGAAATGCCATTTGATATGAATGCGCCGGTTATCGAGATTCTTCCGGAAGATTATGGCATCTGGTTTGTGGATGCAATGGATCATCCGGAAAATTATGAAGGCAAAACAGTCAAGTTTAAAGCAAGAGTCATGAAACCTCGCGGAATGGGAAGTAAATTCTTTGTTCCGGGACGTACAGCCATGACTTGCTGTGCAGATGATACTACATTTCTTGGTTATGTATGTAAGAGCGCATATGCGCCGAAACTGACGCCGGGAGAATGGGTAGAAGTTACAGCCAAAGTCGGCATTGAGAAACGTAACGAATACCAGGGTGAAGAAGGTATCGTACTTGCTGCGGAGCATGTAGAGCAGTGTGATCCACTGGAAGACGAAATGGTTTATTTTAATTAATACAGCGAGGAAATTCTGATGTATCTGATCGTAGGTTTGGGAAATCCCGGAAGGCAGTATGAAGCCACACGCCATAATATGGGATTTGATGTGATTGATAAGCTTGTGGAGGAATATAATGTTCCACAGTCTGGCGTGAAATTCAATGCCATGTACGGAAAGGGAAGAATCGAAGGACAACCTGTCATTCTGATGAAGCCGCTTTCTTATATGAATCTCAGTGGTGGTCCTGTCCGGGATATGGCAAACTACTTCAAAATCGATCCGGAGACAGAGATGATCGTTATTTATGACGATATTGATCTGGAACCGGGACAGCTTCGTATCCGTAAGAAAGGCAGTGCCGGTGGGCACAATGGAATCAAGCATATCATTCAGCAGCTTGGTACACAGACGTTTGTTCGTATCAAGGTTGGTGTCGGAGCCAAACCAAAAGGATGGGATCTGGCAGATCATGTACTTGGCAGATTCGGAAGCAATGAACGTAAGCTTGTGGAAGAGGCGCAGGAGAGAGCCTGCAAAGCTGTAGAGATGATCCTGGCTGACAGTGTGGATGCGGCCATGAACCAGTTCAACAAGAAAATGGAGAATGTATGAAGACATTTTTGCAGCCTCTGCAGAATCTTGCAGAGATGGAAGAAATACAAAAACAGGCAAAAAAGAATCGTGGAATTCTGGAGATCAGTGGTTGTATGGAGTCCCAGAAAGCTCATCTTATGTATGGGCTTTCCGGGCTTTTTCCATGTCATCTGGTAATTGCCGCAGATGAAAAATCTGCGAAAGAACTGTATGAAGATTATCGTTTTTATGATAAACGTGTTTATTACTATCCGGCAAAGGATCTTCTGTTTTTTCAGGCAGATATACATGGGAATCTGCTGATTCGTCAGCGAATGCAGGTGATTCGCGCTCTTCTGGAACGTGAGGATGAGATTACGGTCGTTACCAGTATTGATGGCTGTATGGACTATCTTGCACCTCTGGAAAAAATAGAAAAACAACTGATTCATTTTCGCAATGACAGCACCCTGGATATGGATAAACTGACAGCTGCGCTTGTCCATATGGGGTATGAACGTGTTGGACAGGTAGAGATGCCAGGACAGTTTTCCATCCGTGGAGGAATTATTGATATTTATTCTCTGACAGAAGAAAATCCCTGGCGTATTGAACTGTGGGGAGATGAAATTGATTCGATCCGCAGTTTTGATGCACAGAGCCAGCGTTCTCTTGAAAACCTGGATGATGTTACAATTTATCCTGCAGCAGAACAGCCAATGGAGAAAAATGGTGTCTCATTTCTCGATTATTTTAAAGAAACTGAAACTCTGTTTTTTTTGGATGAACTTAATCATCTGGAGGAAAATGCAAAAGCTGTGCAGGAGGAATTCCAGCAAAGTTGTGAGAATCGAAAGGAAAAGGGCGAGATCAGTCTTTCCGGTGACTGGATGTGTACATGGGAGGAATTGTGTCATAAGATAAATGACAGAAATTGTGTTGCCATGTCTTTGCTGGATCCGAAGAAATCTAACTGGAAAATTTCAGGTCAGTTTAATATCACAGTAAAATCTATGAGCTCTTATCAAAGCAGTTTTGAACTGTTGGTAAAGGATCTGAAACAGTACAAAAAAGAAGGATATCAGATCGTTTTGCTGTCCGGTTCCAGAACCCGTGCAGAACGTCTGGCAAAAGATCTTCAGGAAGAAGGTCTGAACGCATTCTACGGACAGGATTCTGATCGTATTCTGCAGCCGGGAGAGATCATGGTGGCGTATGGCCATGCACGGAGGGGATTTGAATATCCGCTGGTTAAATTTGCAGTCATCACAGAGACAGATATCTTTGGAAAAGAGCAGAAAAAGCGTAAAAAGAAAAAAGAATACAATGGAAAGAGAATCCAGGACTTTTCGGAACTTTCCATTGGAGACTATGTAGTGCATGAAAAGCATGGACTCGGCATTTACAAAGGTATTGAGAAAGTTGCAGTAGATAAAGTTGCAAAGGATTATATCAAAATCGAATATCGTAATGGAAGTAATCTGTATATTCTTGCAACACAGCTGGATGCACTGCAGAAATATTCCGGGGCAGAAACAGCAAAACCGCCGAAACTGAATCGGCTTGGTGGGCAGGAATGGAAAAAGACGAAATCCAGAGTCCGCGGTGCTGTGCAGAATATTGCAAGGGAACTTGTGGAGCTTTATGCAGTCCGCCAGGAAAAAGAAGGTTATGTCTGTGGACCAGATACCGTCTGGCAGCGAGAGTTTGAAGAGATGTTTCCGTATGAGGAAACAGAAGATCAGCTGGCTGCGATCGAAGATACTAAGAAAGATATGGAGAGCACCAAGATTATGGACCGTCTTGTGTGTGGGGATGTCGGATATGGCAAGACAGAGGTTGCGCTGCGAGCTGCGTTTAAAGCAGTTCAGGAAAGCCGCCAGGTTGTTTATCTTGTACCGACCACGATTCTTGCACAGCAGGTTTATAACACCTTTATTCAGCGAATGAAAGAGTTTCCGGTAAGAGTAGATCTTCTTTGCCGGTTCCGTACGGCTGCGCAGCAGAAAAAGACGATCGCAGATCTGAAAAAAGGTCAGGTGGATATCGTAGTCGGTACACACAGAGTACTTTCGAAGGATGTGGAATATAAAAATCTGGGACTTCTTATCATCGATGAAGAACAGCGTTTTGGTGTGGTTCATAAAGAAAAGATCAAACAGCTGAAAAAAGATATTGATGTACTGACGTTAACGGCAACACCGATTCCGCGAACACTCCATATGAGTATGATCGGTATCCGCGACATGAGTGTCCTGGAAGAGCCTCCGATGGATCGTGTTCCGATTCAGACATATGTTATGGAGTATGATGAGGAAACGGTAAGAGAGGCGATCAACCGTGAGCTTCGAAGAGGCGGTCAGGTTTATTATGTTTATAACCGCGTGAATGATATTGCAGATGTGACGGCAAGGATCGCGAAGCTTCTGCCGGATGCGAGAGTGGATTTTGCCCATGGACAGATGAGTGAGCGAGAGCTGGAAGCAGTCATGTATGCATTTATTAACGGAGATATAGATGTACTGGTTTCTACAACGATCATTGAGACCGGACTGGATATTTCCAATGTCAATACGATGATCATTCATGATTCTGACCGATATGGACTTTCACAGCTGTATCAGCTTCGTGGAAGAATCGGACGTTCAAATCGGACTGCTTATGCATTCCTTATGTATCGCAGGAATACGATGTTGAAAGAGACTGCAGAAAAAAGACTTTCTGCGATTCGAGAATATACAGATCTGGGAAGTGGATTCAAGATTGCAATGCGTGATCTGGAACTCAGAGGCGCCGGAAATCTTCTGGGAGCAGAACAGCATGGGCATATGAATGCAGTAGGGTATGACCTTTACTGCAAGATGCTCAGTGAGGCAGTCAAGGAGGCAAAGGGTATCCATACAATGGAAGATTTTGAGACAACGATCGATCTGAATATGGATGCATTTATACCGGATTCTTATATCAGCAATGAGTATCAGAAACTGGATATTTATAAGAGGATTGCCGGAATTGAGACACAGCAGGATTATGATGATATGCTGGAAGAATTGCTGGATCGCTTCGGTGAAATGCCAAAAGCAGTTCTGAATCTTCTTGTGATCGCCAGAATGAAAGCACAGGCACACCGATGTTATGTGGTGGAGATCAAACAGATCGCTGGGGATATGAAGATTACATTGTATGAACGGGCCAAACTGAATCCTGCAGGTATTCCTGTACTGATGCAGAAATATAGAAGAGGGCTGCAATTCAAGAATGAACAGGAACCCAAATTTATTTTCACTCCGGAGGGAGCTGGAAATACACTGACAGCTCTGACAGATTTTCTGACGGAACTGGAATCACTTGTAGAAGAATAAAATCCATATAGTCTGATTAAGAGGAGAATCTGTGAAATATCCGTGAAAAACGGCTATTTTTATGATTCTCCTTGCTCTTAAAGGCAAAAAAGTTTATACTCTTATTTATATGCTAGAATTGTAAAGCAATGGAGGAAGAGATGAAAACAATGACAAAGAGAACAGCTGTTGCAGCTCTTACAGGCGTAATGGCAGTGGGGATGCTCACAGGCTGTGGAGAAAAGAAATTAGATGGAACAAAAACAGTTGCAACAGTGGATGGAACAGAAATCCCGCTTGGAATCGTGAGTCTTTCTGTAAGAGAAGGACAGGCACAGACAGAAGCAATGTATAAGAGCTTTATGGGCGGGCAGGATTATTCTATCTGGAGCATGGATGCAGAAGACGGAAAGACCTATGGAGAACAGGCAGTAGAACAGTCTCTGAAAGATGTAGAGCTGATGTACATCATGAAAGAAAAGGCTGCAGACTATAATGTAGAAGTTACAGATGATGATGAGCAGAAGATAGCAGATGCAGCAGCAGCATTTATGGCTGCCAACAGTGAAGAGACACTGCAGGAGCTTGCGGTAAGTGAAGATCAGGTCAAGACATATCTGGAGCTTCAGACTTATAAGAGCAGAATGCATGATCCGCTCATTGCAGATGTAGATAAAGATGTTTCTGATGAAGAAGCACAGCAGTCATCTTTTGATTATGTAAGCATCAGTACAGCAGATCTCAGCGATGATGAGATCAAACAGAAAAAAGAAGATGCACAGAAGATCCTGGATGATCTGAAAGCAGCCGGTTCCGATGGAGATCTGAATGAAATTGCAAAATCAGTGGATGATTCTTATTCTTCCGTAAGTGGTACTTTTGATGTGAATGAAGATGCGGCAAAAGAAGATTCTGATGAAGAGTCCGACAGCAGTTCTTCCAGCAGTGCATATCCGGATGAGGTTATGAAAGTTCTCAGAACTCTGAAAGACGGAGAAATCGGTCCGGACGTTATTGAGACAGATACTTCTTACTATGTAGTAAAACTTGATAAAGTAAATGATGAAGAAGCTACAGAGACTAAGAAACAGTCAATTATCTCGACAAGAGAGAATAAGCTTTATACAGACACAACAGAAAAATGGCTGGATGATGCAGACATCAATGTTGAGAAAAAGGTTCTCAAGACTCTGAAGGTTACGGATAATCACAAATTCTCAATCGCAACTGCAACACCTGAACCGACAGAAGAGGCTGCAGCAACAGAAACACCGGAGGTTACAGAGGCAGCAGAAGAAACAGAGGCAACGGCTACTCCGGAAGCTACAGAAGCAGCTTCCTATAATACAGATTCTTCTCTTGAAGTTACAGATGGAAACAAGGTCAATATTGATTATGTAGGAAAGATTGACGGAGTTGCATTTGATGGTGGAAGCACAGATGGTAAAGGAACAGATCTGGTAATCGGTTCCGGTACATATATTGATAATTTTGAAGAGTAGCTGATCGGTGCACATCCGGGAGATAAAGTAGAAGTAACTGTTGTATTCCCAGATGATTATCAGGCAGCAGATCTTGCTAGCAAAGAAGCAGTATTTGATGTTACTGTAAATGGAATTTATGAATAAATGACATGTAATAAGCCCTCGCATTTGCGGGGGCTTATTGTTTGGAAATCTTAGGATTCTGTACTTTCGCTGTTTCCACTAGAAACATGGATACCATTGATCTCTACATCACCTTCCATTGGAATAACAATGCATTTACGCCCATCGATCACCTGCGTTTCGATCAGCGCGGCACGATCAGGATCAATGTGAATTACAACGTCCGGTGTTTTGATCTCAGTACGTCGTGTATTGGTAATATTGGCAGCCATAAGTGAAGCGTTTTCACCGGCAATTGCTTCATAGGTCTGATCAAAAGTTTCGAGTTTTTCATTTTCAACACCGCATTCTTCAAAGAGACGTTTCACTTCCGGTTTAGTCAGTACAGCAGGATCCGGGGAATCCTTCTGAGAATCTACCCATTCATTCAGTTTCTCATGGATATTCATGACAGTATCGTAGGCACAGTCCTCACCAAGGGTTTCTTCTACAAGTGCGTTGAAAGAATCGCGCTGGCCGCCGGCAGAAAGTGGAGTGGTACAGCCAAACATTTCATCTACGAAAGCACTTCTGAGCTGTTCGGCATTTTTAGTGTAATAAAGAAGACTGTGAATATCCGTGCTACGGTCATTAAATACCGGGAACAGGAATCCCAAATCTGGCATCTCTACGATCCAGTCACGGATACGGTCTTCGATGTTGTTGGTTTCTGCGTTGTAGCACAGGCCGGCTTTGGAAAGATTGACCGGACAGATGCTACAGAGGATATGGTCATAGATTTCATCGGATGCATCGAACATCTCCTGACCATCGGAAGACTTTCCGGGAATATCGTAAACGGCATGAATGAGAATGATGTAGTAATTCTCACCATAATCATAATTTTCGATGATCTTATCATAAAATTCCTCAAGTATAGCATTATCCTGAAGTTTACTGCCACGGAGTTTCATGAGAAATTCCTGGGTACCACCTTCTTTTTCCTGTTCAAGCGGAAAGTCCATGTTGATCAGATTTTTTCCAATTGTGCCGGATAAAGTCTTCTTGAAGATTTCAAAGTATTTAAACATTTCTTCTTCCGAAAGAGAAAGAAATGCTTCTTTCAGTTCTGTTTTTTTATTCTTTTCAGCATCCACATAGCATCCACAAATTCTGGTAATGTTGCAGTTGGCTGGTGTCAGCTGTTTCTTGATTTCAGAAATTTCTTTTTTGTT
>OGRL01002954.1_pt1 | contig 10613 bp, 9 predicted proteins | sample 1553481 | NCBI WGS metagenome assembly OGRL01 (sample SAMEA2580036, study PRJEB22360) | human gut metagenome
AAATGTAGTAGAAGTTTTCGAGGATTCTGCCGGTATCATCGTCCGGGTACACCTCGCGGGTATAGATGGCTTCATAGTTGGCCGGGTCAGGCGGCGCAGCCAGACTGCCGAGACTGGCGAAACGCAGCTCGACCGGCGCGTCCCGGCGCAGTTGATAGATCGCCATAGAATCGGTGGGGCTGTTCAAAAAGCGCTGCTCTACATCGCGGGGCGGGATATGGCCTTTGACCGCATCCCAATCCGGTTGTGTGATCCCGAACATTCCGTCATGCTTGATGATGTCCTCGGCCTCAAAAACCATTTCCTCAGCATTGTCGGGATGGAGCATATAAACCGTGATGTCATGCTCCAGCAGCTCCAGCGCCCGGTCTTTGGAAAGCGGGAGCATATCGCCGTCCAGATACCCATAGCTGCGCATATCGTCCACCGTCAGCGTGGGGTCGGGCATCGGGGTGGCCTGTTCCAGCTCTGGCGAAGTTGGAAGTGTGCCTGCGGCACGAGAACCGGCCTCCTCGTGAACAACCTGATTGTCGTCCGATGACAATTCGAGTGAGTACAAAATCCCTGCAAACTTGTTTGACAAAACTTCAAACGGCACGGTCTTATCATAGCCATGTGTTTCGCAGATACGAATCGCAGCCGCCAAAAGAAAGTTTACATCATCGTCATGTACTGTTCCGCTTTCCAGAAGGTGTAGAGTGTCCTTGTCGTAAAGTTCATAGGCATATTTTGCACCATCTTCTGTTATGCGAAGATGCTTGCTCCCACCATCAACCGCATACCAACGCTCATTAGCGTCGAGTTCCTTTAAGGAAGTGTGACTTTTCTGAAATGCCTCAACTTCCAACAGCAGCTCATTCGCTCTGTGCGCGTATTCATCGCTCTGCTCAAGTGTTTCGGACAGGAAGCCTTTTATCTCATCTGCTCCTGTCAACAGATCTTCGTAGAAATGCTGGAGGCAATCTTCCTGACTTGCAAATTCGCTGAGAAAGGCAAGGCCATTCGCATCGAGATACAGCTCTGAAATGCTTTTTGCCAAGTCAGCCGCAGACATATTGCTGTTCTCTTTTAATTGGCTTTCCGCTTGCTCGGATTTCTCCACAGAAATGCCGCGCTCCTTGCAAATCTCCGCAAAGTGCCGGTCAATGTCCGTAATCAGCTCGGATGCCGTCTTATTGATAGTTTCCAGACTGGCGCGAAGCTCTTTCAGCTCCTTGCCCTTTGACCATGTGGCGATATAGCCGAAGCTGTTTTCGCCCGTTTCAATGCCGTAATACTGGCAGACCGCATAGGAGATGCTTTCGGCCTCGACCTCCTCGGTGTTGCGGCTCTTTTCGCCGGGGACAAGGATCGTCTCACCATCGTCCGCAAGCTCCGTCATGTGTTCGTAGTCGTGGAGCTTGGCGTGGGCGATCTCATGGACGGCGGCGCATACCGTCTGCACCTCACTCATACCGGCGCGGATGGTGATGCTCTGCGCCTTAATGCTGAAAAAGCCGTCCGTATCCCGCGCAACGGGCTTTATCTCCATCGGAACGGGAGAAGCGCGGCGCAGCGCCTCCATGAAAACCTCATACTGCTGCACATTGCCGCTCAGATCGGCGGCAAGCTGGGGCAAGGGCTTTCCCGCAGTCTGTGACACATCAAAGACGGACACCACCTTGAACATAGGAATACGGATTTCCTTTTCCTCAATGATGGCCTTGCCGTCTGCGTCCAGCACCGGCGCATTGGTTTCGGGGTCGGTCTTGATTTCCTCGACCTTTTTCTTATAGGGAGTGGGAGCGATGATGCGAATGCCTTTTTCGCCTTTCAGGACGTTCCTGCCGAACTGATCGCGCCACTTGTTGAAGCCCGCCACATGGGTGGCGTCGGGGCGCTGCATATAGATGAGCATGGTGTTGTTGACCGAGTAGCGGTGAAAGCGGCTCATGGTGGAGAGATACTGCTGGTACTTATCGCTCTCGAACAGCTCCTTGATGCCGTTTTCGATGCTGTCAACGATCTCCCGCATCCGGTCTTTGTTGGTTTGTTTTTCAGCCATGATGATCTCCTTTCAGAAAAAATAGCGCCCCTGCGCAGAAGAAAACACATCCTGCACAGGGGCGATTCTCCGCAGATAGACGTTGTTTTTGAGCTTGCGGATAGAATGACGCAGCCCCTTGTGATTCCGCATGGAAAAAGCCTTGCGGCACGGGGCTTTTACGCCCTCTATTTGCGGAGGTTCCAGTATTGTTCACGCTTTCGTTTGGCGTCCTGCTTTCGGCGCTCCTGCTTGGCGCAGGCGGGGCAATATTTGGCGCGATTGGAGGAAGAATAGACCGGCTTACCGCAGACGGCGCAGCGCTTCCCCGGCCTTTCCCGCATCACGTCGGCCAGCAGCTCATGGTCGGCGGGAAGCACCGCATTTCGGAACCAGTTGCACAGCAGCGAGTAGGAAATACCCTGTACGCAGGCGCAAGGCTCTCCATCATCCAGAGCAAGGCAGTTGCCGTGATCGTAATTACAGCAGAGCTTCCGAATGAGCTTCTTGGCGCGGCGGAGCTGCTTGTGATCCATACGCGGCGCATCAGCCATTGTCGAACACCAGCTTATAGCCCGTGCGTTGCCCATCGTCCTCCAAAAGAACGACGGCATCGTAGGTTTTTCCGGTCTTTTCCGAGTAGCAGCCTTTCAGCGGGGCGCGGCCATTTTTCAAAAGCGCAGCGGCAAGAGATTTCGTCAGCGCCTTTTTCTTGGCGGCGAAGAATCGGCTGTTTTTCCAGAGGACAAATGCGCAAGAACGATTCTCACAGAAAAAGCCCTTCTGCGATTCCGTTACCTCGGCCCCGCAGCGGGGACACTTGCCGACTACCTCGCGCCCGGAGGGAAACAGGACTTCCGCACCGGGGATGGGCTTGTAGGTCTGCACCAGCTCATTCAGCATGGCGGCGATCCCATCCATGAAGCTGTCCGGGGCGATTTCGCCGCGCTCGATCTCTTTCAGGCGGTGCTCCCATTCAGCGGTGAGCTGCGGAGACTGGAGCTGTTCAGGCAGAACGGTGATAAGCGCCGTGCCGGTGGAGGTGGGCAGCAGATTTGTGATCTTTTTGGACTTCCTGCGCTCCACAAAACCGGAGGACACCAGCTTTTCAATGATACCGGAGCGGGTCGCCGGGGTTCCGATGCCCTTGCGCTCGGCATCGTCAGGCATATCCTCCTTGCCCGCGTTTTCCATCGCCGCCAGCAGCGTATCCTCGGTGAAATGCTTGGGCGGCGTGGTTTTTCCGGTCTTGACCGATGCGGCAGATACGGAAAGCGTCTGATTCTCCGTTACCACCGGCAGCGCGGGCGCTGCCTCTGCCTGCTCCTGCTCATAGCGCTTCCAGCCGGGAGCAAGGACGGTTTTGCCCTTGGCGGTGAAGCTCCGACCGGCACAGTCCACCGTAATGACCGTTTCTGCGTAGCGATGTGGTTCATCCACCGCACGAAGCAAGCCCCTTGCCGCCAGCTTCAGCACCTCGCGCTCACCCAGCGGCAGAGAGGCCATATCTACCTTTTCCGCGCTGATGGTGGGAACAATGGCGTGGTGATCGGTGACTTTTTTACTGCTGCATACCTGCTTGGCGCAGATGGTCGGAGGCGTCTCCATGCCGCAGACAGCGGCAGCGGCGGCGACAAGGCCGGGGACGCTGCCCTCCATATCGTCGGTCAGATAGCGGCTGTCGGTGCGCGGGTAGGTACAGAGCTTCTTTTCATAGAGCGCTTGGAGATAGTCGAGGGTCTGCTGAGAGGTGTAGCCGAGAATGCGGTTGGCGTCGCGCTGGAGAGAGGTCAGGTCATAGAGGGCGGGCGCTTTCTCAGACTTTTCCTTGCGCTCCACGCTTTTGACGGTTACTGCCTTGCCCTTGCAGGCGTTGGCGATAGCGTCGGCATCCTTTCTGTCCTTCATTCTGTCTGTTGCGGCGGGAAAGCCGCAATCGAGCTGGACGGTGTAGAACAGTTCTGCTACAAATGCGGAGATCTCCGCCTCACGCTGCACCAGCAGCGCCAGCGTGGGCGACATGACACGCCCAATGTTCAATGTGCGGCCATACGTCAGGGAGAAATACCGTGTGGCGTTGATACCTACCAGCCAATCGGCCTTGGCGCGGCAGAGGGCAGATTGATGCAGGCCGTCATAGTCACGCCCGGATTTAAGCTGCTGGAAGCCGCTGCGGATGGCATCATCCTCCATGGAGGAAATCCAAAGCCGCAGAATTGGCTTGGAGCATCCCGCAAGGCAGTAAACCGTGCGGAAGATCAGCTCACCCTCGCGCCCAGCGTCGCAGGCGTTGACCACCTCGGTCACGTCCTCCCGGCGCATCAGCTCCCGCAGAATGTCAAACTGCTTCTGCTTGTCCGCACGGACGATGAAGCGGAATGAGGTAGGGATGATGGGCAGCGCCGCCAGCGTCCATTTGGCATCATCGGCATTGTAAATGGCGGCATCGGCCAGCTCTGCCAGATGCCCGAAGCACCACGACACGATATACCCTCTGCCCTCCAGATACCCATCATGCCGGGATTTTGCACCCAGCACGGCGGAGATGCTCTGCGCCACGGAGGGTTTTTCGGCGATCACAAGGCGCATGGCGCAGCCTCCATTCTCTTTACGTCACGGTAGCAGGGGCGAACGCAGCTCTGTCCGAAGCGCTTGCAGCCATAGCAGAAGTGTTCCTTGGCAGCGGCGGGAGGGCTGTCCTCCCGTGCTGCTTTCGGCTTCTGCATCATCAGGCGTTCCAGCGGATTATTGGTGAAGTATCTCATGTGTCCGTATCCTCCGTAGTATCCTGTTCCGGTTCGCCCTCATACGGCTCAAACTCGTATTCGTCCTCGTCCTCGCCGTAGTCATAATCGTCCAGATCGGCGCTGCCCTTGGTCTGCGGCTTGGCCTTTTTCTGCTTGAAGATGTAGAACGCAGCACCGCCGCCCAGCGCAACGATCAGCAGAACGACAAGGATACCGCCCATGCCGCTCTTTTTCTCCGATTCCTCGGTGGCGGGTTCTGTCGGCTCGGCGGGAACTTCAGGCTTTACCTCCTTGCCCACGCACTCGGTCATGTTGACCGCACAGACGGGGCAAGATGTATTGACCGTACCGGCCACGCATTTGGTGGTGCAGGAGCAAGTGGCGGGCGTTTCTTCCTCGCCGGTCAGCGCCATCAGGTCGGCCTCATCCACCTGATTCAAGAAATGGACGGTTTCTTCGCCCTCATCGTCGCGGTCAATAATCATGTAAAATACGTTACCATTCTTGCTTTCCAGCGTAATGAACTGTTTTCCCGCCTTGGTGCTGGTGCCAATATCGTCGATCAGCGTCAGATTGCCGTCCGGTGTCAGCGCGTCGCCGCCGCCCGTCATGCTGCCGAGAAGAAGCTGCCAGAGGTCGGCCAGCTCTTTTTCATCAAACGGAAGCGTAATGCCGCCGATACTCACGGTACTGTCGGCGGCGTCGGTGACGGTCAGATAGCTGCCGTACACATAGCCCACACGGGCGGGCAGCAGGATTTTTACCCAATCGCCGTCCCTACCGATCACATCGACCACTGTGCCGTTGGGAAGCTGCGTAAACGCGGTATTGTCCAGCCCCGCGCCGGTGCGGACATTCAGGCTGCCGCCGTTGGTCGTGACCGTGCCGATCTGTTTTGTTTCCTGCGTGTCTACGGCGCTGCTTTCGGCGGTGGGCAGCGTATCATCGGGATAGTCGCCGCCGCTGGCAAAAGCGGAAACGGGGAAAATCCCGATACACAGGAGCATCAGCAGCAGACTGATAAAAATGCGCGGTGTGTTCTTAGTCATGGTTCAACGCCTCCTTTTCCGAAGTGGCCGGTGCAGGCGCGGCCTGCATACGGCGGAACAGCTCGGCAAACTGCTCCATCGTCATGCCGTTCTCACGCACCATGCCGATGATGTCGGTGTCCTCCAGCTCACGAATCTGCTTTTCCAGCTCGCGGTTGCGGCCTTGCAGATCGGAAATTTTGCTTTTGTTCTTCTCCAGCTCTCCACGGAGCTTCATGATTTTCGGGTTCATATCGTTCACTCTCCTTTACGGCAAGCGCCCATAGCGGTAAAAATGGGACTGCCAATAGCTTGAATTTAAGTTTGCATAAGAGATCGGATCTCCGCAGTGGATCATCATATTGTTGCCGACGTAGATACCCACATGGCTGACGCCGGGGGTATCATAGGTTCCGGTGAAAAACACCAGATCGCCCGGCTTGACGTTGGCAAAGGATACGGGCGTACAGATATTGCAAAGTCCCTGCGCACCCAGCCTGCCCACATCCCAACCGGAATGATTGATGACCCAACTGACGAAGCCCGAACAGTCAAACGAGGTGGAGGGGCTGCTGCCGCCCCAAACGTAGGGGTAGCCGAGATACTTTTCCGCTTCCTTGATGATGGCGGCAAACACCTCATCGTCCAGCGCCTCCGGGGGAATGTCGTAGTCGGTATAGCTGCCCTCCACATATTTCCCAATATAGTCAGAACCGGGGAACAGGTCGGGGCGGTTGCCGAGGGTGGCCATATAGGTGGCGTACATTCCGAGCTGTTCCTCGCTCATAATGTAGACGGGAACATGGGAGAGGTTGAAGTTTTCCAGCGTGACCGTGCAGATGTAGTAGTCATACGGCACCTGATAGGTGTCCGTATGGGTATTGCCGTCTGCGTCCGTCCATGTGTCGGTTTCTGTGCGGTAGCGGGTTTCCACCACCACATCCTCGGTCAAGATGTACTGGCGGTCAAAGAGCATCTGGAGCGTACCCTGCACCTCATCCAGCGTCCATTCCCCTTGATGCAGCGCCGTGATAATGGAAATGAGTACATAGGGGTCATGCTCGATGGTGTCCAGATCAAAGTGGTACTCATCGTAGTCGTGGGTGCTTTCGTAGGTGTCGAGGTAGCGCTGAAGCTCTGTCTCCATCGCGCAATACTGCGCTTCCGCGCCCAGCATATCGGCGTCCTGCGATGGATAAGTGCTGGCCGCGATCCCGGAGCCGACGCCATCCATTATCACCGAGCAGGAGGACAGGCCGTTGAGCAGAAATGCCAGCATCAGCAGAATTGCGGCGGCAATGGCAAAGCCGCGCCGGTGTTCCCACACATATTTGCCCGCTTTCTCAGCCTTTTCAGCGGCTTTTTTCGCGGCCTTGGCGGTATTCTCTGCCGCCTTTGCCGTAGTCTGCGCCGCCTGATTGTGCTTGGCAGCGGCATACTGCTTCTTAATTGCCTGCTTCTGCTGCCATTTGGAAACGGGATTGCTGGTGGGGCTGTCGATCTCTGCTTTCTTCTGGAGCGCGTCAAGATTGGCTCGTTCCAACTTTTTCTCTGCACGGATGGCAGCACGATAAGGCTTGAGCTGATGGGCGCGGTTGGCAGACTGCACCAGCCGCCCGCCGCTCTCCACGGCTTGCTCTACCTTGTGCGCGGCCTCTACGCCTACATTGTCATCCTCGCTCTGCCGCACCTCCCGATGAACCTGAGAGAGAATGAGGTTGGCGGGGGCATCCTGCACGGCATGGGTCAGCTTGGAGGGCGGCTTTTTCTTATCCACTTCCTCAAAACGGAGCTGCGTTTTGACCTTGCCGGTGGCCGGATCAAAGCCGCGTTCCTTTTTGACCACGGTTTTCTTGGGGATTTTTGCCTGCGCCTTATCCGCCTTGGCCTCCGCTTTTTTCACCCGCTTGATGGGCTTTTCCAGCTTCGGCTCGGCAAGATCGGCGTCGGAAAACTGCAAACGCGGTTCTCTTTTCATGCCGACGCCACCTCTTGCGGTTTGGTGGTCATGACGCGGTACAGCTCGGTGTCCTTCGGGAAGTGGTCAATGAAGGGCAGGATCGTGTTGCCGTAGAACAGCAGCCCCTCGCCCTCGCCGGAGTGGGTCACATAAGAAAGCTGATGCGGCGAAATGTTGAGCTGCTTTGCGAGAATCTGCCGGTCGCCAGCGGCCTGATTGAGCATATAGATGAAATCGCTGTTCTCAAAAATGTTCTCAACCTCGCGGCTGGATAACAGGTCTTTGACATTTTGCGTGATCCCGGTGGGGATGCCGCCCCATTTGCGATAGCGTTTCCAGATTTCGACACTGTACGAAGCCGTCTGTTCCTCCTTCAAAAGAAGATGGAACTCGTCAAGATAGTAGCGGGTCGTTTTATGGGCGGCGCGGTTGATGGTCACACGGTTCCAGACCTGATCCTGCACCACCAGCATCCCGATTTTTTTGAGCTGCTTGCCCAGCTCCTTGATGTCATAGCAGACGATGCGGCTGTTCACATCCACGTTCGTGTGATGGTTGAACACATTCAGAGAACCGGTGACGTAGATTTCCAATGCAGTGGCAATGTACTGCGCTTCCTTTTCATCCTGCGCACGGAGGGCGTTATACAAGTCCTCCAGCAACGGCATATTCTCCGGCTTCGGGTCGTTGAGGTAATCCCGGTAGACGATGCGCACGCAGCGGTCGATGATGGTCTTTTCCACAGGGGCAAGCCCGTCCTTGCCGCCGACGATCAGCTCGCACAGCGACAAAATGAAGTCGGATTTCAGGCTCAGCGGGTTATCATCGTCGCTGTAATCCAGATTCAAGTCCATCGGATTGATATAGCAGGGCGAACCGTCGTAGCCCTTGCCGGTGGGCGACAGCTTAATGACCTGACCGTGTAGACGCTCCACCAGCGGTGTATATTCGCCCTCCGGGTCACAGATGATGATGTCATCCTTGGGGCAGATAAGAAACGCATTGGTGATCTCGCGTTTTGCCGAAAATGACTTGCCGCTGCCGGGAGTGCCTAAAATCAGGCCATTGGGATTTTTCAGCAGCTTCCGGTCTACCATGATAAGGTTGTTGGAAAGAGCGTTGATGCCGTAGTACAGCGCCTCCGAACCGTTCTGGAACAGCTCCTGCGTGGTAAAGGGGACGAAGATCGCTACGCTGGAGGTGGTCAAGCCCCGCTGAATCTCAATCTGATTCAGCCCCAGCGGGAGGCTGCTCATCAGTCCTTCTTCCTGCTGGAAGTCCAGCCGGGTCAGCGCACAGTTATATTTCTGCGCGATGCTGGAGGTCTGGAAGATGTTGTTGTCAAGCTGCCGGGGCGTGTCTGCCGTGTTGAGAATGAGGAAGGTCAGCAGAAACATTCGCTCGTTGCGGGACTGCAAATCCTGCAACAGCTTCTTGGCCTCTGCGCCGTAGGTAGCAAGGTCGCTTGGAATGATGTCCATGTCGTACCCTGCACGGACGGCTTTCTTCTGTTCCTCGATTTTGGATTTGTCCAGATCGGTGATCTTGCGCTTGACGGTCTTGATGGCATTGACCTGATCCACAGACTGCACATGGAGGTTGACGAGGACGCTGCTCTCCATATCCAGAAAGTCCGCCAGCATCCGGTCATTCAGCTCCGGTGCCAGAATCTGCACGAAGCTGATCGCACCCAGCTTTTTGCCCATACGAAACTGCCTGCCGGTCTTGAACTCAAAGGAGCTGGGCGCGATAAAGTCCTTGGTGGACAGCCCAGAGGGAGCCAGCCAGTCCCACGAAAAGCGGAACGGTTCCTGCTCGTCCATCCGCAGAATGTCGTGCATGACGTGCAGGCGCTCGAAGCCGTTCAGCGGCGCAGCCACAACGCCCAGCCGCTTGAAGTTGTTCAGGAGGTCGGTTTCGATGCGCTCCAAACGGGGCTTGGCAGCGCGGAGGTTGTCGGCCTCAACGCCGAACGTGAGATACTTGGTCTTAATGAGGCCGTTGTTGCCGCGGGCAAGCTGATTTTGCAGCATACCGGCGTACTCGGCGCGGATGCCGTCAAACTCGTCCCCGCAGGGCGGAATAGAAATGCTCCGTGCAAAGGTTTCCTGCGAAGCCGAAAGATTCACAAAGGAAAGCTGGAATTGCACGGAGCTGTCAAAGTAGTTCAGGAAATCGCACCACGCCTCGAAGATGGCGGTCTTGTCCTCATTCTGCGAGAGCTGGTAGTTGATGTCCTGATACTGGATCGTTTTGGTGTAGCGCGTGTCGGTCACACGGCAAATACCGTCCGGCCACATACGCTGATACGGGATGCTGTCCTGCGCCGATTTTTCTTTCTTATCCGTTCGGTTCGCTCTTGCGATGGCGGCTTCGATCTGTTTTCGTTCGGCGCGGGTCAGCTTTTTCTTTTCGGACAATTTGATACACCTCCCGGTCTAACTGGTTTTGCCGCTCCAAAACGGCATAAAAATTGTTGGTCTTATACGGGCGCTGCTTCGGCCTCTGGAAACACACGCGGTAGATGTTGCGGATGACGACCTCCAACGGCTGACCGTTCTTTTCATACATGGCGAACAGCATGGCCGGGATCATCACCACCATCATTACCATTGCGGCGGGGCTGGTGCCGATGCTGCCCTTGAGCAGAAAGAAAAGCGGTACGCCGATGAGCGCGCCGCTTCCGAAGCAAATAAGCTGCCGTTTCGTGAGGTTGAACAGCACCTTGGTTTTTACTTTGGTTAAGTCCTTTGGGACGTTGACATAGGCCATGATCTGCACTCCTTTCTGGCCTTAGTGGGCATTGAACACGGACTTGGCAAGGCTGCTGGTTTTGAACAGGCAGAAGCACAGCA
>OGRL01002957.1_pt1 | contig 10606 bp, 9 predicted proteins | sample 1553481 | NCBI WGS metagenome assembly OGRL01 (sample SAMEA2580036, study PRJEB22360) | human gut metagenome
AGTAGAGTTCCGGCGGTGTGGGCTGTCGCCCCTGGTTTTGTCCCTATTGGGGCATTTTCAGCGTTGCGGAGCAATGCGGAAAGAAAATGCCCTAATAGGCTATGCCTTTTGTAAAAAGGCGCGGGCGCGAAGCGGCCGATGGGTGGGCGACGGTGCCGCCGTCATGTCCGTCAGCAGGGGAAGCCGATGAAAGCGAACCGACGGCCCGGAAGCCCGTGCCCCTGTGCGCCCGGAGGGATCCTCCGTAAATCCCGAAGGGCGCACAAGGGCGGAAGGGCTGTTACTCCGCCAGACGGTATTTGTCGCCGAGGCGTTCGGTGAGCGCCGACATGTCGCGGCTTATCTTTTCATTGGTGATCTTCGCGTAGATTTGGGTGGTCTTGATGTTCGTATGCCCCAACAGGCAGCTGACGGTTTCGATAGGCATACCCTGCGAGAGCGTGATGGTTGTGGCGAAGGTATGCCGCGCCATGTGGAAGGTCAGTTTGTTTTTAATGCCGCATTGCTTGCCGATCTCGCGCAGGATGTCGTTGCAATGGCAGTTGCACGGCATATAAAAGACATGGTTGTCGAGCCGCTGATCCGCGTATTTCTCGATGATGCGTTTGGGAATATCCAGCAGGCGGATACGGCTTTCGGTATTGGTTTTCTTACGTCGCGTGATGATCCACAGGTTACCGTCGAACATAGTTTGAAGGTTGTCCGTGGTCAGCCCTTTCACGTCGGCATAAGCCAGCCCCGTGAAGATGGAGAAGACGAACAGATCGCGGATGCGGGCATGCGCCTTGTTGGCCGTTTTATAGTTCATCACGGCCTTGATCTCCTCTTGCGAGAGATAACCCCTGTCCACGCTTTCGGGAGAGTTGATATAGCCCGAAAACGGGTTGAACGGCAGGCGCCCGTCGTTGCGGGCAATGGCGACGATATGTTTCAAGACGATCATGTAGCCCCACACGGTATTTGTGCGGCATTTCTTCTCCGTGCGCAGGAAATACTCGAAATCGTTGATAAAGGTAAGGTTCAGTTCTTTCAGCGGGATGTCCTCCCGGTGGTAGGTATGGGCGAGGAACTCCCGCACGCGCTTACACACGCAGCAGTACTTTTTCCATGTGGCGACCTCACGGTTGAAACCCACCTTTTTCCGGTATTCGACATTGTGCTGTTCGAAGAGTTTCAACAGCGTTTCCTGCTTTACTCCGATACCGAGGTAGGCATCCCGCAGTTTGGCGGCCGTGACATAGCCGTCCGACTGCATCAACTCCTGATAGCGGCGGTTCACCTCGACGCGGATTTTATCGACGGCAAGATTGATTTGCATGGCCTCGACGCTCTTGCCCGTCGCCCGGCCGTTCTTGACATCCCATAAACGCGGAGGAACGTCCATTTTGCAACTGAATTGTTTGACCTCGCCATCTACTGTAAGACGGCACATCAAAGGCAGATCGCCGTTGGGGCGGGCGCTGCCTTTCTTCACGTAAAATAAGACCCGAAACGTGCTTCGCATAATAAACCCGATTTTTGGTTACAAAATTAATGTCTGTCGGGCCGTTTGTCAAGATGAAGAATAACGCAAGTAGCAGTAAAAGAATGCGTTACAAACAAAATTCAAAGCAAGTACCGCGTAATGATCTGGTAACGATTCTTATTCAGCAATAGGCCGTAAAACCGCTTCGAACGAATTTCTGTATAACGCAAATCAATGCGCTATTGATTATAAACCAGCACCTTAAGCCATTCGTTGCGTTGTCCTGCTAATCTCTTGAAAGTTTATTTTAGTATTCGGGCTATTCCAGAGCCTGCCGTATAAGATAGGTTGTCGGTGCCACGCTTTCTTTGTTTATTTCTCTTACGTTTGAAAAATAGACATCTATATACTTCAATGTACCAAACTGAAAATAGGATGTCTTATATGCAAATATAGGATTTTTCTTTGAAAATCCATATCCAAGGCAAAATATAAGTCATTAAAAGTCAGCCATAACGGTTGGCTTTTTTCATTTTCTTTGAAAAATTTTCCGAAAATAGTGCAAAATCGGGGTCGGGTGTAGTAATATATTTACATATAATCTAAATCTCATTTGGATTCGATTTACTAAATGCCACAATGATAAGGTCGCTGATAGATTTACTGAGAAACTTGCAATCCGAGGAGGATTGTAGGCTTTTCTTGGAAAATATCAGATGGCACGGAGTACCGGTTTGTCCTCATTGCGGCAGTAAGTCGGAAGAACATTACAAGCTGACCAATGGCGGTATATTCCGAGGACTATACAAATGCAAGGATTGTCGGGAACGGTTTACCGTAACGGTAGGAACTATGTTCGAGGGTTCACATATTCCTTTGCAGAAATGGTTTATAGCGATATACGTGTTCTTGGCTCATAAGAAAGGCATAAGCAGTACACAATTGCATAAAGATATTGCAGTTACGCAGAAAACTGCTTGGTTTATGTTGAGTCGGATACGTTATAACATCAGATATAATGCGGATATTGACTTCGGAGATATTACGCAAGTCGATGAAACATATATCGGCGGTAAGAATAAGAATCGGAATGCAGGCAAACGGTTAAAGAACACAAGAGGCCGCAGTCTTAAATTGAAAGCGCCTGTAATGGGACTGTTATCCGATGGAAAAGTTTATGTAGAGCCTATTCCGAAAGCCAGCAAATGGATATTGCATGGTGTGATAAATTCACTTGTGTCGAAAGGAACTACTGTTGTTACCGATGGCTGGTATGGCTACAAGGGCTTGTCGGAAAACTATGTACATAAAGTAATAGACCATCATAGAGGCGAATATGTCAAAGGCGGGTATCATACAAATTCAATTGAAGGCTTTTGGAGCCAACTGAAACGGGGCATAATCGGAGTCTATCATTTGGTTACTCGGAAGCATTTGGAATTGTACTGCGATGAATTTGCATACCGATATAACACGAGGGATTTGACGGATGGAGAAAGATTCAGCCAATTCCTGTCCATTGCCAAAAAACGATTAAGATACCGGATGTTGATATTGTAATTGTCAATGTGCGTATACATATACCAAACAAAAACATAGAATGATATGAATGTAACGACACTTTGGTATTGGGCACAGAATGCAGCCAAGACTAAAAAGGCTGTGGATGTAATTATCGTCGGAGCAAGCGGTACGATTGCAAAAACGACCGTACAACCGAAATGATTACTGAAATTCCGATTTTGCAATATCATCTGAAATGACTACTTTTAATGTCAATTTATACAAACCTTAAAAACGCAGTTATGATTAAAAAGATGATTTGCATTGCGGTATGTACTTGGATGTGTGCATGCTGTGAGAAAAATGACGGGGGGGGTATTCGATGAGCCGGTAGAACCTCCTGTTGAAAAGCCGACTACTCCGCCGTCAACCGAAGATTTAAGAACAATCAATATTAACGATGAGATTATGGCAGTAGTTGGAACAAAAACTTGGAGAAGCATTGCATATGGTAATGGCATATATGTAGTAGTTGGTTTAGACGGTTATACTGCATATTCTACGGATGGAGAAAATTGGACAAGAAAAACTGTTGGAACAGAGTCTTGGTATGCTATTGCGTTCGGTAATGGCAAATTCGTTGCCGTAGGTAAATCGAGAAAGATTACAACCACTACCGATGGTAAAACATGGACTACAGTTAAACAAGTAGGAACAAGCGCAGTTGGGAACTGGCTGGCTATTACGTATGCTGATGGCAAATTTATCACATCCAGTTCTAAAGGGTATGGCGCAATATCCATCGATGGTGTGAATTGGACAAATATGCGAATAGCTTCAGATTATACTTGGTCTTTATCTACTATTGCATATGGAAATGGTAGATTCATTGCGTCTGGTATGTCTAATACTTATAAATCTACAGATGGTGAAACATGGGTAAAGTGTGCTAATCATGTGGCGTGTAATGCCATGACATATGGGGCTGGCAAATTTGTTTCAGTCCATATTGAGAGCGGAGCTTATTCAACCGATAACGGTGAAACATGGACTGACGTGCCAATTACCGGTGGCTCTTATAATTGGCTCGGAATAACATATGCCAACGGTTTATTTGTGGCTGGTGGCCAAGATGGTTACATAACTACTTCCATAGATGGAGTTACATGGAGTCAGCCAGTACAAGTAATACCGAAAGGAACGGGGACTACTAATGACAATGCGATATATGACATTGTAAAGATGAATTAGGGGAATGTTGTAACAAGTACATTATATGCTATTATAGCAGCCCAATAATTTCCAAAAATATAAAAACGAAATAATATGAAAAGCAGCATGAATTTCATGCTGCTTTTATTGTATAAATACTTAAAATTCTTATCTTTGCATATAGGACATCCTATTTTCAGTTTGGTACATTAAAGTATATAGATGTCGAAAAATAATTAGACCTTGCGCCGGGGGTTGGCGGAAGCGACTGATAATTTTGCCGTAAAGAGTTTTTAACCGAAATAACGGGATATGGAAAAGAGTGAACTTTCGACGAGGGACCGGATGTGCTCCGTGGCGGGAGGTATGGCCAGCCAGCTTGTAGACCGGGAAATCCCGTCGCGGCTGATCCCCTTCCGCGGAGAATTTCCCCTGCTGGATATGATCGAGGCGAGACGGTTTCGGGAGGCGATTCGCTCGACGATGTGGATTGAGGACCTGCCCCCGAAATTCCTGTATGCCGCTGCCGAAGGGAGCCGGATGGCGAGATTGGAACGGGGTTTTCTACACTATCTGTCGAGAAACGGATTAAAGAACGGCGATTTTGAAAAGTTGGAGGACGCCGAAAAATCGGAATGGTTACAGTGGTGGATGGAGGCCGATTCCGTCAGCGCCGACGATCTCGTCGTCAAAAAATACCGGGATGAAGCCACCCCGGTCTCGAAATCCCTCGGCGACCCGGCGATGCCGGTTGCTGAAAAGCGGGAAATCTATGACGACCTTGTCACCCGACGGGCTTATTGGGACGATCTGTGTTTCGAGTTCGGGCGGGTTAGCTGGGAGAAAAAGTTGCTGAACCTCGCCTTATATATCCATTATGGCGGGGATTTGGAGGTTGTTTTGGCCCGCTATAAAGAGAACCACCCCGACTATGCCGACCGGATTCCCCACTCGTTGGCGTACTATATCAGCTACCTGCGGACGGGTGAGGCGACCTCCGTGTTGCATTATTTTCTGTTGGAAAGGGTCTACCTCTCCGAAGGTCAGCTAACGGCCCTGCTTACCGCCGAACTCCGCGAACGGCTGGAAGAGGTGTTTTGCTGGGACGGCGGGACGAATAGCGCGTGGACGATCGGGATCGACTACCGGGGCGAAGAAAAAATGGATGAAATTATCACCACCCTCGATATTGAAAGAGGGCGAGAATATCTTATCTTTGGGAACCTAACTATTAAACCTTTTATTATGGAAACGAAGGAAACCTTGTTAAAAGAAAACCCGTGGCGGGTATTAGCCGAAAAAATCGAGAAGAACGGCTATATGCGATTGGAAAAGTTGAATGCGTATGCCGATGACATCCCGTTTATCGAAGAATTTAATGAGCGAACGAAAAACGAGCCCGAGTATCAGTTGCATACCGAAATATTGCCTTATCCGTTTATCGGCGATGTTCTTGATGCGCGGGTCGTACTGTTAATGTCAAACCCGGGTTATAAGGTGTCGTCGAATATCGAAGCTCATGAAAAGATGAGCGATGAAGAAAAACGCTTCGTCATTCGGGCGCAGACCCAAGCGATGCTACTCGAAGATCGTGCGATTTTTTATTCCGGTCCGGAATATAAGCCGTTTAATGACGAGCAGGATTGGTATTGGGCGAAGAAAACGCGGATAATTCGGGAAGCTGTTCCCGGAGCTGAAACGAAGATAGCGGCGGTTCAGCTAATGGCTTATCATTCCAGGAAATATAAGCCATTTCCGGCGAAAATGGGCTTGCTTCCTTCTCAGGAGTATACGAAACGGCTGGTAAAATATCTGATTGATAAAAATGTTATATTCGTATATGCCCGAAGTAAGGCCCAGTGGCTTGATTTTGTTCCGGAATTGGAGAATGCCACCTGCGTTGAACTGAGTAGTATCCGGAATGCGTGTCTGTCTGAAAAGAATTGTAAAGACGGCGGATTCGAAAAAATTAAAGCCGCGTTAACTGAATAAAATTTGTTTGTGTAGGTTATGTAGACCGCCCCTGACCGGGGCGGTTTTTTGTGTTCTGTAAGTCGGCAAAAATGATCTTTTGACCCTCTTTTGGGGTTGTTTTGAAGCTGTTTTAATGTTAATTAATTGATATATAAATAATTATCTAAAAAAGACCTTCGTATTATCCACCATTATATATTAGGAAATAAAGGGCGAGAAATCGCCCGCTAATTCTGATATAAAGCTATGAATAATTTAAGAATTAAAACGGAGTGTGAGATTATCGTATCTCCGAAGATGCTCCAAACGCTGATTAAAGTGGGGATAGCCCAGAATCGGGATTGGATTATTAATTATCTTACGAAGGCTCTCCTCGGAGCGGAGTTGCTGACTGCGAAAGAGGTTGAAGGCTCGATGAAGGTCAGTCGCTCGACGCTCTATCGTTGGGAGAAAAAGGGTTTGATTACGCCTATGCGCTACGGACGTTCTAAGAGATATTGTAAAGACGAACTTTTGAAATTGAAAAAATATGGTCGATAATATTACTTTGAAATGTTGCGATAAGGAAGTCTATCATCACCTATGCTATGGAACCTTCGTTGAAGAATCGAATTGGATAAGCGGCAAACCGTATGACAGATTACTGTTGAATAACGGGAAAAGCGGTACTGACCGCGAGAATCTAAAAATCGAATTTGAGAGGGATTCGATGACGATTTCCGGTAGTATTCGGAAGTGGTACTACGGCGCGTCTTCGTTGGATGATCTGACTAAAACGGATTTGGAGAAGGCTTGGCGAAAGGTGGCCGCGTGGCTTGGTATTTCGTTCGATACGCTGCGAACCTTTGAAATTTCCGAAATCGAAATAGGGCTGAACGTTCCGATTAATATGACATGTACTGAAATGGTACACCGAATCTGGGGATTCACATCGAAACGCTATAAATTGAAGGAATCGAGTTCTGAATGCCGGGAATTCGTTTTGGCATGCCATACTGTTAAAATTTGTAATGGGATCGACGAAATAAATGGAAACGTTCTGATACGACGTAATATCCTGCGGGTTGCGTTTTTGTCGGGTGACGGACGGCGGAGCGTTCTCGACCGATTGAAGGCCGGGACGCTCGGTGAATTATTCGACGGGTATTATATACGGGCTGTAAATTATTTTTGGCGGAGTTGCCGAGAGTTTCTTTTTGATACGCTCGGTCGGCGACCGTCGTTCCGACTTAAACGGGGGAACTTGAAAGAATTGACCGATTTTATCTTGATGCTGGGATTGGCGAGCCTATCCCATACCGAATTGGAAGGCTATGCAGGGCTGTTGTCGAAAGAGGCTCAACGTGATTTTAGAAAGTGGCTGCGAATACACTACGAGCGAGAGAAAGAATATTCATGCCCCGACTATCAGTTTGAATTTTACGAGGCTGTAAAATGGCGTTTGATAGAATTAATTAGAAAGAATAACCTGCAAACGAGTGATTGAATATTCACGAAAAAATGAATCTATAAGAAAATATTATGAAAAATTTAAGCCTTGTAATGGGCCCAGAATTTACTGGGCTTTCGCGAGATTAACGGGGTCGATTTGGGGCCGTTTTAGGGTCGTAGCGGCGTGAGGGGAATATTGGGGATGTTATTTGCGTATCTTTGTAAAAATGAAAAACGTCTGCTTATGGTAGATAATTTAACGATAATGTTGGAAAAGTTTTCGGGAAATTTCGAGAACTGCGAAATCGTGAAAGTGTTCGAGAATATTGGTATTTACCGACTGAAAGGCCTCTCCCGTATCGCGCCTCACCCACTCCGGCTGATCTACATAAGGAGGACCGGAAGGCTTTATATTGTAAATAGCCTCCGTAAATGGTACTGCGGAAGAACCTCGTTGCTCGATCTGACCTCCGAAGCCCTTGTCCATGCCTTGAAGAGGTTGGCGGCCGATCTGAATATCTCCTACGAGGAATTGGGCCGGGGCCGTGTTACCCAGGTAGAGGTCGGACTGAACCTGCGGACGCGAATCCCGTGCCGTCGGCTGATCCGCCTGATGGCAGGTTATAAGATCCGTTCGAGAAATGCCTTTAAGGATGAAACCGTCTATTTCGGTGACCGGAGCTATAAGAAAGTTATGATCTATGATAAAACGGCCGAGATCGTCGCTAAAACGCCGCTGCGGAACCGGGCCCGACAGGGTGAGGTCTTCGATATTCTCGCCCGTCATGGCTACTATTTTCCCCGCTACGAATTTAAGTTAGCCGACCGGCAGGCCCTCGCGCTGAATAGGCTCGATATTCACTCCGTGGCCGACCTTGTAGCCAGCTACGGCGATCTCTATCTGTTCCTCGCCCGGGAAGCCCGGAATTTCGTGCTGTTCGAACGGATCGAAATAACGGATGAAATGACCCCGAAAGAACGCGAGATCGCCGAGGGACTGAACGAATACGGATATACCGAATATCTTGCGAAGCGGCGGGCGGCTTGTAGCTCCGCCACGCGTAAAGGCTTGAAGTCGGCCCGCTGTAAAGTACGGAGGGAATTGGTAAGCGTTATTGACCGATACGACGCCGGGAACTACGGAAGCCGTCAATTTCGGATAGACCTCGGGCGGAACCTCGTAAGAATAAGTAAGCGTGACCCGGCGCTGAACCTCCCCCAAACCCTCCGGGAACTGTTTATAGGGCGGTCGCGGCGGCCTCTTTGATAATAATAAGGGGAATAAGTAATCTATGTAATAGCTATAATGCTCTGATAGGATAAAGGGGAATATAGTAACGTGAAACTGCGTGAACGGTGTATCTGCGCCTCTTGATGATCTCGTCCTTGTCTAATAGGAGAACCTTCGAATATTATTTCGAGCCGCGCCCCGTCAGGCTCCTCGACGTTCTATAATACGCGCCCTCGGCCAGCGTTTCCGGCGTTCTCCGCCGTGCTGTTGTAGATGCCGATTTCTACGCGCCTGCTGCCTCGAAGGAGTATTTACCCGTCCGAAGGAAACGCCTCTTGAAAATCGCTGTTTTCGGTCTTGTAGGCGAAGCTCCTAATTATTAGCGCTCGGAGGTCTTAGACGGGGTTTTGTATTGGCGAAATACCTAAATACGAAAGTATATTATTTCGAGCCGCGGCGCGGTGTGTTGTTGGAGATTGACCGTTATCTGCCAGCCTGCCTATGCCTACGTTTGGCGCGACGTTGCGGCGTAAAAACGGGAAACTCTTGGAGAGGTCGATTTTAGGTCTTGTAAGCCTCCGGCGAACTACTTGCCCGGTCGGATAGGGAAACGCTTGGAGATCGTCCCTTTTGTCGTTGTATGGACGGGCTATTGCTGATGTGGAGGAATGACGGGTGCTAAAAAGGGTGTTGCTCTATTGAAATCGACGGCTGTAATAACGAGTTATCCGTTGGCGCGTTTGTTACGACGGATGTACTATTGGAACCTACCCAGCGCCCCGGTCGAATAGCGGGTATAATAGTGTGCTCTATTTGGGAACGAGTTATTATTGTTGTTAGCGTGTATTGGGATGATTGTTAGGCCGTTTAAGGGACTGAAAAAGATCGGGTTTTAACCCTGATTTTAACCCTCGTAATTTTTGCGCTCTCGTAAACGACTTAAAGTGAGGTCGTAAATCGCTTCCGATTATATTAGCAAAGATAGTCATTTTTCGCAATGAAGACACGGACTGTCAATGTTTTTTCGTACCTTTGGCAATCGGTTAAGACACGCTGGAATGGATTTTTCGAACACTATAAGATCAAAACTGCTGCCGGCTCTGGCGGCCTTCGCACTCTTTTTCGTGGTGAGCGCCGCCTATTTCGCCCCGCAGTTCCGGGGCGAAGCGCTGCCCCAGCACGACGTCATCCAATACGAAGGCATGGCCAAGGATATCAGCGACATGCGCGCCGCGACGGGCGAAGACCCGCAGTGGACGGGCGGCATGTTCGGCGGCATGCCGGCCTACCTGATCAACGTGGCCTATCCGGCCCAGCTGGTGAAGCGGACCGTCGGACAGGTGGTGAAGATCATCGACACGCCCGCCGGATTCCTGTTTTTCGCCATGGTCTCGATGTGGCTCATGCTGCTGATCGTCGGGATCAACCCGTGGGTGGGCATCGTCGCGGCGCTGGCCTACGGGCTTTCGACCTACTTCCTGCTGATCATCGGCGCGGGGCACGTCACGAAAATGTGGGCGCTGGTCTACGCTCCGCTGATGATGAGCGGCGCGTGGATGACCCTGCGGGGTAACGTCTGGTGCGGCGCGGCGCTCACGGGGCTTGCGGCGTCGCTCGAAATCGGCGCCAACCACCCGCAGATCACCTATTATTTCCTCGTGGCGATGGCCGCATTCTGGATCAGCGAAGGAATCCTTTCTTTCAGGGAGGGACGCCTGCGCGATTTTTCCCTGCGCACCGCGGCGCTCGTCGCGGCGGGCATCCTGGCCGTAGGATCGAATTTCTCACCC
>OGRL01002959.1_pt1 | contig 10604 bp, 12 predicted proteins | sample 1553481 | NCBI WGS metagenome assembly OGRL01 (sample SAMEA2580036, study PRJEB22360) | human gut metagenome
CCCTTAATAACATCTTAAAAAATAATCATCCTATTAATAAATTACAAAAAAAATTTTGGCAAAAGAAGATTAAAATCTATCAAAAGCATAATAAACTGTAATAATTACTGGCTAATAACGGCTAGTAAAATTACAGTTTTTTTACAGTTTTGAAATTTATAAAAGTGCTAAACTATAAAACAGGTGATTTTATATGACAAATAAAGAAATGACATATCTTTTAAAAAACAAAATATATGCGGTATTTACAAATACATACTTACTTAATGAAAACAAAGATCCAAAACTAGATTATTTAAAAGTAAGAAATCTTCTTTTAAAACTTCTTGATAAAGATACTTATTATTATGATTTTAATAATCCAATTATTTTAGAAGAAAATAATAATAATCAAGAGATAAGTGATAATGATATAATTAGGGGAAGTATTTTCCTAATTAAGAGTGTGATAAACGAACTTATTATTCATACAACTTATTATCCAAGTGATATTAAAAAAATATACTTAGAATTTTTAAATACTAAAGAAAACCAAATGATAGAAAAATTGCAAGAACTAAAAAGACCAGAAACAAAAATATTAGCAAAAGTTATTTAAAATTAGTGCATATCTCTTCATTTTTTGATATAATCACTTAAGCAAAGAAAGAAGTGATTTTATGTTACCAAATATGATTGATGCCAAAAAAAGAACTAAAGATGAAGCCAAAGTAATTTACCTAGAAAATGATGAAAAAAGTAATTTATATGCTGGTAAAAAATATTTTTTGAGAACTTATGGATGTCAGATGAATGTTCATGACAGCGAAGAAATCAAGGCAATTTTAGAAAATTTAGGTTATACAGAAACTGATGAATTAGAAGACAGTGATATAGTCGTTTTAAATACCTGTGCAATAAGAGAAAATGCTCATGATAAAGTCTTTGGCTACCTTGGTAGATGTAAACATTTAAAAGCTACTACGAAAAAAGATTTGATTGTCTGTATTGGTGGATGTATGGCTCAAGAAGAAGTCGTTGTAAATGAACTTAAGACTAAACATCCTTATGTTGATATTATCTTTGGTACACATAATATTCATGAACTAGCAACCATGATTAAAAATGTAAAAAATGTTAAGCAAGATATAAAGGTATATTCTATACAAGGTAACGTATATGAAAATATTGATTATAAACGTGATTCTAAGATTACCGCTTGGGTAAATATTATGTATGGTTGTGATAAATTCTGTACTTATTGTATTGTCCCTTACACAAGAGGCAAGCAAAGAAGTAGACGTGCTTGTGAAATTGTAAGAGAAGTTGAAAAACTTGTTAAGGATGGTTATCAAGAAGTAACTCTCTTAGGTCAAAATGTTAATGCTTATGGCAAAGATTTGGAAAATGAAGTATCCTTTGCTGGTCTTTTAGAAATGGTTGCCAAAACAGGTGTTCCGAGACTTCGTTTTGTAACATCACATCCTTGGGATTTCACTGATGAAATGATTACCACAATTGCTAAATATCCTAATATTATGCCTTATATTCACTTACCATTACAATCAGGTTCTTCTAGAATTTTAAAATTAATGGGTAGAAGATATACTAAAGAAGAGTATTTAACACTATTTGATAAAATGAAAAAAGAAATACCTAATGTTGCTATTTCAACGGATATCATTGTTGGCTTTCCTAATGAAACAGAAGAAGACTTCCAAGAAACTTTAGAAGTAGTTAACCATTGCAAATACGATGGAGCCTACACATTTATCTTCTCGCCAAGAGTTGGAACCCCAGCTGCTAAAATGGAAGATAAGACTCCTTTAAAAGAAAAAGAAGAAAGATTACAACGTTTAAATACTATTATTAATAAATATTCTTTGGAAAATAATCAAAAATTATTAGATAAGGTAGTTCCTGTTTTAATTCAAGGTATAAGTGAAAAAGGAACAGATAAAGTATATGGCTATACTGATACTATGAAACTAGTTAATGTTACTGGTCCTAAGAGTCTCATTGGTAAAATTGTTAATGTTCATATAACTGATGCTAAAAGCTTTAGCCTAGATGGCATAGTAGAAAACTAGAAACTATCTTAAATATCAGAATTGTGACTTGAAGGCACATGAAAAAAGTTGTACTTTTCAAGTTATTATAAATATGTTATAATTTTTAGTATGAGTTTTAATTGACAGGGGTGGTATGGCTAAGCAAGTTGCATGGAACCAAAATGTTGTTGAGGCTTTTATACATGAAGGCAATCTCAATCGCCGTCAAGAATATATCATTCGTACAAGAATACTTGGTTATTCCATAGCACGACAAGCCAGTGATTTACATTTGAGTATTGACCAGGTAAATAAAGAAATACGTCAAATGAAACGTATTTATGATAAAGCTCAAGCTAAATCATCCATACTACCTAAACGTCTCCATAGACGTGATGATATCTTGTAAACCAATTCAAAGTCTATGTGTTAAAAGGGTAAGCATCCATATTTAAGATGCTTACCTTTTTAAAAACTTGCAATTAATGATTGAACCGATACATCCTAAAATAGTTAGCATTCCTAAAATATGGAAAGTATAATGATAAAGAAGCAGAATATGTTGATAGTTATTAATAAAGAAAAAATATACAAAACATAAATGTAAAATACTAACTATATATAGCCATTTACCGTTAAAGACTTTATTAATTAAAAGTCCAGCTATCAAACTAGTAATTAATAAATCATTAAACCAAATAATAGATAAAAAAGTTTCTAAATGTTCAAACTGATTAAACAAATTAACTTTTTTTAGTAAAATATATTCAGGATAACGAAATAACAAAGCAAAGTTACCACCAAATATTCCGATTATACACAAAATCATTAAAAAAATAGTAAAACTACCTATCAGATATCCTATGATTATTGCTTTCTTATTAACTTCATCACTCTTTAAAAAAGAAAGCTCCAAAATTATAGGGCTAACACTATAAAAAGCACTGCTTATAATACATTTTAAAGTATCAGTCTTATCTAATATTTCCATTGGTAAATAATTATTAAAATCAATATTTTTTTGAATACTTAAAATAGCTATAATACCAGTAATAATACTTATAAAGATTAAAATATCACTTAATCTTAAAGTCGCAGCCAAACCTTTTTTAACTCCATATAAAATTAAAATAAATAGGGGAACAATAATTAATATAGGTGGAGTATTTATTAAATAAAAATTACTTCCTAAAACAGCAACAGCAACTAAACAATTATTAACTAAAAAGTAAGCCATACTTAGAATAATAATTCTTCCTAATAAACTTTTAAAAAAATTATTCCAATCTCCCTTTAACATCAACAATAATAAAATGAAACCCAAAATAAAACCAATTAGAAAATTAATAATTGTAAAATTATTACCATAAGCTAAAATATAAGAAATACCAACTCCAAAATATAAAACTCGACTTAAAAATATACTTAAAATACCTTGTCTTTTGCTATTCATTTGTAACTCCCTTAACTGTAAGTCCTGGTTTATTAATACCTATATTAACTTTAACTTTTATTTTTGTTTTGCTAAAATAATTTTCATCATCATTTCGGGTCATTAAATAATGTTTATAATTGATACCCAAAATATCCGTCTTTTTTTCTTGCAAAAATGTAATAAACTTATAAAGATTTTCTTCTAAACTAATATTAAAAGTACTTTCTAACTTTTTAAAATCATCATTATTTCGTAAATTATACTCACTATCTAGTGCTAGAACTTTAGCTTTCAAACTAAAATTAATATCAATGTTATCTTTTAAATTAATCTTCATCTTATTACTATAAAAATTTATACTATTCTTATCATTACTATAAGAAAAATTTTTTTCTTGCAATAAATACTTATACATTTCCAAGTTATTATCATCTAAATAACAGATAAAATTATTTTTATGATAAAGACCATAAGTCTTAAAAATAATTTTTTTGTCTAGTTCTATTTTTGGTAATGTTATATCAATTTTGTTAAGAATTTTACTAACCTGAAAATCAAAGTAATTACTCATTTTAGTATAATTAATATTTTTTAAAATATAAGGTCCATCTTCATCGAACTTGAAAGAAACATCTTTCAATTCAATTTTGATTTCTTCATTTTTATCTAACTTTATCTTCACTAGTAAATTCTAGTATTTCTAAAGGATTATCAGCTAATGCTAGATAAAAATTAGTTGATATCATATTACTTCTTAAAAGATAATCACTTATTTGCATAATATCAATATTAGTATCTATAAGCATAACCTTAATATGTTCAAAATAAGGCTTTTTATTTAACTTGCTATTGGCACTTTCAATAGCCTCACTTAAATTTTTGCCAGTCCCTGAAACAACAAAACTTTTTTTACTATCTGTATTATCTTTATCTAAGTTAGTATTAATAACTTCGTAACTTACCTTATATTCATTATCACTAAAGGTAAGCCCAATACCACTTATAATATCTAAACTATTAAGTTCATTATAGTCGTAGCACCCACCAAATATCAAAATAATACTAAATAACAAAACTACTTTTGATAATCTTTTAATTTTAATCACCTTCTTTACGAATATTTTTCTTTGTTAATATTTTAGAACGAAATTTATCATCTTTTTTTGTACTTCGAAATACTGTTTTGTTAAAATAAACTTTATCAAAAGGAGCTAAAGGATAAGTATAAGGTCTATCTAAACTAGTTAAGCCACATAAATGAATTAAAGTAAAAAAGACACCCATATAAAATCCAAAAAGACCTAGCAGTGAGACGAGAAAAAGTGTTAAAAATCTTACATGGCGAAAAGAATTAATCAGTTCTACATCAGTAAAAACCATGCTAGTTATATAAGTTACAGCAACAACAATAATCATAATCGGACTAACTATACCAGCTGAAACTGCCGCATCGCCCATAACTAAAGCTCCCATAATAGAAATAGATGACCCATAATTATTAGGAAACCTTATATCACTTTCTCTTAAAATAGCACACAGCGTCAAAATAACTAAACACTCTATAATCGAAGTAATGGGTACACTACTGCGTTGCATAGCAAAATTAATTAACAAATCTAAAGGAATCGAACCTTGATTATAACTAATCAAAGCAATATAAAATCCTGGTAAAAACAAAGTAATAAAAAAACATAAAAAACGTAAAGATTTTACAAAATTAATATTAATATTCTTACTATAAGTATCAACACTTGGATTAATAAAATCGACTAAAAAAGAGGGAAGACTAATAGCTAAAGGAGAGGCATCAACTAAAATAATAATTTTTCCTTCCAATAGGTCAGCAGCTGCTTTATCTGGTCTTTCAGTTAACTGACTAGTTGGAAAAGCACTTCTATTTTCCTTACCAATTAATTGTTTAATATTACCAGCATCTAAAATACCATCAATATTTATCTGATTAAGTCGAGATTTTACTTTATTAACTAAAGAAACTTCGGTAATCGAACTTATATATAAAATACTTACCTTTGTTTTCGAGTAAAGACCAATATTCATATCAATGTTAATTAAATCTGGTGATTTGATCCTTCTTTTAATTAAACCTAAATTAGTTTGAATTGACTCATTAAATGAATCTTTCGGTCCATGTAAATCTGACTCCGTTGTTGGTTCTGTAACACTTCTTACTAAATCTCCCTTTGTTTCTACTGCATAATAATTATTACCTAAAACAATAGTAAAACCATTAAGTAAAAGATTGACTATTTCTAACTTATCATTAACTTCCTTAGTATTCGGTCCAACTAAAATATTATTTAAACCATGATTTTTCTTTTTAGACAAACTAAGTACTTTTAAAACATATTCATTAATTTTATCACTAGAACATAAACTTTCTAAAAAGATAACATCAATATCATTAATAGTTTTAATTATTAAATCACTACTATCTTTAAATTCCTTTTTTATATCATTTAATAATTCTTCTTTGTTTTTTTTATTCTTTATAAAATTAGCTAAATTAGTCATTATAATTCACCAGTTTTAGTATGTTAAAAATATAAAAAATTATGTGATAAATACCATTAAATAAAAAAGTTTTATAAATTCACTAAATTTATTAATGCTATCAAGAAAATATGTTAAAATTAAAAAGAACCAAAATTTAATTAAAGGATTGATTTAAATGAAAGCTAAAATATTAAGATTAGATGATTATGGACGTGGTATTTGTTATATAAATGATAAAATAACCTTTGTTCCTAATACTTGTATTGCTGATGAAGTTGAAATTGAAATAATAAAAGAAACTAAAAAATATAATATCGCCATGGCAAAAAAAATAATATCTTCCAATCGTCAAGAATCATTTTGTCCTTATAGTAATACTTGTGGTGGTTGTAGTCTAAGTCTTATGAAATATGAAGATACCCTTACATTTAAAAAACAAAAGTTAGAACATATCTTTAAAAAGTTTTGTAATTTAGATATAAATATCCCCGTAATTGCCTCACCAAATACTTTAGAATATCGTAATAAAATAACTTTACATGTTAAAGAGGGAAGAGTTGGTCTTTACAAAGAAGAAACTAATGAAATAGTAAGTATTGATGAATGCAAACTAGTATCATTTAAAGTTAATGAATTTATTAAACTAATTCCTGATTTTAAAATAAAGAATGGTACAGTAGTTATCAGAAATAATTATAATATGGAAATTTTAGCCAATTTTATTACTGAAGATAAGTTAGAATTTCCCAATTTAACTAATTTTAAAATAGTAGGTATCTTACAAAATGGTCATATTTTGCGTGGCGAAGATTTCTTTATAGAACGTCTTAATAATATGTATTTTAAAGTATCATATGATGCTTTCTTTCAAATTAACTTGGGGATAACCGAACATCTTTTTAGTCTTCTTTTAGAACTTGCTCCTAAAGATAAATGCGTCCTTGATTTGTTTTGCGGAACTGGTACACTAGGACTTACACTAGCACCTTTTTCTAAGAAAGTATATGGTATTGAAATAAATAAAAATGCTACCATTAATGCTACATATAATGCTAAGATAAATGGGTTAAATAACTGCTTTTACTTATGTGGTGATGCCAATGAATTAATTTCTAAAATAAACGACAAAATTGATTTAGTAATAATTGACCCACCTCGTAGTGGTATGTCTAAAAATGGTATTGAACTTTTAAAAAAAGTAAATGCAAGTGATATAATTTATATAGCTTGTGATCCTATAACTTTAGCAAGAGATATTAACTATTTAAAAGGTGATTATAATATTAAATCAGTTATTGGTTTTGATATGTTTAGTTTTACTTATCACGTTGAGTGTGTATGTGTTTTAAGCCTTAAATAAAGCCTTATATTTCAACAAAAATCAACTGTTCAGTGCCTATTAAAAAAATGATAAAATTTTATGGAGGATGTTTAAGGAGAATAAGTTTACTTATACTATATTAGGTGGTAGTGGTGTATATTGATTATAAAGATGTTACAGAAAGGAAAATTATTTATCTATTTAAAGATAATGATGGTAATGAGTAATGAATTATGAATTAGTAAAATCTTCTAATAAAGATATAGATAGATTGGTTGAATATAAAAAAAAGACTGTTTTCGAGTATGCTAAAGATTTAGCAAGAAAAGATATTGACAGGATAAATAACTATATAATAAAGGAAATCCCTAATTTAATTAATGATTATTATAATATAGTAGTTAATAACAAAATTGTAGGGTGTTTATTATTAACAAGAAAAGATAATGTTAATTTGTTAGATGAAATTTATATTGAAAAAGATTATCGCAATAAGAAAATTGGTACAAGCATAATAAAAGATATTTTAAAAAATAATGATACTGTCTACTTATGGGTGTACAAAGATAATAAAAAAGCTATATCTTTATATAAAAGAATGGGATTTAACATTTGTGAAAGTACTGATACCAGATATTATATGGGTTTTAAGAAAAAGTGTGATTAAGAAAAAAATATAGGTGATCAAGCTTTATCTTTAAAAATTAGTAAATATATGTATAATAGTTAGTAATTAGGAGGTAATATGTCAAAGGAACAAGATGTAATTAATTATTATGTTTTATGCAATAAATTGAAAAATGTTATAAGAACTGGGTGGCTTGACTGGAAAGTTCAAAAAAATAGGTTAGAAAGTATTGCTGAACATATTTATGGGGTGCAAATGCTGGCTATTGCGATGAAAACAATTTATCAATACGATATTGATATTATGAAAGTAATTTACATGCTGGCTATTCATGAGTTAGGAGAAACTATAATTGGTGATTTAACTCAATTTCAAATTAGTAAAGAAGAAAAAGAAAAAATGGAACATGAGGCTGTTCATAGTATCTTATCATCTCTAATTGATGGGGATAAAATTGAAGATTTGTTTTTAGAATTTGATTCTCATGCAACGGCGGAGGCTAGATTTGCGTATCAATGCGATAAATTAGAATGTGATATTCAGTGCAAATTATATGATCAAGAAGGTTGTGTGGATTTAAAACAACAAGAAGGCAATGCTACGGCTGATAACGAATTAGTAAAAAAATTATTAGAAAATGGTCAATCTTGGTCAGATATGTGGTTAGAGTTTGGGCAGAGAAAGTATCCGTACGATAAAAATTTTCGGGCTGTATCGGAGTATGCCAAAAATAATTATATTGAGGAAGAAATTACAAAAAAATTAATAAAAAAAGATAAATAAGAACTGAGATAGATTTAGTGGTAGTCTATCTTTTTTTGGTTTAAAAATAAAGAAACTATGGGAAAATCAAGTGACTTTTAAAGTATGGTATGGTACAATTTTTAACAGATTTAAGGAATATTAGAAATAAAAATTATTAAAGATTAGGGGGGATTCTAACTTATAATAAATTGAAATTTTGGATACTAGGGATAATAAAAAGGGCAACAACTTGTTGCCAAATTACCATTAGTTATAATTTTACTACAAATTAAAAAATTAAAGGAGAATAGCATGAAGATGATTGAAAATGATATACTAATAGTATTTTTTAAAATATAAAACGTATAGACGATTATGAAAATGAATATTGGTATGCTAGAAATTTGTCAAAAGTTTTAGAATACAAGGATTGGAGAAATTTCTTAAAAGTTTTAAATAAGAGGCTTATAAAAATTCTATATTTAAGATATAAAAAAAGAAGTAAAACTAGATTTATTATGCTATAATTAACTTACTTGAAAAAGAATAAAAAGATTATACTTTTTAAAAGTAGTGAGGAAAATATGGAAGAAGTAAAAAAAAATAACAAAGTGATGTTTCTAGAAATATTTCTCATTATTTGCATGTGTCTAGTCACTTTTTCAGGGACTATAGAACCTTTAGTAAATGCTAGAACAATAATTTATATAGCTTTACTAGGAATAGCTGTGGTTCTAGTTGCTTTAAAAAGAGAAAAATTGATATTAAATAATATTATACAAATACAATGGCTTATTTTATTATTATTTTTAGTTTTATTCTTATTAATACTACTGGCATTGTGATTATTAAAATTAAATATTTTATTATTAGACATTTCCAAATTAACATTTAATTTTATGGTTTCAATTTTGTCATCGTAATAAATATCTACATATAAATCATCTATGTACTTTTCTAAATTAGAAAAATTCAAATAATTGTCAGTATCATCAACATTTCTAACAATGTCGCCGTCCTCACGACTGCTTAACATAATCTTTTTATCTCCATCTAGAGCATAAAACTTATAACCATCATATGTTGTATCATCGCCATCAGAATCCGTAATATTACCGAATTGGATGTATGACTCATTTTTAGTAATAAACATTAAAGTATTTTTAACATCAAAGTTTTCACCTTTAGCACCAACACTATATAATTTATATGCATTATAATTTAAAATAAAATAAGCTCCAAATATTATAAAAAGTAAAATTAATATTACAACACTAAAAGCCTTGCAAGCAATATCAAATTTTCTACGGCTATCTGTTATGATAGTGGCTGATAATGAATCTATCTCTAAAGCATTTTCTTTCGTTTTACGTTCACCAAATATTATTTCATCAATTGTTATGTCATAAAATTTAGATAGGGCTCGCAAGCATTCAACAGCTGGCATTTTATTGCCATTTTCCCATTTCGATATTAATGATCTGCTAACATTTATGATTTCTCCAAGTTGTTCTTGAGTTAACCCTCTATCTTCACGCAATTTTTTTAAAAATTTTGCCATCTTATTCATATTCATATAAATCACCTCACATATATTAGATAATTATATCATATGAATTACATCTTTTAAAACATTTTATCGATACTTTTTGGCACTTTATCTTTTAAGATTGTTTCTATTATTCTATCTTCCTTTTCTTTACTAATATTTTTACCAGTTATTTTAGATAATGTTCCAATAACTTCTCTAATAGTATTTTCATTTTTCATATTACCATTATTTAACTTTTCAGCTAAATCTAAAATGGTTTTTTTATTTACTTTAGTCTTCTTTTCAACTTTATTAAAAAATTCATCATTAAAATTCATATATTAATCACCTGTTACTAATATATGAATTATTAAAAAAAAAGAGACAAATATAACAAAAAT
>OGRL01002960.1_pt1 | contig 10600 bp, 7 predicted proteins | sample 1553481 | NCBI WGS metagenome assembly OGRL01 (sample SAMEA2580036, study PRJEB22360) | human gut metagenome
TGACGGCCCGGATGCATGAGTATGACCCCGGCCAGCCGGAAGCCGCCATCGTGCAGGAGGCACTGGAGCATCCCATCGGGACGCCCCGCCTGCGCGAGCTGGCAAAAGGCAAAAAGAAGGTCGTTCTGGTCACATCGGATCACACCCGCGCCGTTCCCAGCAGGCTCACCCTGCCGCTGCTGCTGGCCGAGATACGGGCCGGACAGCCGGACGCCGACATTACCATTCTGATCGCCACCGGCCTGCACCGCCCGACGACCGAAGAGGAGCAGCGCCGGATGTTCGGCGACCAGATCGTCGATCAGGAGCACATCGCGGTGAACAATGCGTTCTGCGAAGCAGATTTTGTCGATCTGGGCACCCTGCCCTCGGGTGCCGGCTTCTATGTGAACCGTCTCGCTGCCGAGTGCGACCTGCTGGTGACGGAGGGCTTCATCGAGCCGCATTTCTTTGCGGGCTTTTCGGGTGGACGCAAGAGCATCCTGCCGGGCATCTGCGCGGAAAAGACGGTCAACGAGAACCACTCTTTTAAAGCCATCTCCAGCCCATGGGCCAAGACAGGCGTCCTCGAGCACAACCCCATCCACGAGGACATGATCGCCGCTGCCCGCCGGGTCAATGTGCAGTTCATCCTGAATGTGGCCTTGGGCGAAAAAAAGAATGTCGTAGCTGCCTTTGCCGGTGACTTGGAGGAGGCTCATGCTGCGGGCGTCGCCTTTATCCGTGAGCAGTCTCAGTGCCCCGTCGTAAAAGGCGACATCGTCGTCACCTCCAACGGCGGCTACCCGCTGGACCAGAACCTCTATCAGTCTCCCAAGGCCGTCGCCACAGCCGAAGCCTGCTGTGCGGAGAGCGGCGTCATCATCATGTGCTGCTCCTGCATCGACGGCATGGGCGGCACCAATTTCGAAAAGCTCATCACCTTGGGCACCCCGGAGGAGATCGAGGCTTATCTCTCGCAGATCCCCCCAGACAAGACTATCCCGGAACAGTGGTGTCCCCAGATCTATGCCCGCATCCTGAAAAAGCACAAGGTAATTTTAGTCACGACCTATCTGGACCACGAGCTGGTCCGCAAAGCCAATATGATACCCGCCTCGACCCCCGATGAAGCGCTGGCCATCGCCTACGAGATGAAGGGGCCGGATGCAAAGGTCGTCGTCATCCCGGACGGCGTCGCCGTGCTGGCGGTATCCTGAAAGGAGCAGATGACAATGGATGGACCCCGAATTGCTCTGAAAGTAAACGACAGAGACAACGTCGCAACGATCTTTGCCAACGGCATCCACAATGGGAGCGAGGTGGAGCTGCGTGATAAGAAAGGCTTTGTCGAGACGCTCACGGTCCACGGCGAGATCCCCTATGGGCACAAGATCGCCGTCCGCGACATCAAGCTGGGCGAGCTGATCTTCAAATACGGCGAAGAGATCGGCATCGCCACCCAGAACATCAGAAAAGGCGATCATGTCCATATCCAGAACCTCGACAGCCTGCGCGGCCGGGGCGACCTGCCAAAACGGGAGGGAAATTATCATGGCGTATGAATTTATGGGATATGTCCGCCCGGATGGACAGGTCGGATGTCGGAACCATGTGGCCGTCATGCCCAGCGTGACCTGTGCCGGAGACGTGGCCTCTGCCATCGTGCGGCAGGTAGCCGGGACAGTGGGCTATTTCCACCACCAAGGCTGCTGCCAGCTTCCGCCTGACCTCGACCGTGTCACCGAAACGCTCATCTCGCTGGGCAAAAGCCCCAATGTGGCAGCGGTCTTGGTGGTGAGCCTCGGCTGCGAGGGCACCGACCACGAGCGGCTGACCGCTGAGATCCGCAAGACGGGGAAACCCGTCCGCATCATCCGCATTCAGGAACTGGGCGGTGTCAGCGCCGCCATCAAGGCCGGTATCGATGCCGCGCAGGAGCTGGTAATGCTCGTCAGCGGCATCCAGCGCCAGCCTGTCAGCATCGACCGCATCACCATGGCCATCAAATGCGGCGCTTCGGACACCACCTCCGGCATGGCCTCCAACTGCGTCGTGGGCTATGTGGCCGACAAGCTGGTGGACCTCGGTGCGACGGTCGTTTTCGGCGAGACGACGGAGTTTCTGGGCGGCGAGCATCTGCTGGCCCGCCGTGCGGTCGATCCGGAAGTAAGCGACAAAATTTATGAGATCGTAAACCGGATGGAAGCGCGTGCCCGAAGTCTCGGCTGCGATATGCGCAAGGGCCAGCCCACCCCGGGCAACATCGAGGGCGGTCTGTCCTCCATCGAGGAAAAAAGCCTTGGTGCCATCGTAAAAAGCGGCACCCGTCCCATTCAGGGCGTCATGGAGTACCCCGAGACCATCGGCCAGCGCAAGGGACTCTGGATCAAGGACACGCCGGGCCGCGAGCCGGAGATCCTGACCGGCATGGCCGCCACCGGTGCACAGTTTATGATGTTCTCTACCGGCCGCGGCGCGCCGCAGGGCTTTCCTACTATGCCCGTCCTGAAGGTGTGCGGCAACCCCAACACCTACGAGCGGATGTCGCACGATATGGACATCAACGCCGGCCGTATCATCACCGGCGAAAAGAGCATCGAGGAGGTAGGCGAGGAGGCCTTTTCCGCCATTCTCGACCTGCTCTCCGGCAAGCAGACCAAAAATGAGACCCTCGGCTATCACAGTTCCATCGATATTTACACTCTTGGCCCGGTCATCTGATCCACAACCGCCCAAGAGATCTCCTCCTATTTCTCCTGTTCGGGCATAACACCCGAAAGCAGCGGGGTCGCTGCAAAATGATAAATACCCCCAATACTGGGTGTCCAGTATTGGGGGTATTTACTACAGAAATTTTCAGATTTGTCACATTTTCCAGCCCATTTTCAGCATATAAAAATAGAAAAGCCTACGATTTTCGCCGCATTTTCAACGGCTAATCGTAGGTTTTTCTTTGGTGCGCTCGAGGGAACTCGAATCCCTGGCCCTCTGATTAAAAGAACCCACCGGGCAGAACACTCTGATTTTAGAAGTTTCGAGTTTACGTCGTTTTTGCGCAAAGCATCGTGATTTTCCGCCCAGCAATTTCTGCACCCTTTGTCGTATTTTGCAAGTCAGAGTACCCATTGCATCCCTTGAAACCGTGCAAAAACAGTGCAGAAACCGTGCACTTACTCTGGGACAAATAAAAAATGATGATTTTTGATCCATGACTTGGTGGCGATTTGAGTGACCACAAAGGTAAATTTGATACACGGAAAGAAGAATGCCCACTCGTCTGAGGAGTTCTCAGGGGAGTGGGCATTTCTGTATAATGGCATTTTGTATATGTCACTTGTCACTTTTAGCATGGAGGTTGCCATTTGGGGAATGAAGTTTCCACTTTTTATATGGCAAGTTTCTGCGCTTTCCGCATTGCTTTTCACATTTTCCGTACAACTCCGTGGTGCTGTCCGCGGTCTCTGGCGGCTGCTTTTCTCCACAAAGCATGACCTTGGCAGAGAAAACGCCATTCTGATGGGTAAATGTGCTTGCACCGCCGGTCTTTTCTGCAATATGCTGGACAGACTGGATGCCGATCCCGTTTTCCTTTCGCTTGGACGAGCGGAAGAGCCCGCTTTTTTCGTTGACTTCACCGTCAAATGCGTTTTCCACTTCGACCAAAAGAAGCCGCTCGGCATGGACATACGCGGTGATCGCGATCTTGCGCCGGGCGGGTGCGGTGCGCAGGCTGGCTTCGAATGCGTTTTCCAGAAGATTAGACAGCACCAGACACAGATCGATCTCGTCCACAGGAAGCACCTGTGGTAAGTCGAGTTTGGCACAAAAGGGAACACCCTCACGCTTTGCAAGGGCACAATAATAGCCGACAACACTGTCCGCTGCACGGTTTTCGCAGAAATTCATATCCAGATCCGGGATCCGGGAGACCGTTTTTGCAAGGTAAGCCTTCAGGTTATCCAGATCTCCTGCCTCGGCCAGTGCGGAGATCTGATTCAGCTGGTGGCGCATATCGTGCCGCGCCTGCCGGGCTTCTTCAATGGCGGCTTTCAGGCTTTCATAGCGCTGCTGCTGCATGGAAAGAAACTGGTTTTCCTGCTGCAATCTTGCATTCCGGTTAAGGCTGTTTGCCATCAGCAGAAAGATTGCATTGAACATGAACATCAAAAACAAAAGCGCGATGCTCATAACGATGTAGACCTGCAAGACCCGGCCTGTCTGAAGTGTTATCTGGTAGCGCGGGGTTATAAAAAGGTTTAGCAGGATGAACACCATCGGAAGCACCCAGAACACATACCACGTCTGCGCAAAATTGTCATCCTCCACCATTGCGCGCACTGCGTGGGTGGCGGGATAATAGGCTGCAGCAGCGGTCAGCCAGCAGATCACGTTATAAAAAATGCAGGCGCTAAAACAGAACCACGGCTTGTCCGGCGGCAGCTGCAGCCGGATCGTGATCGCCGTACCAACGGCGCGGGACAAGCTATTCAGGCACGCAAATACCGCGCAGACCGCCAGCGCGATGGTCCCGGATTTCCAGAGAGAGAGCCGCAGCGTTTTGAGATACAGGAAAATTGTCACAATCGTTATGAGCAGCAAGGGGAACGCGGTCGAGAGACCGAAATGATAGCAAAACAGCCCGCCGCCAAGGCAAAGCCCGAACAGCAGCGGCACCTCCCATACCGCAAGCTTTGCGGAAGACTGCTTCAGATAGGAGCGCACCGGAAAATACGCGAGCAGCAGGCCGGGAAACACAACGGTAAGCTCCAGGATCGGGCGCAGAACATCCTTCAACCCACACGCCCCCTTTGCAGCAGAAATTCCATAAACGCCTGTCGGGCGGCTTTCAAAAGCTCCTGACTGACATAGACCTGGCTGCCGTCCGTCATACAGAAGGCGGCATCCTGAAAATCGGCAGCATTCTCCATATTGATGATCGTACCGCGGCCACAAACAAAAAAGCGCGGGTCCTTTTTGAGCGGCTCTGTGAACGCCTTGAAACTCTGGCGCATGGCAAGCGTTTTGCCGGCAGTGGTGCGGATATTGATGATGTGGGCGAAATGCTCGGCGGATATGATATCACGATAGCGCAAATGGATGTCGCTGCCATCCACCTTCACCGTCAAAACCGGCTCCGGGCGGGGGAGTTTTGCGAGCATTTCATCCAACAGACCGGACAACTCGGCCTCTGAAAAGGGCTTGACCAAATAATGAAATGCCCGTACCTGAAACCCCTCGAGTGCATGGTCTGTCGAGGTGGTGGTAAAAACCAGAAGACAGTCTGCGTCTGTTTTCCGAAGTTCCTTTGCCGCGTCCATGCCGCTTAAACCATCCATGTAAATATCCAAAAATGCGGCGGTAAAGCGCTGCGCTTCTTCTGCCGCCAGAAAAGCTTCTCCGCTGTCAAATTCTAAAAGCTCTGCTTCTGTACCGCGCTGGCGCAGCTGCCGTGCCAAGCGCTCCTTCAGCAGCGTGCGCTCCGTACCAAGGTCATCGACGATCGCAAATCTCATGCTGTACCAAGAAGCTATTGCTATAGCTTCCAACCTCCTTTATAAACTCTTTCATCCTGATTATAGCACAGTTGCCCGGTTCTGTCGCAGCAGAAAACGGGATTTCGTGACGGAAACCGGGCTTTCGTGCCAAACAGCTTGAAACAGCCGTATCCGCCCGTATACTAGAGACAGAGAACCTTAACAACGGCAGAAGGAAGGAGGGTCGCTGTGTATCGAATCGCCGTGCTGACAAACAGCAGGGCGCAGGAAGCTTTTTGGGCAGAGCAGATCTTGCAGTTCTGCGCCGAGCATTGTTTATTTCCCAAAATGGACTGTTACCACGATCAGGAAAGCTTTTTTGAAGCCGCGCGCTGCGAGCCGCTGACAAATGCCGTGATCGCCCTGCCGGGGGTGGATGGATTGAATGCAGTAGAGCATCTGCGCGCGCTTTGTCCCCAAACACGCGTTATCTGGTGCAGCGATCTGAATTTTTCGCTCCATGCCTTCCGGCTGCGTGCAGACTACTTTCTGCTGGAGCCAGTGACCGAAGCCGCTTTGCGGCAGGGTTTTTGCATCTGGCTGGATCAAAAAAATCCGGCAGAGCAGCGCCGACCTGACCGCAACGAACACAACAAGGAGAACGACTTATGAAAAAGAGAAAGATCATCCACTCTGCGTTGAGCTTGTCGCTGACCGCAGCATTGTGCCTTTCCATGGCCGCCTGCGGCGGTACGCAGACGCCCGCAGACAGTGTCGCCGCTTCTCAGCCCTCTGCACCGTCCGCCGTGGTGCAGCCCTCTGCTGCGGAGACGACCTCTGCGGCACTGCCTGTGAAGGCCTTGAACCCCAAGCAGGTGGAGGAAAACCCCTACATGGCCAAGAGCGATGCAAACATTCATCACGACGGCTACAACACAGATTCAACGGATGAGATCCTGCCGCTTGCGATCTATCCCGAGATCAACGTTTCCTATGAGACAACGAATGCAAATGCTTCTCCCGCTATCTATTTTGACAGCTACGGCCATGCCGTTGTGCCGCTGCTGGGCGGCATCGCCATCCGCGACCTGAACGCCGAAGAAACAAAAACGCTCGGCTATTTCTCGCCAAAGAAGCATGACGGCGGCGGTTACGTTATCCAGAGCTCCTATACCTTCATGGACGCGTCCAACCGCATCGTCTGCCCCACGAGCAACAACCATGTGTTGATGCTCCGTGCAACAGATGAAAACGGCAATGTGCTGCCCGAATTTGAGAAGGTGCTGGACATTGATATCAAGGCTGCCGCCGAAGCCGCGCTTGGAAAAGAGCTGACGCAGAATCTTTTGTCCGTGGTCTTTGATTATGACGGAAACCTCTGGTTTGCAACGGGCGGCTTCCGCATTTATCCGCAGCGCCAGCAGCAGGGCGTCATCGGCTATATTGCCCGTTCTGCCATTGATGCGATCCTGAATGGCGAGCAGACAGACCTTTCAAAGGCTGTCTTTGTCTACGAGCTGACCCCCGGCGAGGGTGCCGAGAACGGCATCGCCGCCTCCAAGGACGGTGCGGTGATCCTCACCAACCAGAACTGCTATCTTCTGCGTGCAGAAGAAGGCGTAGACGTTGTGTGGCGCACGCCCTATGAGAGCGCGGGTGCAAAGGTGAGCGGCGAAGGCGATAAGACCACCGGCGGCGGTCTTGCATGGGGCGGCGGCTGCTCTCCCACACTGACACCGAACCTTGTGCTGTTCACCGACAATCAGGATATCGTAAACCTTCTTGCGCTCGATATGAAGACCGGCGAGGTCGTGGCAAGCGCCCCGGTGCTGGATGACCTGCCCGAGGGTTATCAGGTAGCCGTTGAGAACTCTGCCATCGTCTATGACGACGGCAATGGCACCGTCAGCACCATCGTCTGCAACTGGTTTGGCGCGGGCAATGCAGGTCTGGCGGACCCCAACAACGACTCCTCCATCCAGAGCTACGCTAATATTTACGACCAGAACTGGCTCATGAAGGGCAACGTTATGATCGCCCCCGGCATCGAGCGCATGGACACCGTAAAGACCGCAAACGGCTACGAGATGAAGAGCATCTGGAGCCGGAACGACCTGAGCGACACTTCCATCCTGAAGCTTTCCACCGCAACGGGCTATATCTACGGCTATGTGCAGGATGTGACCACCGGGATGTGGCAGTACATCATTCTGGATTTTGAAACTGGCGAGACTGTTTTCACGATGGATGTTTCCAACAAGTACGGCTATAACAACATGGCCATTGGAATGTATGCTGGCAACAGCGGCAATGCGCTCTACTGCCCGACAGGCTATCTGGAACTGCTTCGTTTGCAGGACCGTTTCGTTTATCTGCCCGAAATGCCCTACCGCAAGGTCGATCTTGATCAGGCAGCAAGAAATGTCCTCTCGCAGGAACAGTTTGCGCAGGACGGCGGCGAAGGCACCGTTGCAAGCTGGCGCAACGCTGTGACCGTCCGCAACGTACATCCCAACACCACGGTAGCTTTCCGTATGAATAACCTGTCCGGCAGCACCTCCGGTCTGACCCTCTACGCCTATGGCGTGGACGGCAAGCTGGCAAAGGTCGATCCTGCACTGTGGTCGATCACAGACGAGGACGGCGAGGCTGTAACGGAACTTACTGCCGGTACGCTCTATGAGCTGCGCGTGACCGTCGCCGATGGCGGCGCTCTTGACCTGAGCGAGACGGAAAAGGAAATCAGGCTCTCCGTTGTACTCGGAAAATAAACATAAAACGCCCGCCCACCGTGTCCAAATCTCCACGGTGAGCGGGCGTTCCGCTTCCTTTTGAAGGCAGACCGCAAAGCCTATCAAGATCAAAAGCAGGTTCAAGAGCTGGGAAACCAGCGTGGCGATGGCAGCACCGGTAACGCCCATAGCGGGGGCACCCAGCTTTCCGAAGATGAGCAGATAGTTTAGCCTGGTGTTCGCCGCTACCGCGCCAAAACTTGCCCAAAAGGGGACAGCGGCGTGTTCCTTGCAGCGCAGCCATGCGGACAGGACGGTGCTGACCGCCATGGGTAGATAAGAGAACGCCACGATGCGGAAGTACCCCGCCCCCACACGGAGGATGGCGTCATCTGCCGTATAAAGTCCCAAGACCTGCGCCGGGAAGCCCCCTGCCGTCAGCAGAAACAGTGCTGCCAGCACACCCCCGCAGACAAGGCTTACATCCAAACTGCGCCACGCCTCGGTGTGCTCCTCCGCACCCAGAAACTGTGCGATCAGAATACCGGCAACCGTGCCGACTGCGCCGGACATCACGGAGAAAATAAGAGTGAAGTTACTGCACAGTCCCACGGCTGCAATACCGGCTTCGCCCAGCTGCCCAATCATGATCTGATCCACGATAGAAAAGGAGGCTTGCAGCATTCCCTGTAAGGTGACAGGAATGGCAATTTTGCAAAGGGTCCTCATAAAGTCTGACATGGCAGCCTCCTTGTGCTTTCCCGTTCCACCAGCTCCACCGGCAGAACGATGCCGGCATCGCAGGGGGGGGCCGTCCCGCAGGGCTTCAAGGCGGCGGATGGCAGTCCTTGCCCGGAGCGCCGCATCCTGATGAATGGTGGTCAGAGCGGGAACGCTTTCCCGGCTTGCCAGTGTATATGCAACACGCAAAGTCCTGATGCGCTATTTGCGCCGCCGCCCTGCCTGCGCTACATCCGACAGAGTATTTTTGCAAAGCAACCTGAAACCCATTACGCAGGTAACGATAAAGCAGCTGTTCAAAAAGCTGAAAAGGAAAACAGAAATTCCGCGTTTACACCCGCACCTGCTGCGACATACGTTTGCTACACGCTACTTGGAAAACGGCGGTGATATATACAGCCTGCGGGAAATTCTGGGCCACACAAGCTTGACCATGGTGCAGAAATACCTGCACCTTACACAGCAAAAAACAACGCAAAGGTTCCCGAATTTCAGCCCTATGGGCAGAATCAGCCGAAAGACAGCATAAAAAAGCACCAGACAGCGTTAAAACTGTCTGGTGCTTTTTGGTGCGCCCGCGGGAATTCGAATCCCGGACACCCTGATTAAAAGTCAGGTGCTCTACCAACTGAGCTACGGGCACAAATACTCAATTTGCCTGTTACAGCTTAAATATTGTAACAGGTATGGGAGAAAAAGTCAAGCTTTTTGCCGCATTTTCAGCCAGAAAATCTGCCGCAGGGCAGCTGGTGCAGGAACCTGAAGCATAAACGCATTGCAAAACAGAATAAATATATTGAAAAACAATAAAAATGTATTGCAAAACGATGCGATGTATGCTATGATAACAGCATCGGATATACCATAAAACATCAGGGGGAATGACCAATGCGTCAATTACCAGAAAACTTTTTTGGCTGGAACGACCACAAAAGCATTATGCTGACCAAGTTCGCCACCCTGGCGGCGGCCATGGGGTGCGTGGTGATGGTGCTGTGCGGGCCGCGCATCGTCAGCTGGGTTTTGGCGGTGCACGCGCTGCAGCTGGTGCATGGGCCAAAGCTGGGGTATTTTTTGCTGGGGCTGGGCTATTGCAGCGCCGCGCTGGCCCTGTGGATGCTGTATAACCTGTACATGTTTTTGGCGCGCATTGAAAAAGAAGAGGTGTTTACCCCTGCCAACGTGTTGGCCCTGCGGCGCATCAGCTGGTGCTGCACCTGGGCTGCAGCGCTCTGCCTGCCGGTGGGTGCTGTGCTGGGGCTGCCGTTCATCTTTGCCATTGGCGTTGCGGCGGCGTTTATGGCGCTGATCGTGCGGGTCATCAAAAATGCGTTTGCCCAGGCCGTTAAGATGAAAGACGAACTGGACTATACCGTGTAAGGGGGCGCAGAAGATGCCAATTATCGTCAACCTGGATGTGATGATGGCAAAGCGCCACATGGGGGCGGGGGAGCTGGCTGAAACCATCGGCATTACCCCGGCCAACCTTTCCATCCTGAAAAACAACAAAGCAAAAGCGGTGCGGTTTTCCACCCTGGAAGCCCTGTGCAAAGCGCTGGACTGCCAGCCCGCTGACCTGTTGGAATACCGCCCGGACGAAACGTAAAGAAACGACCTTGGGCAATACCGCATAATTCTAAGTGCCGATACGGCGAGCGAGGTGCGGCAGCT
>OGRL01002967.1_pt1 | contig 10577 bp, 10 predicted proteins | sample 1553481 | NCBI WGS metagenome assembly OGRL01 (sample SAMEA2580036, study PRJEB22360) | human gut metagenome
TCAATCAATGTTACTATATCTTCAAAGCATATTTCTCTTTACGGTATTTCTACCATCTGTTTTTTCTAATCTCATTTCAGAAATCCATGCTTTTATCCCATCAAAAAAATAAAAAGCAGGAGTTCTGAATAAAAAACAGAAACAGACTTTTTATCTGTCTTTTATCTCCTGCAATACAGGAGGTAATGCCTATGGCAAGAAAAAAGACAGCTGCTACGAAGAAAAAGCAGGCTGGAAAATTGCACACATCTGCAAACCGCAAATATAAAGACACGGTATTTCGTATGCTATTTGCAGATAAATCCAATCTTTTGTCACTCTATAATGCAATGAGCGGAAGCGATTATCACGATCCTTCCAAACTGCAGATTATTACACTGGAAAATGCGATTTATATAGGTATGAAAAACGATCTGGCATTTGTTATCGACACAAATCTGTTTTTATACGAACATCAGTCAACCTATAATCCAAATATGCCGCTTCGCAACTTGTTCTATATTTCCAGTGAATACCAGAAAATGGTGGATTCAAACAAACTCTATTCTTCGACACTGTTAGAGATTCCTGCACCGCATTTTGTTGTTTTCTATAATGGAACCACAAAGCAGGAAGACAGCTGGTACAACTACCTGTCAGACTCCTATCATAATTTTTCCGGTATTCCCGATCTGGAACTGAAAGTAGTGACCTTAAATATTAATAAAGGACATAATAAAGAATTGATGGAACAGTGTCAGACCTTAAACGAATATGCTCAATATGTAGAGAAAGTCCGTACTTATACAAAAGAAGACAACTTAGATAACGCTGTGGAACGTGCCGTAAATGAATGTATCCGTGATGGAATTCTCGCAGATTTTCTCGCCCAAAACAAATCGGAGGTAATTGCTATGAGTATTTTTGAATATGACGAAAAAGCAGTTCGACAAGTATACTATGAAGATGGACTTAAAGCTGGCATACGAACCGGCATTTTAAATATGCTGAAAGCAAAAAAGTATTCCCTGGAAGAGATTTCTGAAGTTTTTCAGGTTCCGGTAGAGGAGATTGAGCAAATAAAAAAACAACAAATATAATTTCCCTATTGACAAATCCCCACCCCGGTTTTATACTCAGAAACAACAAAATATTTATCACTTTAAACCGATGAACAAGAGAAGTAAGCAGGAAGTTTTATTCCCAGAGAGCTGCAGGCGGTGTGATTGCAGTAATAAAGATTTTGCCGAATGGACTTGTGAGGGCAGTCTGAAACTGTATATTTTCTTTATCAAGATATAAGGAGTAGGAACTGACGGTGGCTCGATCCGTTATCAGCAGAGTATGTATGAATGTACATAACAGAGTGGCTGCAATGCAGCAATTTGGGTGGTACCGCAGAAGTAATTTATAGCTTTTGTCCCTTTAGAGGGGACAGAAGCTTTTTTTATTATGTCAGGGTCATAGGTCTGAAACCACGATATGCAAATATTGGAGCAAATTGTGAGAGTACGAAATACGAAGCAATTCGTATGGCATTTTTATATATTTATAAAAGGAAAGGAGTATCGCATGTATCCAGATTGTGATGAGATTTTAAAACTTGCAAATGATTACGATATTATTCCGGTCTGCCGTGAAATTTATGCAGATGTTATCACACCGATCACGCTTCTTAGAAAGCTGTCCGGCATCAGCAGCAGATATTACCTGCTGGAAAGTATTGAGGGCGGCGAAAAATGGGGACGCTATTCTTTTCTCGGATACGATCCGGTGATGCGTGTTTCCTGCAAGGAGGGCGTGGTAACCATCGAAAAGGGCGATGAGGTTGCAACAAAGCAGACAGACAAACCGCTCGATGTTCTGCGTGAAATCATGAAGGATTACAAAGCTCCACGTCTTGCAGGACTCCCTCCTTTTGCCGGAGGATTTGTCGGATATTTCGCATATGCCATGATCGGATATGCGGAACCGACACTGAACATCAAAAAGGGCATGTTCAATGATTATGATATGATGCTGTTTGATAAGGTCATTGCCTACGATCATCTGACTCAGAAGATCAGCGTCATTGTAAATATGAAGACCGACCGTGTGATGGAGAATTACGGAAAAGCTGCTGCCGATATCCAAAATATCATCAATATTATCCGCACTGCCCCGGCTCCGGAAATCCCGGTTTCTTCTTCAAAAGTGAATTTTACCTGCAATGTCACTCAGGAAGAATACTGTAAGCTGGTTGAAAAAACAAAAGAATACATCATCGATGGTGATATTTTCCAGGCAGTTATTTCAAGACAGTTCTCCACTCCTTACGAGGGCAGCCTGATCAACCCGTACCGTGTACTGCGTACCACAAATCCTTCTCCGTACATGGTGTACCTGAGCATTGACGGTGAAGAGATCATGAGTACTTCCCCGGAAACGCTGGTCCGTCTGGAAAATGGCCGCCTGACTACATTCCCGGTAGCCGGTTCCAGACCGAGAGGCACAACACCGGAGGAGGACAAGGTTCTGGAAAAGGATCTGCTTTCCGACGAAAAAGAACTTTCCGAACACAATATGCTCGTCGATCTCGGCAGAAATGATCTCGGTAAAATTTCGAATTTTGATTCGGTTGAGGTTACAAAATACATGATGATCCACCGCTATTCCAAGATCATGCACATCTGCTCACAGGTTGAGAGCAATATCCGCAGCGACTGCGACGGCTTAAGTGCGATTGAAAGTGTCCTGCCGGCCGGAACGCTTTCCGGTGCACCAAAGATCCGTGCATGTGAGATCATCGAAGAACTGGAAAGTGAACAGCGTGGGATTTACGGCGGTGCACTCGGTTATCTTGATTTTACCGGAAACTTGGATACTTGTATCGCGATCCGCATGGCAGTCAAAAAAGATGGTCATGTGTATGTTCAGGCGGGAGGCGGTATTGTCGCTGACAGTATTCCGGAAAATGAATATATGGAATCCTACAACAAAGCACTCGCTGTTATGAATGCCGTGAAAAATGCAAAGGAGGTGCTGGAATAATGATTCTCTTAATTGATAATTATGATAGTTTTTCTTATAATCTTGTTCAAATGGCAGGAAGTATCAACCCGGATATCAAAGTCATCCGAAATGATGCCATGACCGTAGAAGAAATCCGTGCCCTCGCACCTTCTCACATCATTCTGTCCCCGGGACCTGGTTATCCGAAAGATGCCGGTGTCTGCGAAGAGGTTGTGCGGCATCTTCAGGGAGAAATCCCGATCCTCGGCGTGTGTCTCGGACATCAGGGCATCTGCGAAGTATACGGCTGCACCATTTCTCATGCAAAACAGCTGATGCACGGAAAAAAGAGCCGCATCCACATCGATAACAACAGTCCGATCTTCAAAGGACTGGACGAAGAAATGGATGCCGCCAGATATCATTCACTGGTTGCTGTCCGTGAAACCGTTCCGGATGTTCTTCAGGTGATCGGGGAAGATAAAAACGGAGAAGTGATGGCAGTACAGCATAAAACGTACCCGGTATATGGACTGCAGTTCCATCCGGAATCCATTCTCACACCGCAGGGACGCATCATTCTTGAAAACTTTTTAGATTTATGATGCCTACGGATTATTCCGTGCGTCGCACTCCCACAATCCTCTCCAGATATGAGCAAGCTCATGTGGATTTAGACCTTTTGACCCTGGCATCATACAATATACAGGAGGAAATTTACCATGATAAAAGAAGCTATTTACAAACTGATCAACCACGAAGATCTTACATATGAAGAATCACTCGCTGTTATGGGCGAAATGATGGACGGCACCGCAACTCAGGCTCAGATGGGTGGATTTCTGACTGCACTGCGTATGCAGGGGGAAACCATTGACGAGATCACTGCTTTTGCCACGGTTATGCGTGAAAAAGGTGTCAAACTTCACCCGGAACGTGATGTCATGGAAATTGTCGGAACCGGCGGAGATGAAGTCGGAACTTTCAACATTTCCACAACTTCTTCTCTTGTGATCGCGGCAGGAGGCGTTCCGGTTGCAAAACACGGAAACCGTGCAGCATCCTCCAAGAGCGGAGCCGCAGATGTTCTGGAAGCTCTTGGCGTAAAGATTACCATTCCGCCAGAAAAAAGTGCCGAAATCCTGAAAAAGATCAACATCTGTTTCCTGTTCGCACAGAATTATCATATTGCCATGAAATATGTGGCACCGATCCGTAAAGAGCTGGGAATCCGCACGGTATTTAATATCCTCGGACCATTAAGCAACCCGGCAGGCGCAAACATGGAGCTGATGGGAGTCTTTGACCAGTCTCTGGTAGAGCCGCTGGCACAGGTTATGATGAAGCTTGGCGTGAACCGCGGAATGGTAGTTTTCGGACAGGATAAGCTGGATGAGATCTCCATGAGCGCACCGACTTCTGTGTGCGAGATCAAGGACGGATGGTTCCAGTCCTATGAGATCACACCGGAGCAGTTCGGCTATACATGCTGCAGCAAAGAAGATTTGGCAGGCGGCACACCGGCAGAGAACGCAGAGATCACAAAAGCCATTGTAAACGGAACCGAAAAAGGCCCGAAGCGTCAGGCGGTCTGCATGAACGCAGGTGCAGCACTTTATATCGCAGGAAAGGCGAAGACTATAGAAGATGGCGTGAAGATGGCTGAAAACCTGATCGACAGTGGTGCAGCTGCTGCTAAGCTTGCGGAATTTATCAAATTAAGTAACGAGATTTGAAAATAATAGCGGCAGAAGAGAAATCGGCAATCCCTATCAGAAGAGATATGAACGGAAACATTAATCTGTCAGGCTTTTTGAAATTGCCGAATGAGTGTTGAAATATCAAGGAGACAAACAAAGAATGAGTGAAAAAAACATTCTGGAAGAAATCGCAGAAAAAACAAGAGAACGTATCCGGAAGGAAAAACTTCAGTTTCCCCTGGATCAGCTGAAAGCTCTGGCTGAAAAAGCACCACAGCAGCCGTCCTTTCTGGAAGCGTTGAAAAAGCCGGGCATGTCCTACATCTGTGAAGTAAAAAAAGCTTCCCCCTCCAAGGGGCTGATCGCACCGGAATTTCCGTATCTGGAAATTGCGAAAGAATACGAGGCAGCAGGTGCATCTGCGATCTCCTGCCTCACAGAGCCATTTTATTTCATGGGAAGTGACACTTATCTCCGTGAGATCACAGAAACAGTGGATATTCCGGTCCTTCGGAAGGACTTCACTGTGGATAAGTACATGATCTATCAGGCAAAAGCATTCGGCGCAGCGGCTGTACTTCTGATCTGTGCTATTTTAAATGACCAGGAACTCCTGGAATACCGAGAGCTTGCAGAAACTCTGGGAATGGATGCACTGATAGAAGCCCACGACGAGGAAGAAGTGGCAAGAGCATTAAAAGCAGGAGCAAAGATCGTCGGAGTCAACAACCGTGATCTGAAAACCTTTAAGGTTGATATGAATAACAGTATCCGTCTTCGAAACCTGGCACCGGACAATGTGGTATTTGTGTCTGAGAGCGGAATCAAAAACGCAGGTGATATCGCTATCCTGGAAAGAAACCGGGTAGGTGCAGTCCTGATCGGTGAGACCCTGATGCGAAGCCCGGATAAGAAAGCTGCATTGGAAAATCTGAATGGTAGAGCGCTTGTATAAAGGCCAAACGAAAGAATAGAGCAAATAAGTAACAGAGCTGACCAGCAGCAAATAGTAACGAAACAGGAAGGGGCAGGGTCAGACAGAAAGGGCAGGATTGGCTGAATATGAGAGAACAACCATTGAAACATGGGAGCAGAACCAGGATCAAGATCTGCGGCCTGACCCGCCCGGAAGATATCCAGGCAGTGAACCAGGCTAAACCGGACTTTGCAGGATTCATTGTAGAATTCCCAAAAAGCAGAAGAAACGTTACCGTGGAGCAATTGAAGGCTCTCCGGGAAGAACTGGATGATAGCATTTTGTCGGTAGGCGTATTCGTCAATGCACCGGTGGAGCTTCCCGCACAGCTTTTAAACGAAGGAACCATCGCACTGGCACAGCTTCACGGCCAGGAGGACGAGAATTATATCAGACAGCTTAAGACCATGACAGACCAGCTTCTGATAAAGGCTTTTTCCATAAAAACAGCCGAAGATATCGAGAAAGCACTGCAAAGCCCGGCAGATTACATCCTGTTGGATCAGGGCGGCGGAGGAACGGGAAAGACTTTTGACTGGTCCTTGATCCCTGAGATCCAGAGACCGTTTTTCCTTGCAGGAGGGATCGGAGCCTCCAACCTTGGGCAGGCGATCCGGGAAATTCACCCTTATGCGGTGGATCTGAGCAGCAGTGTGGAGACTGAAAAGCGGAAAGATCCGATGAAGATCCGGCAGGTTGTGGATATTGTAAGAGAAATAAGAATAATAAATTAGAGAGAAATAAGGTGTTTTGAAAAGAAACACAGAGGAGGATATAAATGTCAAAAGGAAGATTTGGAATACATGGAGGGCAGTACATTCCGGAGACACTGATGAATGCAGTGCTAGAACTGGAAGAAGCATATAATCATTACAAAGATGATCCGGAATTCAACCGTGAACTGACAGATTTACTGAACAATTATGCAGGTCGTCCGTCACGTCTGTACTACGCAGCACACATGACAGAAGACCTCGGTGGAGCAAAAGTTTATCTGAAACGTGAGGATCTGAATCATACCGGAGCACACAAGATCAACAACGTTCTGGGACAGGTTTTACTTGCCAAAAAGATGGGAAAAACGCGTGTTATCGCAGAGACCGGAGCCGGACAGCACGGTGTTGCGACAGCGACAGCAGCCGCTCTTATGGGCATGGAATGTGAAGTCTTCATGGGTAAAGAAGATACCGAACGTCAGGCACTGAACGTATACAGAATGCGTCTTCTGGGAGCCAAAGTACATGCCGTTACATCTGGAACTGCAACCCTGAAAGATGCCGTTTCTGAGACGATGAGAGAGTGGACAAACCGTATTTCCGATACACATTATGTGCTCGGATCTGTCATGGGACCGCACCCATTTCCGACAATTGTTCGTGATTTTCAGGCAGTTATTTCCAAGGAGATCAAAGAACAGATTCTGGAAAAAGAAGGAAAACTTCCGGATGCTGTACTTGCCTGTGTTGGCGGTGGTTCCAATGCAATCGGAACTTTCTACAACTTTATTGAGGACGAGGGAGTTCGCCTGATTGGTTGTGAGGCAGCTGGACGCGGTGTCAATACTGCTGAGACTGCAGCAACGATCGCAACCGGAAAACTTGGTATTTTCCACGGTATGAAGTCTTATTTCTGCCAGGATGAATATGGTCAGATCGCACCGGTTTATTCCATCTCCGCCGGTCTGGATTACCCGGGTGTTGGACCGGAACATGCACATCTTTATGATATCGGCCGAGCAGAATATGTGCCGGTAACAGACGACGAAGCAGTAGATGCATTTGAATATCTGTCAAGAACAGAAGGTATTATTCCGGCAATCGAGAGTGCTCATGCAGTTGCTTACGCGAGAAAGATCGTACCGCAGATGCGCAAAGATCAGATTGTAGTTATCACCATTTCCGGACGAGGAGACAAGGACTGTGCAGCAATTGCACGTTACAGAGGGGAGGATATCCATGAATAAGAAAATTACAGAAGCATTTGCAAAGGGAAAAGCATTTATCCCGTTTGTTACCTGCGGGGATCCGTCCCTTGATGTTACCGAAAAAATTGTTTATGCCATGGAAGAAGCAGGTGCAGATCTGATCGAACTTGGTATTCCATTTTCTGATCCGACAGCAGAAGGACCTGTTATCCAGGGTGCAAACCTGCGTGCTCTGTCCGGTGGAGTTACCACAGATAAAGTCTTTGATATGGTAGAAAAAATCCGCAAAAACAGTTCCATCCCGATGGTATTTATGACCTATGCAAATGTTGTTTTTTCTTATGGAATAGAGCGTTTTTGCAAGAGAGCAGCAGAGGTTGGAATGGATGGAATGATCCTTCCGGATGTTCCTTTTGAAGAAAAAGAAGAGTTCGCATCTGTTGCAGAGAAGTATGGACTGGATCTGATCTCTTTGATCGCACCGACTTCTCATGAGAAAATTTCAATGATCGCAAAAGAAGCAGAAGGTTTTGTTTACTGTGTATCTTCACTTGGAGTTACCGGTATGCGAAGTCAGATCACGACGGATATTGGAGCTATGGTGGAACTGGTTAAGGCACAGAAAGATATTCCATGTGCGGTAGGATTTGGTATTTCTACACCAGAGCAGGCGAAGAAGATGGCGGCGCAGGCTGATGGTGTTATTGTAGGTTCCGCGATCGTCAAACTTTGCGAGACGCATGGGGCTGAGTGCGTGCCATATATAGGAGAATATGTGAAGTCGATGAAAGATGCGATAAGATAAAATAAAGGATTCCCGGTGAGACCACTTATTTTCCCTTGCTTGTAAAAGGAATATCTTCATGTTATGATATAAATTAATTGAAAATAGTTAATTTTGTTTGTATAAATGTCATCAAAAACGATTACAGGAAAGAGGTTATGACATGGAATTCCAGCATGAACTGGTGATCCCAGATGAGGGATTGCCGTTTAAATTTTTCTTATTTGAAGGGAGCCAGGGGAATTATGTGAGAGAAAAACACTGGCATACATCCATCGAAATCTTTGCCGTGATGGAAGGCTCTCTTACATTTTATTTAAATGATGAAAAACATCCGCTCAAAGCAGGGGAGCTGATGATCATTAACTCCAACGAAGTACATTCGATAGATTCCCCGGAGGAAAATCATACAGCAGTCCTTCAGATTCCGCTGAAACAGTTTGAGGATTATTTTACCGCACATCGTTTTATCCGATTTGCAGCAAATGAGCAGGAGACGGATTCACAGCTCTGGCGGTTGATACGGGAAATGTATAAATTATACGGCAAGCGAGGAACCGGGTATGAGTTTAAGATTCGTTCCTTTTATTATGATGTATTGTATCTGCTGGTCAACCATTACCGTCTGGATGAGGCGGGAGAGCAGGAAGTGCGCCACAGCCGCCGTCTGGATGCGCTTGCAAGAATTACTTCCTATATGAGAGAGCATTATCAGGAAGAACTCAAACTGACTGATGTGGCGAATATGTTCGGTTATTCCGATGCATATTTATCCAGAATGTTTCAGAAATATGCAAATGTCAATTTTAAGACGTATCTGCAGGATATTCGTATGACCTATGCGTATCGGGAACTTCTGAATTCTGATAAGACGATCAGCCAGATTGCAATGGATAACGGATTTAGCAGCAGTCGTGCATTTACAAGAGAATTCCAGAAACGATATGGTATTTTGCCAAGTGAAGTTGAAAGAGAAAAATAAAGAATAAAAATACAAAAACAGGCGAATCAGAAACGCCTGTTTTTTATGTGTTTATCAAACTGTTTATGAAATTGGAAAAATACAAAGGTCAAAAAAGTGCACTAAAGAGGACAAAAAAACTGGCGAAAGGAAAAGGACTTCATGATATGATGGTTTCAACATAAAAATAAAGGAGGTAACTTCAGGTGAGGATTCAGAATGTAGCAGATGACGCGTTCCGTAGATATGGTAAAGTACTGGAGGGGTATGATTTTACGGAACTCCTGAAGGAAATGAAGCATACTCCGGTGCCGGAGGATGTAACTTACGTTCCTTCCGTAGAAGAAATGGAAGCACTGCCGGTTGCAAAAGAACTGCAGAACAAAGGATATGGCGGTCTGCCGATCGAAATCGGATATTGCAACGGACATAATAAGAAATTAAATGGTCTGGAATACCACCGCAGCTCCGAAATCAATGTTGCAGTGACAGACCTGGTATTGCTGATCGGACATCAGCAGGATGTAGAAAAGGATTATACATATGACACATCCAAAGTAGAGGCGTTTCTTGTTCCGGCAGGTACAGCAATTGAAGTATATGCAACAACACTTCATTATGCACCGTGTCATGTAAATGAAAGTGGTTTCCAGTGTGTTGTAGTTCTCCCGAAAGGAACAAACACAGAACTGACTTTTGAAAAAGCAGCAGAAGGAGAGGACAAGCTCCTTACCGCTAAAAATAAATGGTTGATCGGTCACGAAGAAGCAGCTATCGAAGGCGCATTCAACGGACTGAAGGGTGAGAATGTCGGAATCGATTAAAAAGGTCGGAATCGACTGATCGTGAACTAAGAAACGAAACATAAAATATCTACTATATAATATGGAGGAATTTTTATCATGAATAACATGCCAGAAGTAAAAGTTGGAATTGTTGCAGTAAGCCGTGACTGTTTCCCGGAAAGCCTTTCCGTAAACAGAAGAAAAGCTCTTGTAGAAGCTTATACAAAAAAATATGATGCAAAAGATATCTACGAATGTCCAATCTGTATCGTAGAAAGTGAAATCCATATGGTTCAGGCTCTGGAAGATATCAAAAAAGCAGGATGTAATGCACTTTGTGTATATCTTGGAAACTTCGGACCGGAGATTTCCGAAACACTTCTTGCCAAACATTTCGATGGACCGAAAATGTTTATTGCAGCTGCTGAAGAATCTCAGAATGACCTTTGCCAGGGACGTGGAGATGCTTACTGTGGT
>OGRL01002970.1_pt1 | contig 10571 bp, 5 predicted proteins | sample 1553481 | NCBI WGS metagenome assembly OGRL01 (sample SAMEA2580036, study PRJEB22360) | human gut metagenome
AGCTGCCGTTCTGTTTCACGGCAGCGAAAATGACGGCCACATATTCGTGCTTCTCGTCGAGTTTCGGCAGGAGCGTTTCGAGGGGCAGAATGTCTACAACCGTCGCTCCGATGGCCTGCGCCACCTCCGGCACGAGGAACTTGCCGACGAGGAGCGCATCGCCGCAGTCGAGCGTGCGCCGTACCATGTCGGCGGGCGGTTCTTTCTTGAACTGGAACGTACACACTCCCCGCAGGGACTGCTCGCGCCTCCATTTGAACGCGGTCGGATTCTCGACCAGTTCGAGATAGTCGTGGTCTTTGCTTCTGAAGCCATCCATGCCGCTGAAAAAGGCGCGGCTGCCTACTAATATACTTTTCATTGTCTTGTGCGTTTGCGGCCCTTTTTCAGGTCGTTGGTGATTGCTTTCCGATCCACCTCGCTATAAATTTGCGTCGTCTGCAACTTCTGATGTCCGAGCAGCTTCTGAATGGTCGTCAGCTGCACGCCGCTCTGCCCGAGGTGGGTGGCGAATGTGTGCCGGGACGAGTGGAACGTGATTTTCGGATCGGCCCGAATTCGGTCGAGAACACCTCGCAGAACCTTGTTCACCGAGGAGTTCGCCCCGAGCGACTTGCTGACCCGCTCGATGTTGCCGTTGTACTTGTCCAGCAAGTCGAGCATCTTGCCGCCGAACAGCTCCGCAATGGGGAGTTCCACCATGTAGCCGGTCTTGGCCATCTTCTTCGTAAGCCATCCGGCCGCTATATGGTCGTTGCGCAGCGTGATGATGTCCGAGAAGCGCAAGCCCGTGTAGCAGCCTATCAGAAACGCGTCGCGCACCTTGTCCTCCTGTCCTTTCAGCGGCAGTTTTTCCAGCCGGCGGAGCTGTTCCGTGGTAAGAAACCCTTTCTTCGACACCATCTGCTGGATGCGAAAGCGATCGAACGGATTGCCGTGGATCAGGTCGCGCTTCGCAGCTTCATTGAGCAAGGCTCGGAGCAGACGCAGGCGGCTGATGCGGGTGTTGTGGGCGATGCCGCTTTCGCGCAGCCACTTGTCATAAGCCACGAGGAACTGGTAATCGATGTCGGTTACCAGCGTTCCCTTTCGGAACCGCTCGATGTTGTTGAGCAGGGTTTGATAGTTCAGCTTTGTGAGGCTCTTGCGCTCGCTCTGCTCGACGACCTGCACCCCAAACTCGCACAGCTTGGCCGCCGGGGAGATGTTCGAGCGTACGGCCTCTTTGAGCATCGGTAGCTGCACTTCCACGCCTCGCTTGATGTATTCGAGTTCCACTCGTTCGATTTCCTGTATCATTACATGAAGGGCGTAATTGAGACCTGCTGCGTTGGCCGTTCCGACGACCGAACCGTGGGCGAAGTTTTCGGGTTTGACATAGGTTCGCGTGGTAAAGTAGATTCGGCGTTTCTGTTGCGTACACTCGACCTCGATAAGACCTTCGCCCCGCTTGTTGAGCCGCCGGGCGCGGTTGAAAGCTAATTTGTAGCGAATTTTGTTCAGCATGGGACACTATTGTTTGGATTATCTTGTCGTTCCTCTAATATATGAAGATTAGTTCGGGAACAACTAATTCCAAATCGTGCCGCCGATGCCTATAATGCGCTCTTTTTATGGGGTTTTACGATCTTTTCGGTTATGTTAATTCGGTCCGAATATTTGCGTATTATTACGCTTATGACGCAACAATACGCAAACACGGGGCGTTTTACACGAGGTCGGCAGGTGTCCAAATCTTCAAAATTCCGCTCGAATTCAGCCCTGCGAACTGGCAGTATTTTACATTCGCTCTGAACGAGATTTGCAAGCGATTCGAGGGGCCTTGCCCACTTGTCCCGTTGAGAATTTGGGCGTTCCGCATAGGGTTGGTGGTCGTTCCACCCACAACAGCCACATATTTAACACCATCATTTACCGTCATGTAGGACAAGTAGTTCCCGAACGAGTTGCCAGCGCAGTAGTTCCCGAATGTGTTGCTGGAACAACCGTTCCCTAACGAGTTGTCAGCGCAGTCGTTCCCGAACGAATTCCAGCTGCAACTGTTCCCGAACGTGTTATTCCAGCAATCGTTCCCGAACGAGTTGCCAGCGCAGTAGTTCCCGAATGTATTGTTCTGGAAGTTGTTCCCTAATGTGTTGCCAAATGAGCCGACAATATTGTTGTAGCATTTATTACCGAAATGGTTTTGCTCCGGATTATCTTTAAGCGTCATATTGTAGTTGCCGTCACCGAATGTATTTAACTGCATTTCGCCGGACAGTCCAGTATCATCAATACCTACAATCAGCACGATGTTGTTGAGCATCAATGCTCGATAACAGTTCTCGTCTACGGTGACAGCTGTATAACTATTTCGTATGTGGTTATATTCGCAACGGCCTATTTTGAACTGTTTGAAATAGCCCCAATCTGTTCCTGCATCATGGACATCTTTCGTGATGGAATAGTCTCGCCATTGCCCGTCATCATCAATCAACGTGAATGTATATGCCCACCTGAAGTCATTCGTGTTTTCGATTTCAACACCAGTCATGTATCCATTATAAGCGTAATATTGGCCATTGATAACGTTCTTTAAATTCCCGTTTGCCGATGCTCGATAACGCTTGAACTGGACATTCTTGAAGTCGTAAGGACAGTCGTTCTGCCACTCGTCGATAAGACGGTAGATGACGCCGCGGCCGTTCGTTGCATCGGCCCAGTGAAAGCGCGTGATGTCGTTGTCGAGGCAATACCACACTTTCCACGCCGAGAGGTTCGCGGTCGCGAAATACGCGGCATTGCTTTCGTTCACGATAGCCCTTGCCTCTTCGGATAACGTATCGGCCGCCGTCGCCAGCACGATGATGTCGAACGGATGTGCGGCGCTGCGCGCCTCGGCATCATTGGCCACGGTAGTCACGAAGTTGGTAATGCGGTAGTGATGACCGGGACGCAACTGTTTGCCGTTGCGTAAAGCGATCAGTTCCGCATACGACACAGAGTGCAATGCCGATAAGATTCCGGTTTTACTATTCCACTCCGCTTTCTCCGCATCGGTCACAAAGCGGTGCGTGGTGTCCTGCGCGATCATCGACGCCGGATGACTGGTCGGGTGAGTGTAGGCATTCGCCCCGGCCGCGATGCCATCGAGTTTCTTCTTGTCGGCCGCCGACATGAGGCCCATCGCCGACTGCGTGGCCGCCGTAGCCGCAGCTTTTGCGTTCCATGCCGATTTTTCGGTATCGGTCACGAAGCGATGCGTGGTGTCCTGCGCGATCATCGACGCCGGGTGGCTGGCCGGATGCGTGTAGTTGTTGGCGCCGGCGGCAATACCAGCGAGTTTCTGCTTCTCTGCGGTTGTGAAATCTTCCGTCGAAAGACCTTTGCCTGCCTCCTTATCGACTTTCTTGTCGATGGCGCTGCGAAAATCCAATAAAGAGAGTGGCACGGATACGGGATTCTCACCCCGCACGGCCGGGAACGACCTCACTCCGGCCAACGAGGTCACTTCCTCCAGTTGAAGCACATCGCTCGCCTCGGCTTTCAATTCGGCGACAATCTCCTTTTTGAGCTGTTTCTTTTCAGTAGCTGTAATGGCCATAATTACTCCTTTTTAGTAGTTTGGTTCAACGTCGCAACTTGACTGGCGAGCGCATCGATGAGGGCTGCGGTACCGAAGCGCTCGACCGCACTGGTAAGGATACGAAGCTCGTCATCCGTGATTTCCACTTTGCCATCGCTCTTGTAGATGGCAAGGGCGAGGTTGAGCGCCTCGATACCGTGCATCTCGCGATAAATAAGGTTAGCGATGTCCCGCCGGACATCACAGCGCACTTGCTGCCGTTTACTGATATCCGTGAAGATTTCCAGTTCTTTGAGATCAACTGTTTTCATATGCCTTTAATTTGAATGATTCACTATCTGATATCGGAAGCCGTCCGCTTTGGTGATCAGCACGGTTACCGAATCGCCGGCGGCCATTTGATAATTTGCCAAATCCTCGTTATGATTGTATATCCCTTTCAGCGTGATGGTTTTCGACCCGGGCCGAACTCGGAATGTTACGGTGGTCGCAAAATCATTCGGCAGCGAATTCAATCCGAACTGTCTGGCTACGGATAGTTCCGTAGGAAGTGTTACGGTCGTACCGCTGTAGTTCGGCTCATTATAGTACATCAGAATGGTATTGTACTGCGAGAAATCGATTTCGTAGCTCTTGCCGCTAAATGTCAAGAGACAGGCTTTCGTGCCGACGAAAGCAGGTGCCATCAATGCCGCATTGCTGGATATCCCGTAGTTTTTCGTACCACCCGAAACGTCTATGAAGAGACCGTAATTCGCCGAATCGAAACCCCACTGGGCACCGTTGTTTGGCTTCTTATTGACGATGCGGCCGACGGCACTGAAGGCTCCGCCAGCCGAGAGCGGGATCACGTCGTTGCCCAACATCGCGTAGCCCGAATTACCGCCCACGCGGAAGAAATCACGACAGATAAACAGATTGCCGAAAGAGGCCGTATGCGCGTCATCAACGGCTGCCCCGATATGATCTCGGCCGATCTCGAATCCGCCAATCGAACCTTTCGTTGCCTCGATCTCGCCTTTGAAGACTCCGTTGGAGGCTTCGATGCTACCGTCCTCCAGAATCTTGAAGTTCTCGTTCGCTGTGACCAAGCCCTCCAACTTGATGCTACCCGCCTTGATGAAGACGCCTTTGGTCGAAGCGCCGACGAACGATTGCAACGACCCGTCGCCGCCGATAGCGAATAAGCCCGTGACATCCTTTCTACTCACGAGACCGGTAGTGTTGATCAGATTGCCATGTTCATCGAACGATTCCGTGGCGATGCGCACCAGCTGGTCGGTCTGCTCGAAAAGCGTTCGATAGGTATACGCAAGGTCCTCCGCCTCATCGGCACCCAATGTCAGCATGTAGATGAAGATTTTCCCGGTAAATGAGAGGCGGAAATCGCCGGTGCCGTTCCACATTCCGGAGCACTCGAACGTTCGGTACTCATCGTCGGGCCGCAGCTCCTTGTTTGTACGGAACGCCTCGAACGACTGAAAACCGGTTCCATCGCACCCATCGAACCGGACATCGAGCGAACCGGCTTCGAGACACTTATAGAGGAACGCCAATTTGAAAGCCCTCGGCTTACGCAGGCCATCGGCCCCGGTTTCATAATCCAATCGGGTCTTGAAGTCGGCGTTTCGCTGCTTGATGTACTGGTTGTCGATATACATTACCGCACGTCCCTCTTCCTCACGGACGCAAGCGCAAGGCCCCTTCTTCGCCAACAAGGCGCCGTCGAGCCAAAGCAACCGGCCGCCGGCCGCGAACAGGTCGATGTCGTTCCCCGTATCCCAGTAACGAATGCCGTCTGCGAAATCGGGGTTATTGAGGATGCTGCTCCCGTCTCGGAATGTCTCGATGCTCGACCGGATCATTCCCTCCATGACCTCGAACTTCGTAGCGACGTCTTCGCCGGAAGTCAGCAAAAAGCGGCCCCGCAAAAATGCGTTATCGGCATATAATCCGTACCCTTCGGGCTGGCCGTCGGCCGGAAACCAATCATCCTTGATTCCATCCAGACAGCCGAGCCGGGCCCGGAGACATCCGTCGAAAGTCTTGTCGGCAACGCCGTTCAATACATCGAGCCGAGGCTGTCCATCCTCGGTTGCGGAGATAGAAATCACGCCTTGCCGAAGCGGATTTTCAGAGTTACCCATCAGGACCACCTCATCGCCGGCCGCCGGTTCCATGCCGCCGAACTCCGAAACGGCAACAGCCGCCACCCCGTTATCGACGGCAGCCACTTCGACCCAGTAGGCTTTGGGCGTCGGGCCGTTGAAAACGGCGCAGCGGATCAGATCGCCTGCAACCACGCCGCAATCCGTCTCGAAGCGCAAAAGATAGTATTCGCCGGCCGCATCCAATTCGGCACTCTGAATTTTACCGTTAGACGCCGACACGACCAGCTGGCCGCCGACAGCACGGACTTTTTCAAGCAGCAATTCCTGAATGCGCAGCGACTGACGGACCGTGAGGAAATCCACGGTCAAATTGGACGTTCCGTGCCCATCCTGCCATAACTGCCAACCGGCGCCGGCCATGCCGTCGACGAAGTGCGTCGAACGGAGCAAATCGCGCACGACAGCCGTCTGGAATTCGGCATTCGCCTCCGCATCGATGGCCCCGCCACGTTCACCTCGCTTGAAGTCGCCGATCCGCATCCCCTCCTTGAACGTAATCAAGCCTCGGGCGGTATCCGCTTTGCGCTTGTTGAGAAACTCTTTCATCGACCGCTTGGACGAGAAGAGATTGAAGTCGGAGGCCGGTGTGTTCTCCCAGCTGCGAACGACATCCGGCAAATTACTGGTTGCGATGCGGGTATAGTTGCGCACCTCCTCGATATTGTCCTCGATTCTCGACAAGGCGCCCGTCGAGAGAACGTCGCTGATCTCGAGGTCGTACTGTGTCGGAATGTTCAGATTTTGGGTAAAGCGCACGATCCGGCTGTCGCGATAACCGTTCTCCGGGAAATATCGTGTGCTCTCCAGCCGGACGCGTTGGCCGATGTCGAATCGCAGGTCGCGCGCTCCGATATCGATATAGTCGGTCGTAACCTTATAGACGCGCCGATCCTTGCGATGCTTGAGCATGTACGCTTCGACGGCCTCGGCGAACTCCTTTTCGGCCAGTGTATAGTATTCGTCCGGCATCCGGAGGTTCCAAAGGATATACTCGTCGCCGGGTTTCGGCACCAAGAGCCCGCCCGGCAGTTGCGTTTCATCGTCATAAGGCCATTGGGTGATGATCTCGAACTCGCGGCTCTCCGAGTTGAAATTCACCTCGAATTCGCGACCGTTCAACTCTCCGCTTTGGAACGTGACCTGCTTGACCAAACCTCCGATTTCATAGGTGTTCGGGTCGAACGACAACTCCTCGTCCTTGAAGTAGTAAATCGTAAATGGATCGCCGTCTTCACCGGTCGCGCTCTCGCTGCGGACACTCGAGATCGTACCGATGCGCCGCGGGTAGATACCCGAAAAGGCCTCCCGCTCGTAGTGCTCGACGATTCCCAGATGGGTATCCTGCTCTACATACTTCGCACCGCCGGGCAGCTGGAGCCGGGTGGCGCCGTAGTGCTCGCGGTCGATGTTGCGGCTGCTGCCTATGGGGAACAGCCGGGTGAAAAACTTCACGTCGTCGGCCGACGCGATGTCAATCGATTCGGCGCCGTTCGCGTACCCGAGCGGAACGGACTCGCCGTACTCGCACCGGCCCAGATTGACGGTCATGCCGTCGATCCACCATTCGGTTTCGGCCGCATCGGCGATTTTGTTCAGCGCCTCGTTGCAATAGGTGCCCTCATAATCGACGACGAGGTTCTCCGTATCGATGACTTCGCCGACTTTCCAGTCGGTCGTTCCCATCTGCCGATTGATGTTTTCGACCACCAGCGCCACCTGTTCATGCGCCGGAGCCGTCAGGGAAAAGACGGGGTCGTTCTCACCATCGACCGTCTTGAGCATCAAAGCCTGCGACAGGAGGTTTTCAGGGCCGTAGAACTTGACATCGTATTCCCATTCTACGGTCGAGGTCTGCTTGGGCACGTACTCCTCGATAAGCCAGTAACGCTGCCCCTCGAACTCCACCCAGTCGTTCACGTCAAGACGCACGAAATCGAAAGAGACGAACGACAGCGCCAACATGTGGTCCGCCATCACACCCCTTTGACGCGTCGAGTTGTCCGACGGCGACACCGTCAGTTTCAACTCGTCGAACTGGTTATAGATTTTCAATTTCATGCTGCTCTCAAATCCTATTCAAATGCCATTCAAACGGCGTTAAAATGCGGGCTGCGGCTCCCGGAACTTCACGTAGAATTTCCCGGCAACCTCACCTTCGAAATCGGTCAGCTGCTTATAGTCGGTGGCTTCCTTGTAAAACATCCGGAAGTGTCGTTTCAACTCGGGGAAGTAGAAATCGAGCCAGCCGTCCTCGCCCCGTTGCAGCATTCGGAGGAATGCCGAATAACGCTTCGAGAACTCCGTCCGGTCCGCCGCGACAATGGCGAATTGAAGCGACACATCGCGAGGCTGAAGCTGCTGGACGATGACTTCGGGAACCTTTGCTCCATCCTGTTCGCGAAACGACACCTCTTTCTGCGGCTTCACGGCAGACGGCTTCAGCAGCGACGAGTAGTTCTTCATGTCACCGGGTTTGTCCTCCGTAAGAAAAGCCCCATATTCGACGTAAGGGTCGATGTCGTTTATCATCAACAAGCCAGTCAGTACATTCATAATTACTTCACTTTTAATCCGTCTCGCTTTACCGCCTGAAGAAGCGCGAGGATGAGCGGAATATCATCGGTATTCCGAGCGATGCGATTCAGAGCGTCCAATGCCCCAGCCAATCCCTCGGATACGTTGTCCAGCTTCTCGTCGATGCTGGCTCCGTGCATTTGAAGCGACGTCATCAACCCTTCGAGTTTCGTACCCTGATCCTGCGTCATGGCTGTGAAGGCTCCGGAGCGGCCGCTCTGCGTCATGCCGTCCGGTTTCCACAGCTCGTACCCCATCTCCTCGGCGTGCTTCGCAAACTCCGCCATCCATGCCTCGGCAGCGTCCATATCCGAACCGATGCCCGAGTAGAAGTCGTCAAGCAGGTTCATCACGTCGTAGGCGATGTCCTCCTCGCTCTTGCCGCTCGAATAAATCGCCTTCAGGTCGTCCTGCAATTTGTCGAACTTGTCGGCGAAGAACAGTGAGTAGACGACCTGATCGGCCAGTTCCTCGAGTTTGGCCGCGATGTCGTCGCACATATCGTCGTAGACCCCTGTGACGCCTCTGGCCATATCCCGGACGCGATCCAGCACGCTGTCGCCAAGCGACCCGAACGTAGCGGAGAGGTAGTCTTTCAACGCCTGTTCCGCCTCATCCATCATATCTTTCAAACTGATGAGGTTCTCCAGATACTTGCGCGTCTCGTCCGACATCTTCCGCGTGTCGAGAATCGTCTGGAGCATCGCCGTATCCAGATTGCCGTTGGCGTCGATCAGCTCCGGATATACCGAGAGGATACTGCTGTAAACGTCCTTGCCCTTACCCCAGCCGAACAGGCCCGTCTTCTTGTGTCCCGTGACGATCTGTGCCGAAGCGAGTCCATAGATGCCCTGTTGATATTGGGCCATCCGCGCAGCGTACGTTCCGTAGGCATCGCCCGTGACGCGCTCGATCCAGTTCATCGTAGGGGTCGAACCTTTCATCTCAGCCTCGAACTGCGACAGAGCCTCCTTATAGACCTGCATGGCGTTGGCCGCCTTCATGATCTGACGCTCCCCGAAGACGTTCGTCGCCTCCTTCAGCAACAGGTTCTGCTCTAACAGCGCGAGGTTGTACTGCCGCTGGAAGTCGAGCTTCGCACGCTCGATCTCCTTCAGCGCCTCCCGATGCCGGGCCTCGGCGGCGAAAGCCTGACCGATGAAGTTGGCCGCTTCGCCGATGGCAGCACCGATGCCGCCGATGAGGCCGCCTTTAGCGAATCCCTGACCGATGTTCGACACGGCGCCCAAAACTTGCTGCACGCCGCTGATGGCATCGGCCGTCTCGGTGTCGCCCATCTGCTCGAACATATCGGCGAGTTCCCCCGCGGCGTCCGCTGCGGCACCGCCGATGGTTCCGATGGCACCGGAAATCTCCTTGATCCCGCTCGCGCCTTTGAGTTCGGCCAGCCCCTTCTCGAAGGTCTTGAAGATATTCTCCCACTTGTTACCGCCGCCCTTCTTGCCGGTGTTGAGTAACTTGTCGAGTGCCTTGCGCAGCTTGTCCAACTCCGCCGGGCTCTTCTCGATATTTTTCAGTTCCGCTGCGGAGATGAAGGTGATACCCTCCGCAGAACCTTTGCCGTTCAGGTATGCCTGCAGCTGCTTCGCCTGTGCGATCAGGTCGCGCAATTTGTCGAACGACATCGACGAATAGTCGCCGAAGAGCTGCTTGAGAAACCCGTTGTCTTTGGAGATGCTCGCAGCCTCGGCATCGTTGATGGACTGAATGCCTTCCTCAATCTGCTGTCGCGCTACGGCGATGGCTCGGTCGATAAGTTCCGAATTGGCCTCAGTGCGCTGTTCTTCCAGCGCGGCGATATCCCTGTCGCCCTGCCGCTTGATCTCCGCGCGTCGGGCCTCGAAATCCCGGTATTTCGCAAGCAGGCCCGACAGAGCGGCCAGCTCTTGATTCTTCTTATCTTCGGCGACCTTGATCGCTCGGTGTATCCGAGCATCGGAAGCCGCATTGCCTTCTGTATCCTGTTTCAGCGCATAGTACTTCTCCTGCAACCGGTGCAACGCTTCACCGGCCGTCCCGTCCGGATCGACATCGACGGCGATCACAAGCCCCAGCGTATCGGCTTTCAGAATGTCCTCGGCGCCATTGAGCGATTCGTCGATGTACGCATTCAGTTCGGCTTCCGAAAGCACATCGCCGTTGGGCAGAATCGGCGTGACGAGAATCTCGTGGCGCTTGCCGGCCGCATCGTCGATACCGAACTGGGAGCTGAACACCGTAGCGATTCCCTCGCCGGCATC
>OGRL01002993.1_pt1 | contig 10511 bp, 6 predicted proteins | sample 1553481 | NCBI WGS metagenome assembly OGRL01 (sample SAMEA2580036, study PRJEB22360) | human gut metagenome
CTCTGTTCTAAGCGATTTCCTTAAGTTGTCCGCTCAAGAGCAAAGGGACGTGCTTCATGTGCTTGTTGCCTCTGGGGGCGACGTCAATCAAGAGCTTGGTTGGCAGAGTTCGGACCTCGACAGCTATGACGTACGTCGCTTCAAAGTAGGGCTTCAATGCCCTCACTGCGACTCTCAGCAGGTGGTTCGGAATGGGAAGCAAGCAAACGACACTCAGCGCCTTGAGGAAGTACGTGCACTGCATGTGCTTGGCGCCTAACTGCTGAGGAGTGCGGTATATCGATACCTACAGCCTTCGCCTGGCGCCACAGGATCTTGGACACCCTGGCGGACACGTTAGAAAATGCGCTGCTGCACGGGTTATTGAATACGACGAAACCTCACCCTGTCGTTCAAAGGTCATCAGAACATGCAGACGACCGTGGAGGCGGCATCCCGCTACCCTCACACCGGCGAGGCGGAGCCTATATCCGAACTTAGGGAAGCGCCAGGTATGCGTACCTATCGCTGTCAGCCGCAATGGCGGGTTCATGGGAATAGTAACTTAGGCCCCCCTACCACCGGCCAAGATGCGCTAAACGTCGTTGGCGGGCATTGCGTGGGGGGCTCTACAATGCTGTACTCTGGTGGCGGGAGACCTGCGCAGAGGGTTGCGTCCGCAGAGGGACTCCAATTGGTGCGGCTCACGGGGGCAAGCAAGCGCGCGACCCCTACAACATCCAAATCGTCAATGCCTTCCACTCAGGACTCAAGAGAATGGTCAACTCTCGCTTCGAGGGGGGAGCCACCAAGTACCTGAACAACTATATGGTGTGGTACGGCTTCCTTCATGCGGCCGGTGAGGCTAAGCGCCGAGACTTGGAGGACCTGCTATTTGAGATCGCACTAGCCACCACCCGATACCAGTGTTCTCCAAGTCACAGAAGCAGCGCGATATGCTCGCGCTGCTTGGATTGAAACTGCCGCCTAAAACTCTCCGATGATTTATGGATCAGTTAACCGGGGGTTCCGGGGCTAATGACAGTTTTTATTCAGTGCTTAGAAGGCGTACTTAAAACCAACCTTCGCACCAATAGAGGAAGTGCCATATTCTCCGCCACCCACGGTCATGTCAGCATTGAATAGCATATTTCCATTGGATGCGCGAATACCAAAAGCGCCCTGAACCGGACTCGTATCGATAACATCGGTTTCATAACCAAGCACCTTGATTTCCTTGTCTCCGAACGTCGGAACATAGGCGATCTTGAGGTTTGGTGCGAGGCTCCATCCAGAAGAACTTCGAATCGGAGCACCCGTAATGCGCAGAGCAAGCGGAATCTGAACCAAAGTCTGATTCTGCTTTTCAACCTTCACTGCACCAATGTTCATCGCATCCGTTTCCATATAGGACACGCGCAAGCCGACACTCGGCGTCACCATGAATTGTCCCAGCGTGAATGCATGTTGGGTACGAATGCCGGCAGACCAGATGTCTGCATCGACTTTCTGATTCAAAGCCGTCTGCGACGATGTAATGTCGTTCTTCGATTGTAGCCAAGCAAGCTCACCCACAATCTTGGCGTCGCCCAACTTCATCGAGCCATAAAGCGCAAATCCGTAGCTGTCGATTTCGTTTTTGATGGAAGCGACGCCGCTGCGCAGACTACCCGTGCCATACTGGAACCCGACACCAACTGCGATATCGTCCGTCAGAGCGACATCACCGCCGAACATACCATAGCCGAGATCAGCCTCAAAATTGCCGTTATTATCAAATTTGTCGGCTTCGTAACGTTCGCCGGAAACATCGGCCCACATATTGATACCGGCATGGAGCGTTTGATCAATTGCTGTGCGGTCGGCGATGGTTTCCGACATAGTGAAGTCCGCACGACGAGCCATAGCCTGAATACCGGTTGAGGCAAGCGCACTCAGACCATTTTCAGCATCCAAGCCAACTGTTACTGAGGTGTTATCTGTTGATACCTCTGCTTCCATAAAGGGATTGTCAGTAACAACATTGACCGTACCCGTAACCTGATTGGCCAAGGTCAGCGTACCCACATTTGTATTCACCAATCCAAGAATACTGCCACCTTGCATGATGAGATTACCGTCAATCACCTTACTGCCATCGATTTGATTATCCACCATAAGGAGACCGCCTGCAGCAACAGTTACTGCTCCTGCCTGGTAGGAGTCAGGATTGTTCGAACTTGACGTTTGAGTTCCGTCCACAATCACTTTCCCGTCCGCATTAACTGTAAGCGTCTTTCCAACATAGAGCGCAGCAGAAATACCCTGCTCGCCCCATTTAAGGGATGTCAGTCGATCAAATGCTGTTTCAGCGTCAGAAGCAGATGCTCCGTAAACAATAAGACCATTGCGGCCTGCGATCGCAGCACCTTGAATATCGGCATTTGTAATAATCGCCTGAGATGCATTGCCAATCACATTCATTGCGGCGTCGTTGCTCCATGTAGGATCAACGATCAGAAGAGAACCTTTCTCGAGCGTAAGTTGAGAAACGCCCAGCGTCGCACGCTTGTCGTCAGAACCCACACTGACTATCGCACCTTCTGCCGCTTTAATAGAGGTAGCTTCCGCGTTGATATTGGCAACTGCAATCTTGGAATTTTCTTCAGCAGTTATATTGGCTACTTGTCCTGAGGTTTCTTTCTCGAGTAATGATGAACCAAGTTTGAGCGTAGCGTTTCCCTCAACCGTGATGTCAAGAGCCTTGCCATCTTTATCCGAAACAAGTTGACTGTTGCTATTGTCACCCACCAAGGTCAATTCCTTAGTCGTGCTTGTTACCTTCACGCTCGAAACGGTATCCGTATCATTCTTGGTTTCAACAGTCAAGGTTGCAGCGCCCGCATTACTGGTAGTGATGTCTACTACGCCTGCAGTAGGCGTTGCAGTCACCGTAGCGTCTGAAGTAGCTGCAATAATGCCTGCAAAGAGCCCGGTTTTTTCGTCGGCAGTTGTTGATTCAAACTTTGCGTTTGTGAATGTCACCGATTTGATGCTATTTGACTTAATAGCACTCTCCAATGCGGAAAGAGCAGAGACATCATACGTACCGTCATCAGTCAATGAGAGAATGCCGCTTGATAATGTTATGCCCGTCTTTGCACTGAAAGACGTTGACTCTAACGTAGCAGCACTCCCCGCATTATCATTGAACAGTTGACCAATTGAAGTCACAATGGTGCCGTCTTTAAACGATAGGGTCCCATTCCCAGTAGTCAACGTCCCGACCGTGAGTGATCCACCTACAGACACGCTCCCGCTATTCAAGGTTAACGAGTTTACGATGACAGAACCTCCTGACTGAATTGTCAGCAAACCTGCATCATCAACGACATCATTTGCAGTACCGCCAGCAGATCCGTCATATCCTGCCGCCGCTTTAACCGTTGTAAAAGACGCATTCCCCAAGATAAGTGTGCCGCTGGCAACCTTCACCTCATTTGCAAGCGCCCAATCGGAAGTCACTTCCAATGTACCTTCATTAACGTTCAAGGTACCGTAGTAGTCGTTCAGACTACCGTGCATTACCAGCGTCCCGGCACCGGTTTTGTTAATGACATTATTGGCATGTGTAGCAGTTTTCAGATACACAGAACTAGCAATGCTGTCCATGTTCTTATCCTGTTTATAAACATCTTTTGTGCCGATTGTGTAGGTGATCCCTTCAGAAATATCGAAGTCAGCAGTCACTCCGCGATCCATATACAAAAATCCTCCGGCAGTTGGGACTTTTGTATTCCAACCATCCGTAAAAGGTTTCTGTTGACCACTACTCACTGTATTTCCGCTGCTGATAAGACCATCAGTATCAACAACAAATTTAAGTGTTGCGGGATAATTATTGGGCTTATTCAATGTTGAGTCAATAAAAATTGCACCGCCTGCAGCACTTCCTCCACCATATTGTGAGCTCGAAGTACTATTTGCGAGTGTTGACGTCGCTTCAGCTTTATTGCCTGTAAAAATAGTATTTTTTAAGGTGGTCGTTCCTCCTTTAATCAACAAAGCTCCACCGTAAGCTGATGCTCGTTCTCCTTGGTTTGATTCGGTTTTAACTAAATTGTTTTCAAATTTGATATTTTCAAAATAATTAATAGTATTTTCGGCATTTTGGGTACGAGCATTGAGATACATAGCTCCGCCCTGAGCATCTGTCCCTGTATCTCCTTTGGCTAATAAACTGTTATTTGCAAAAACAACGTCAACTGCCGTCACATTTGTTGTGTAGTAATGGGAGCCGCCTGCCCAATTACCTACTTCTTGCGTATTATCAGACCATCCCTCCAAAGTGACCGTTTCAAGTGCAGCCACGTTCTGGGCAACGCCCGTAAGGGCCAACACAGCACCCATAGCTATCACTGATTTCGTGCCTTTCTTCTGAATTGACGATGTCAATTCGTTCACAATCATCAATGCACCGCGCGCTTTGTTATATACAACTTTGTAGCTGTTATTCACTTTAGATGCTCCATAAAAAACTCCGGCAACCATTGTCCGGACGAGAAGAACATTCCCAAAGCATCAATGAGTTAGATGATCTTGGCCACCTCACGGGGGGGGGGTGTTTACCCTTATATGCTTATATTTCCTTCTTAGACAGAGATTTGCAGTTTTCTAGCTCTTGTGGTTCGTTTACTACAATGCAGAAAATCCGGATTACTACTTAAATTTTGTTTATCACCGTTTTGGGTGCTTTGCAAAAATCTTCTTTATCAAAGAAGCACAAGCACCACAGTATGCAGTCTCAATACTTCCTCACACCTAAACGACAACCTTATCACCGCATCCACCCGCACTCTCCAAAACACAAAACTTGCGTCAACGCCGTACTCTCTAAGACTAAAGCGCCAATGGATTCAGGTTCCCTGGGCACAAAGTCGCCTAATATTGCCTACACGCATTCGACCATCATCAGGCCGGCTCCGCCTCGGAACGCCTTGATTCTGTCTATGCAATTCAAATAACCATCCAAAGAACATCATGGCTCAAGAACGCATCACCTGGACGAGCCGAATCGGCTTCGTTCTCGCTTCTGCGGGCGCCGCCGTCGGTCTCGGCGCCATTTGGAAGTTCCCCTATATGGCAGGCACGAACGGCGCCAGCGTCTTTGTCCTGCCCTTCATTCTGCTCACCTTCACCGTCGGACTTGCACTCCTTATCGCTGAAGTCGTTCTCGGACGTCTCGGCAAGGGCGGCATCGTCACAACCTACCGGCGCTTAGCCGGACCCGCCTTTCTGCCGGCAGGGTATCTGGGTGTTCTGACCGGTTTTCTGGTGCTCTCCTTCTATTCCGCCATCGGCGGCTGGACTTTGTCGTACTTCTGCGAAGCACTGGTGGGACAGGGCCTGATCACCGACCAGTCGCAGCTCGGAGCTCACTTTGGCGAATTCACTGCCAACCCTGTGTTGGCACTCGGCTTTCAGTGGCTCTTTTTACTCCTCAACGGTCTGATTGTTGCCTTTGACGTCACAAAGGGCATTGAGCGCGTGAGCAAGATCCTGATGCCGCTCCTTTTCTTCATGATGCTCGCCATCATCATCCGCGGTCTCATGCTTCCCGGGGCATGGGCCGGCGTGGAGTTCCTTTTCAAGTTTGACCCGCAGGCCTTCACCTTCTCCGCGCTCCTGCAGGCCATGGGCTTCACATTCTTCTCGCTCTGCGTGGGCTGCGGCTGCATGATGACGTACGGCAGCTACTTGGATGACAAGACCAACGTGCTCCGCTCCTGCTCCTGGATTGCTTTCCTTTCCGTGATCGCCTCCATCATGGGCGGCCTCATGATCATGCCGTCGGTCTTTGCCTTTGGGCTGGATCCGACTGCCGGTCCGGGCCTCACCTTCATCACCATGCCTGCGGTCTTCGCGCAAATGCCGATGGGACAGCTCTTTGCCGTGATGTTCTATCTCTGCCTTGCAGTCGCGGCCATTACGTCGTCAGTGTCGATGATTGAAATTCTCGTCTCCTACCTCGTTGACGAACAAAAGATGTCGCGGCCGAAGGCTGCTGTGCTCTCCACCATTGCTCTCGCCGTCGTGGGCATTCTGCCCTGCCTCTCGTTTGGCCTGTTGAGCGACGTAAAGATGTTCAACGGCCGTACCTTCTTTGACGTCTTTGATTTCTTTACGAGCAATCTGTCGCTGCCCCTTGGCGGCTTGGTGATCCTCTATCTGGCGGGCTACACCTGCTGGGACCGCGTCAAGAATACGGCGCCGGAAAAGTGGCAGTGGCTTCTGAAACTCATGCTTCGAGTGTTCTCCCCTATCCTTGTTCTCGTGGTTCTTATCTCGGGACTCATCTAAAATCAAACTTCTGCGTACGGCCTGCAAGCAGATTGTCTGCTTTTGCAGACCGTGCGCCAGATCAATGATGGATAGGCGCGGAGCGGCTCATCACCGCTCCCGTTTTTTATTTTTCCCGCAGATTATTCTCATGCCTCAGACATCCTCACGCTCCGCCTGGACCTCGCGATTAGGCTTCATCCTCGCCTCAGCAGGCTCTGCCGTGGGGCTTGGCGCCATCTGGAAATTCCCTTATATGGCGGGCACGAACGGCGGCTCGATCTTCATGCTGCCGACGATTGCTTTTTCGCTCACGATCGGTCTTGCGCTCCTCATTGCAGAAATGAGCATGGGCCGCGCCGCACGAGGCGGCGCCGGAACGGCCTACTTGAAGCTGGGCGGGCGCGCTTGGTCAGTGATCGGCTTTATTTCAGTCGCCACCGGCGCATTGGTGCTGGCTTTTTATTCCGTCGTGGGCGGCTGGTGCACGCACTACTTCATTGAATCCATCATGGGCCGCGGCATCACGGACGATCCGGCTGCAATGCGCAGCGCCTTTGAGGCCTTTGCAGCCGATCCCGTACAGTCCGTCATGGGGCATGTCATCTTCCTCACCACGACCGCAGGCGTTGTGCTTTGCGGCGTCGAACGCGGCATTGAACGAGTCGGCAAGATTCTCATGCCGCTCCTCTTCATTTTGATGCTCATCCTGATCGTGCGCGGATTAATGCTTCCCGGGGCCATTGAGGGCGTGAAGTTTCTTTTCATGCCTGACCCGGAGGCTTTTACGGGTGAAGCGCTCCTCAATGCCATGGGCTTTGCCTTCTTCTCACTTTCAGTGGGATCCGGATCGATGATGAACTACGGCAGCTACTTGTCCGACAAAGTGAACGTCGGCACCTCCACCGCCTGGATTGTGGTGCTCGCCGTGATGTCCTCTATTCTCGGCGGCCTGATGATCATGCCGGCCGTTTTTGCCTTTGGTCTGACGCCGGATGCCGGTCCGGGACTGACGTTTGCCACCATGCCTGCCGTCTTCAGTCACCTGCCGATGGGCGGACTTTTCGCCGTGGCGTTTTACGGCTGCCTTTTTGTAGCAGCGCTCACATCGGCCATCTCCATTCTGGAAATGGTTTCGCAGCACTGCGTCGACCGCTGGGGATTTACGCGTCGCACCGCCGTGCTCACCGTTTCGACGGTGCTCGGCATCATAGGCGTCTTCTGCGCGCTCTCCTTCGGGCCGCTTTCAGACTGGAAGCTCTTTGGGCGCACGCTTTTTGATCTGCTCGACTACGCCACATCCAATATCGGCATGCCGATCGGCTGTGTCGGCATCGGTCTGGTGGCCGCCTGGGTAGCCTGGCCGACCATCCGCAAGCAACTCGAAATGAACGCCAAATGGTCTGCGGCAGGTCTCAAAGCCTTCAGGATCCTTGCGGGGTGCGCAGCCCCCATTCTCATCCTCATTGTCGCCGCCAAAGGCGCCGGACTCTTTTAACATAAGCACGCTCACGCAGATCCGCCTAACGGCAGAGAACCTCGGTGCGTGAGAACGCTTGTGCCTCTGACAAGCCTTAAAACAACTAGGAATTGCTTCTCCATGTCCACCCATACGCCAGCAACCTGGGGCACGCGCCTCGGCTTCATTCTGGCTTCCGCAGGCTCCGCAGTCGGTCTCGGCGCCATTTGGAAGTTCCCCTACATGGCCGGTACGAACGGCGGGAGTGTCTTCATGCTCCCCTACATCTTCTTCACGCTGACGGTGGGCGTGGCGCTCCTTCTCGCAGAATTCGCAATGGGCCGAGCCGGCCGCCGCGGTGCGGTGGGCAGCCTTAATCGGGCTGCCGGCAAACCTTGGGGGATCTTCGGCGGCATCGGCGTCTTTACGGTGTTCCTCATCCTCTCGTTTTATTCCGTGGTAGGCGGCTGGTGCATCAAATATCTTTGGGATGCCATGCTGGGCATCGGTCTGACCACTGACGCCAAAGTTTTGAACGCCAATTTCGGCAGCTTCGTTTCCGACATGGTCTCCTCCTACGGCTATCTGCTGCTTTTTCTCTGCCTGACAGCCTACGTTGTCATGAACGGCGTACAGCAGGGCATTGAAAAGATCGCCAAGATTCTGATGCCGCTTCTATTCATCCTGATGGTGATCCTCATCATCCGCGGTGTGACGCTGCCGGGCGGGTGGGCCGGAGTGGAATTTCTCTTCACTCCGCGCTGGGAAGACTTCAACGGCACAGCGCTCTTTAATGCAATGGGCTTTTGCTTCTTTTCGCTCTCGCTCGGCGCCGGCACCATGATCACCTACGGGTCCTACCTCAACCCGAAGGCTGATCTGCCGTCCTCCGTGGGCTGGGTTGCCTTCCTGGCCATTCTTTCGTCCATCTTGGGCGGTCTGATGGTGATGCCGGCAGTCTTTGCCTTTCATCTGGATCCGACCGCCGGCCCCGGCCTCACCTTTGTAACGATGCCCGCGGTCTTTTCTCAGATGCCTCTGGGGCAAGGCTTTGCCGCAGCCTTCTACGCCTGTCTGACGGTTGCCGCCTTGACGAGTTCCGTATCCATGCTCGAAGCCTGCACGGCTCTCCTTACTCAGGAGGCCAATATTTCGCGCAAGAACGCGATTCTGCTCACGCTCGCGGGCTGCGCCATCGTGGGCTTTGCCGCCAACATGTCGTTCGGTCCCTGGAGTGACGTCAAGCTCTTCGGCAAGAACATTTTCGACATCCTCGACTACGTCACCTCCAACATCGGCATGCCGCTGTCGACTTTCGGCATTGCTATTGCCGCCGCTTGGGTCGCCTGGCCGGTCACGAGCCGCGAACTGCAGTCCGTGAAGCCGCTTTCGGACACTTCGCTCAAAGCTGCGCGCCTGCTCATCGGTGTCCTTGCACCGGTCTTCGTGGCGATCGTGGCGCTGGGCGGTATATTGTAATCGTCGAAAAATACTTTCTTTAATGAACGGCGAATGACCACTTCTCACCCGACTCCATCTTCACAGACGTCCGCAGCGGCATGCCCGCGCGGCCGGGGCCGCCGGCGGCGGACGCTGCGCCTGAACCCAAACAAACAGTGCCCGATGCGAGTGACGCCGTGAGGGAACTGCTCCAGCGCGAATGGACTGCGCACAAATCTTTGTGGCTGGGCGCTCTTGCCTTGATGGCTGCAGTAGCCGTCGTCGGCGCCTGGCTGCAGGGAGCAGACCCATACTGGGCCGGCGCACTCTATAACCTCTGTACGGTGGTGCTCCTCGCAGCGCTCTTTGGCTTTGCTGCGCTTGGACTGGTCTGGCGCACGGTGAAGCGCATGTCTGAGCGTCTTCACTTTGAAGCGCGCGGCAAATTTCAGCTTGAAGCCTCCCGAGCGCTCTTCAGACGCTCTGGGGTACTCGTCGGCATCGTCATTGCGGCAGAAGTCGTCATGTACGCGCTGCGCCTTTGGGCCGCCCGCTGATGGGCCGCCGTCATGCGCCGGGGGCGACCGCTGAGCGTCCTGAAGTACTCACCGATGTGCTCATTACCGGCATCCACCCTTCGGGAGCCGGCATCGCGCGATTGAGCGACAACTCCAAGAGCAAAGATGTCCCGGAAATTCTCGTGCCCGGCGCACTTCCCGGTGCGCGAGGCGATCTTTTCTGGAACCCGCCCAAACCCGGCGGCCATTGGGGACTCGCCGTGGAATGGCGAGAAAGCGCTCCTTCGCCCGACGCGGATCCTTCCCGCTGCCCGCATGCTGCGTCGCTTAACGGCCAGCCCGGCTGCGGCGGCTGTCCTTTGGGGAGCCTGAAGTATTCCGCAGAGCTTGCTCTCAAAACCAAACTGCTCATTGAAGAGCCGCTCCGCCAGGCCGGACTCTGGCGAGAAGGATTGATTCAGCCGCCTTCGGGGCAGCCCGAAGCGTTTGCTCAGCATTTTCGCAACAAAGCTGTGCTTTATCCGAGCGTCATCGACGGCATCGGTCGTTTTGGCTACTACGCTGCACGCAGCCAAATACTTGTCCCGGCAGAAGACTGTCCGCAAACGCCCGTCTGGATGGAAGAAGCGGCTCGAACACTTGCGCCGTTTCTTAGCGAACCGGCACTTACGCCTGCTCCTGAAGCCGCAGTATCCAACGGCACTGGGGTGCTTCGCAGCCTCCTTCTTCGTGAAGCGCCGGGCAGCGGCGAGCGGATGGCAGTACTCGTGGTTCGAGCGCTGACGGCCGATCTGCTC
>OGRL01003003.1_pt1 | contig 10491 bp, 9 predicted proteins | sample 1553481 | NCBI WGS metagenome assembly OGRL01 (sample SAMEA2580036, study PRJEB22360) | human gut metagenome
ACAACTGGTTTACTTGCACTGATCGGAAGCCCTGTAGGACATTCCGGATCCCCGGCTATGTACAACTTCAGCTTCCAGTACCATAACCTGGACTATGCTTACATGGCATTTGATATCAAAGAGGATCAGGTTCCGGCAGCTCTTGATGCAATGCGTCTGTTCAAAATGAGAGGCTGTAATGTAACCATGCCTTGCAAGAACAAAGTAGCTCAGTGTGTAGACGAGCTTTCACCGGCAGCAAAGATCATCGGCGCTGTAAATACTATCGTAAATGAGGATGGAAAACTTGTTGGACATATCACAGACGGTATCGGATTTGTCCGCAACCTGAAAGAGCATGGTGTTGATGTAAAGGGCAAAAAGATGGTAGTCCTCGGAGCAGGCGGAGCAGCTACAGCTCTAACTGTACAGTGTGCCCTTGACGGAGCAGCATCCATCGCGATCTTCAACCCTGACGATCCATTCCTTGACAGAGCAAAAGGAACTGCTGAGAAGCTTGCAAAAGAAGTACCGGACTGCAAAGTAAGCGTATATTGCCTTGACGATCAGGACAAACTGAGAGAAGAGATCGCAAACGCAGATATCCTCGCGAACGGAACACTTGCAGGAATGAAACCACATGATGACATCACACTGGTTGATAAATCCATGTTCCATAAGGATCTTGTTGTTGCTGACTGCGTATACAATCCGGCCGAGACAAAGATGGTAAAAGAAGCAAAAGAAGCAGGCGTGAAGCTTGCGGTAGGCGGAAAAGGAATGCTTCTGTGGCAGGGCGCTGAGTCCTATAAACTGTACACAGGACTTGAGATGCCTACAGATGAGTACCAGAAATTCCAGGCTGAGAACGAAGGGAAATAAGGATCATGAGCCAGACAGGTAAGAAAAATTTGGTAATTACTTCTATCGCGCTGTATTTTACATATTTCATCCATGGAATCGGAGCTTCCATCATGGGTCAGTACAAGCCGGAGCTTGCTGCTCACTGGGGAGCAAAGGCTTTAAGTGATGGAACTATGGATGTCAGCATGGTAGTATCTGTAATTGCCGCACTTGGACTTGGAAGACTGATCTCTCTTCCGTTTTCCGGTCCCCTGTCCGACAAATTCGGACGCAGATTAAGCGGAATCATCGGCGTGATCTGTTATGCATCATACTTTATGGGAATCGCATTTGCTCCGTCTATGGGAGTTGCCTACGCCTTTGCCATTGTAGGCGGTATCGCAAACTCCTTCCTGGACACCTGCGTAAGCCCGACATGTATGGAGATTTATGTAAACAATCCTTCTGTAGCGAACCTGTTTACAAAATTCTCCATGTGTATCAGCCAGTTTCTGCTTCCTTTCCTCATCGGATTTGTAGCAGCGGCGAATATGTCCTACAGAACCATTTTTATTGTTGCAGGTGCTGCGATCTTTATCGATGGAATCCTGATCCTGTTCCTGTCATTCCCGGAGAGAAATACAGCAGGTACAGTAAAGAAAGAAAAAGCAAAATTAAAGATCACTCCTGCAGCTCTTGCAGCAATCCTCATCGGATTTACAAGCTCTTCTACATTCATGCTGTGGCTGAACTGTAACCAGGAGCTCGGAAAGCTTTATAACTTAAGTGATCCTTCCAAGATCCAGTCCTTTTATGCAGTAGGAACCTTTGCAGCAATCCTGTGTTCCTCTGTATTTATCAAAAAAGGACTGAAGGAGATCAATATCCTGATCATTTATCCGCTGATCTCTTTCATCATGCTGGGACTGTGCTACTTTATCCAGAATCCGACAATCTGTCTTATCGGTGGATTTGTGATCGGTTTTGCAGGCGCAGGCGGTGTGCTTCAGCTGGCTGTTTCCACAACTGCGGAGTTCTTCCCGGAAAACAAGGGAACTGCAACATCCATGGTCATGATCGCATCCAGCGTTGCGAACTACACCATTCTGACACTGGCCGGCTACATTACAAAGACTGCCGGAACCAGTGCTCCGAGAATGATCCTGCTTCTCAATATGGCAGTGACATTCATAGGAATCCTTCTTGCACTGTTCGTTAAGATGAACCGTGGAAAAGAGGCTTGACTGAATCAAGGAAATCCCTTGGGGTGAATATCCGTTTGACTACAGTAAAAAAAGTGAATCATTGTATGGATACAGATAAAGATGACTGAATCTGTGCAAAACAAAGTTCCAATTCGGGAACAATTCCCGGATTGGACTTTGATGTTTCTGGAAATGTTTGTTAATTAACAAACTTCCAGAACAAAAGATACTATATATGTATTATCAAAAAAACGACAAAGGAGAATCGTTATGGCACGTGCAGCAAGACAGCGAAGAGAAAACGAACTGCCCTACATTCCGTTTGGGCCATTTCAGATTCGTTTTCCGTTTATTCACTATAAAATTGAGTCCGTAGAGTTTATCCAGGGCCTGATCCTCGGGGTTACGGCACTGGCGGCGGTTCCTTATCTGGAACAATATCTGGGATTGCCTTATGAGCTGGCATGGAGCTGTGTGATCATAGAGACCATGCTGTATATGCTACACAGCTTACTTGGTGATCCGGTTGTACCGGGATGGATCACACCGACCCTTCCGCTGACGATCGTATTCCTGGAAGGCTTCCCTATGGGAAAAGAACGTATCCAGGCAATGATCGCCCTGCAGATGCTGGTTGGTCTTGTGTTCATATTTATGGGCGTTACCAAACTTGCGGATAAATTTGTCCATGCTGTACCGGATTCCGTCAAGGGTGGAATCCTTCTTGCAGCGCCGGTTACGGTTATGGCAGGTCAGCTGGGAGAGGGCGGCAATATGCACAAATATCCCTTGGCGATCGTCGCAGGTGTTGGCCTTCTGATCCTGATCAGTTTTTCGGATAAATACCAGGAGAAGAGAAAGAACAATAAATTTCTGGATCTTGTTGCCCGCTATGGAAACCTTTTCCCGTATCTGATCGCCATGGTGGTAGGTCTTCTTGTAGGCGAGCTGGATGCGCCTGGTTTGGAGCTGGGAACCTTTATCAAGATCCCGCAGTTCAAAGAGATCATCTCACAGGTAAGTATCTTTGGTGTGGGAATCCCGCCGGTCTCCATGTTTGTCAAAGCGCTTCCTCTGGCACTTGTATGCTATGTTATCGCATTTGGTGATTTTGTTACCACAGAGACACTGGTTACAGAGGCACGCCAGTCCAGAGATGATGAGTACATTGATTTCAATTCCAGCCGTTCCAACCTGGTCAGCGGCATCAGGAACCTGATCCTTTCCGTCATTGCCCCATTCCCGCCGCTTTCCGGTCCGTTATGGGTTGGAATGACAGTATCTGTTTCCATCCGTTACAAGGAGGGAAAGAAAGCTATGAAGTCTCTGATCGGCGGTATGGCATCCTTCCGTATTGCAACGTTTTTAAGTGTGCTGATCATTCCGGTTGTAAGCTTCTTCCGTCCGATCTTCGGAGTCGGTTCCTCCATTACTCTGATGTTCCAGGCCTTTGTCTGTGCAAGGATCGGTATGGATTACTGCAGAACAGACCGTGACAAGATGATCGCAGGTGTTATGGCAGCTGTGCTTGCAACCCAGGGAACTGCATGGGCATCCGCATGGGCCCTGGCTGTAGGCTTCGGTCTGAATATCTTCCTTTCAAACTGGGACCCCAGAAAGAAAGAGGAGAATGCCATCGAGGATAAAAATTGATCAGAGGAATAACAAAGATATAAAAAACAGAAAAAGAAGAAGTGTGCTGGATGGGTCAGCACACTTCTTTTTTTGTCATGAGATTTGTTGTTTTTAATTATTATTTTAATAGATTTGCTATTATGGGATTAAAATTGCAAAAATTTGTTACATCAATTGGGTTTAAAAACTGGTTTATAATTCGCGTTCTGTTACAAAAATCTACCGTAGATCCTTTTTATGGGAGGTTACAGGATCACAGGCTTTTGTGGATAATGTCAAGAACCTGTGCAAGCTCGTTGACATTGATCTGTCCCGGTGCGGAAGCTTTGGTAGCTGCACCGAAGGTAAGGGCGGAACCAAAGGTTTCGCCAGTGAGACGGCTGACAACACCGGTTCCTGCCATGGACATGGTAATGATCGGGCGGTCGGCGAACTGCTCGGACATTTCCAGCGTGGCACTTAAGAGTGTAAGCACGTCCTGTTTGTTTCTTGGCATAACAGCCATTTTCGGGATATCTGCGCCATAGTCCTGCATCATGCGAAGACGGCGCACGATCTCATCCTTCTCAGGAGTTGCGTCAAAATCATGGTTGGAAGCGATGACCTTTACGCCATAGCTGTGTGCTTCCTGGATCATGCTTTTTACGATCTCCTCACCTGTGAAGGCTTCTACATCAATGAGATCTACATAGCCGCTTTTTGCGACAGCCATGTTGAGTGCTTTGTAAGCTTCGTGGGAGATCGCTTTTTCTCCGCCTTCTTTTGCAGTACGGAAGGTGAAGAGGATCGGAGTGTCCTTTAAAACGGTCTGGAGATCTTTTGCCACATCCAGAACCTTGTCTGTGTCAAAAACGTCCTCAAACCAGTCAACACGCCATTCCACAACGTCTACGGGGATCCTTGCGAAGGTCCCTGCCTCAAGGAGGATATCATCCTTTGTCTGTCCCACGATCGGGACACAGATCTTCGGTCTTCCCTCTCCGAGTGTGATATTTCTTACCTGAACTGTTTTCATAATGGTCCTTTCTGATACGACAGGAACAGATAGCAGTTTAGTCGTCGTATCTGATGTTAAGAATCTCTTTCATATGTTCGATCGGCATCGGTTCGCCGGTCCACAGTTCAAATGCAGCGGAGCCCTGGAAAAGCATCATGCCAAGGCCGTTCATTGTCTTGCAGCCAACTTCCTTTGCCATAGAACGCATAGCAGTTTCAAGAGGGGAGTAAGGCACGTCAACAACGATAAGCTCCGGGCGGAAGTAAGACTTGTCCGGAACAACGGACTGACCTTCCAGTGGTTTCATTCCAACACCTGTCGCATTTACGAAAATATAACTGTCAGCCATTTCTTTTTTCAGCTGGTCAAGATCTGCCAGATCATAGAGAACAGCATGGCTTGAAGTTCTGGTGTTGATCTTTTCTACCGTAGATACTGCACGGCCCCAGAATTCATCTTTGCGGTTGAAGATCACGATCTCGCCTACACCGTCAAGTGCTGCCTGGATCTCGATAGCAGTTGCGGCACCACCTGCACCTACGATGGTCATTTTCTTTCCGATAGCGTCGATGTTATTGTCTTTCAGTGCTGCCATAAATCCGATACCGTCTGTGATATGGCCTGTAAGATGACCATGATCATTAACGATGGTGTTTACAGCGCCGCACATTTCTGCTGCCGGTGAAAGCTCGTCAAGGTACTGGCCTACCAGCGTTTTGTTCGGCATGGAAACGTTGGAACCTCTCATTTTCAGAGTACGGATGGCATTTACAGCATCCTCGATCTCGTCTGCACCAACCTCAAATGCAAGATATGCATAATCATAGCCAAGCTTTGCAAAAGCTTCATTCTGCATGGCAGGAGAGCTGGAGTGGCGGATCGGATATGCCATAAGACCAATCAGCTCGGTATGTCCTGTGATTCTTTCTGACATGGTAATAACTCCTCTCATTGGTAAAATCTGGATGAAGATTTGTCTTTTTTAAACCTCCCACCACATAGATCTGAAGAAGTTGCGGACATTCTCCGGACGGCTGCGGGGGAGGAAGACGTGGAAAATCTATGTTACGGATCACCGAGTGAACTGTAACAGATCTATATACACTTTCCGGTAGAAGGATTGAAGTGTTCCCGGAAAGGGTATAGCGGAAAAATATTAAAGGTATCCTTTCTGCTCAAGAATGGTAAGGATATTGCGTCCTTCCTGGGTACCGTCAATGATTCGTCTTGCTCTCTGGCTGTCGCCGATGTTCATGATCTCAACATCCTCAGAAGAAAATTCCTCTGTGAGGTTCTGGTAAAGCTGTCCCTGAGCTCTCATTCCGAGACATACGAAGCCGTACTCAAATGGAAGCTCATAAGGCTCACCGTCGCCCCTGACAAGGAAGGAAGAATCCTTAACCTCAAGGAGAGCAGTTTTTGTAAGCTGATGTACATTGTGTTTTTTCATCATGGTCTTTGTGTCATTTTTGCTTACCGGGTCAAGATCACGTCCGATCTGATCCATCATCTCAACGATAGAGATGTCTGCGTTTCTGTCAGCAAAGAATTCCACAACATCAAGACCTACAGCACCGCCGCCTACAACAACAACCTTTTTGCCTTCCAGATCCTTCGGAAAATCATTAATGTGGCTGATCATACCAAGAATAGAATAAATATTATGTTTCTCGTTGTCAATACGATCCTTCAGTCCTGCGATCGGAGGCAGAAGCGGAGCGGAGCCGGTGGAGCTTACGATGATATTCGGATGGAACTTGCGGATGTTTTCCGGTGTTCCTTCTGTGTTTTTGAAGATGTAAAGATTATCAAGCTGTTCAGCACGATGCATGAGATAGTGCGGGAAATCAGCAAGACGGTTCTTTGCAGGGATCTTTGAGATCAGAGATGCAAGTCCGCCAAGCTCATTGCTTTTTTCCAGAAGGAAGGTATTGCATCCAACCTCTGCGGCTGTACAGGCAGCTTCCAGTCCGGCAGTGCCACCGCCGATAACGACCACGTTGCAGTTTTTATTTACATGTTTTTTCTTATATACATCGCCCTCAAGAACAGATGGGTTTACAGTACAGCGGATCGGACGGTTTACACCGATACGGTTTCCGGCACATCCAACGTTACAGGAGATACATTTGCGGAGGTCACACTCATGACCTGTGGCAACCTTGTTTACCCATGCAGGGTCTGCAATCAGACCACGGCCCATACCGATCAGGTCTGCATCACCGTCAGCCAGGATACGCTCAGCAACCTTCGGGTCACGGACATTACCCATGGAGATACATGGCTTGTTGAATTTTTCTCTTACGGCCTTTGCCATGTAGGAACGCCATCCGTCCGGGAGATAATTTGCATCGATCTGGTACTGGATGGAACCGTTAAGTCCGCAGGAAACATCAAAGATATCAACCTCTTCCTGAAGATAATCCAGGTATTCCAGAGTATCCTCCAGTGTATTTCCGCCTTCCATCAGCTCATCCGCACTGAGACGGAGCATGATCGGGAAGAAAGGTCCTACCTGTTTCCTTACCTCATCGATGACCATACGGCAGAAACGGGTACGGTTCTCAACAGATCCGCCGAACTCATCGGTACGCTTGTTTGTGATCGGGGAGAGGAACTGACTGATCAGATAGGAGTGTCCTGCATGGATCTCTACCGCGTCAAAGCCAGCTGTCTGTGCACGTTTTGCAGCCTCACCGTATTTTTTTACGATGTGAAGGATCTCATTTTTGGAAAGAGGACGCGGGATCTCGCCGCCTTCTTTGGATGGAACGTCAGATGCGGAAACCGGCTGCATGTTGATCCTGGAAGAAACAGCAGAAGCTCCGGCATGGTTGATCTGGATCGCAATCTTTGTTCCGTATCTATGAATATTTTCACAGAATTTGAAAAGACGTGGCAGATAGTTGTCATGGTCGATGCGCAGCTGTGTGGTTCCGTTGGAGCCCTGCGGGGAATCGATGCTTGCGTTCTCTACGATGATGAGACCTGTGCCACCCTTTGCACGCTGCTCATAATAATTAATATGAAGAAAACTCATTTCACCGTTCTGCTCACCATAGTTTGTTCCCATCGGCATCATAACAATACGGTTCTTGATAGTCATATTTTTAACGGTTAATGGGGAAAAAATATGCGGATAATCATTCTTCATCTGGAAAAACCTCCCTGGTTATTTTAAATAGAATCGTTTGTTTGTGTTAATTATATAACAAAAATATCTATAAAACTAATTCATAATACAAGTGATATAATAAAAATAATCTATAGATTTTTAGCGGATGGAAAGTGACTGGAAAATAGTGCAGGATTCCAGGGTTTACATACAGGACTTTAGCGTGTTATCATAACAAATAAAAAAGATACAGAACACGGGGAGACGGAAATGTAAGACCATATTACCGTGAAATGTAAAAAAGACAGGAGATAGAAAAATGGAATTCTGGGATATTTACGATGCAGATAAGAAACCGACGGGACGTACCATGAAACGGAATGACTGGTGTTTAAAGGATGGAGAGTATCATCTGACAGTTTTGGGCGTGGTAGCAAGACCGGACAAGACCTTTCTTATTACTAAACGTGTGATGACAAAGGCCTGGGCTCCGGGCTGGTGGGAGGTTTCCGGCGGTGCAGCCCAGGCAGGAGAGGCTTCCCGTGATGCAGTACTCCGTGAGGTGAAAGAGGAGACCGGACTGGACGCCAGTGAGGCAGAGGGCGGATACCTTTTTACATATAAAAGAGAGAACCCGGGGGAAGGAGATAATTACTTTGTGGATGTGTACCGTTTTGTCATGGATGTGGAGGATAAGGATCTGAAGCTTCAGACAGAAGAGACAGACGGATATATGTTTGCAACCCTGGAGCAGATCCGGGCGTTTGCCGCAGAGGGAAAATTCCTACATTATGACAGTATTAAGAAGGTGTTTGAGTTCTGAGCAGATTTCTGACTGGTTTTCCGCGAGGATTTGAAAATAAATGTTGTTTTTTGTGGATTTATATTTTTAAAAACGTTGTTTTTTGACTTGTTTTCGAAGAATTGTCTTGACATTAAAATTGGTAAATAGTAAAATTAAATCAGATGAACTGCCAGACTGTTTTTTGACCATGAGCAGGTAGCAGAGCGGATTTCAAAGATCTGCCTGACTTTAGGAAGCTGTAAGCCGGATGAATGAAATCCGGCTTATAAAATTATCCAATATTATCAGATCGAGAATAATATAAAATTTTGAAAGCGAGGAATCATCAATGGCGGATGAACATAGAGATCAGATCAGAATCGTACAGGAAACCGTAGCCGGTAAGGAGATCACATTTGCCCATATCATGGGTGGTCCGGCACCTATCATATATCAGAAGCTTGGACTGAATCCGCAGGTGGACTATGGATCATCTGCAATTGGTATCATGAACATGACACCTTCCGAGTCTGCTGTGATCGCATCCGATATTGCTGTGAAGAGCGGTAATGTGTATCTTGGATTTGCAGACCGTTTTACAGGAACACTGATCATAACAGGAGAGATTTCCGATGTGCAGACTGCAATGGAGGAGATCGTGGATTATTTCCGTGATACTCTGGGATATGTAGTATGCAATATCACCAAGAGATAAGGAAGTGTACCATGGAAGAACGGATAACAAAGGAAGAACTGCTGGAGAGGCTGTTTCATGATGATTATGAGAACCTTAAGGGAAGAAGACTTCGGCTGACCCGGGTGAGAGTACCTGGAAAGGAGCTTTCCTTTGCACATGTTTTTACACCAAATGACAGATCGATATATGAGAATCTTGCGTTACATATCGGTGTTCATGAAGGCGAGGACCATAGAGGAGATGCGATCGGTATGGTCAGAGTCACACCCTGGGAGGCGATCGTAGTTGCGGCAGATGTTGCAGTGAAGGCAGCTCATGTGGAAGTAGGATTTATGGATCGTTTCTGCGGGACGCTGATCCTGACAGGCGGTTTTACGGAAGTGATGACAGCCGTGGAGGAAGTGGTACGATTTTTCCATGAGACATTGAAATTCGATGTCTGTAAGATCCACAGAAGCTGAGGCAGGACGGGATAAAAAATGAAAAAAATTTTTCTGATGGGTCGAAGTGAAGCCGGCAAAACATCCCTGACACAGGCGCTTAAAGGGGAAGAGCTTCATTATCATAAGACTCAGTATACCAATACAAATGAAGATACTATTGATTCACCGGGAGAATATGCGGAATCCAAGCATTTCAGCGTAGGACTGGCCTGCTTTTCCTTTGAGGCGGATGTGATCGCCATTGTACAGGCAGCCAATGAGCCCTTTAACCTGTTTAGTGACGGCAGCAGGAATTTTCTACTACGGCCGCTGATCGGGATCATCACCAAGGTGGATTCTCCCCATGCCAACATTCCCATGGTCAGACAGTGGATGGAGAACATGGGCTGTGAGAGGATCTTTATGGTAAATAACAAGACAAGGGAAGGCATCAGCGAGCTGATGGATTATCTGCAGGATGATCTCCCGACGCTTACGCTTGAACAGGCGAAATTCAAGCAGAGCCTTGGCCTTAACGAATGGGATTCCATGCCGGAAGGGGTGGAGTATCCGGAATCCATACGGTAAAATAGTAATATTCACGAAAAATGAATAAAAATACAAAGTTCAAACGGAAAAAGTAGCAATTCCTCCGGAACTGTGATATACTGTCATCGTTTGGAAGATTCGTGGGCTGAAATGTAAGATCCCCAGAGCATGAAGGATAAAGAGGATAGAAACGGGGCTCGCAGATATATGGCAGAAGAGCTGTATGTCGGGAACACCGGGTATCCGTATCTGCCTTCATGTTCCG